>OMDX01000568.1_pt1 | contig 14016 bp, 9 predicted proteins | sample 1673711 | NCBI WGS metagenome assembly OMDX01 (sample SAMEA103958123, study PRJEB25191) | human gut metagenome
GGTGAGCGGCTTCATTCTTTTTGTTTACTGATAATCGTGGTTGAGGAACATCGCCTTGATCTGGACGATCTCGTCGTATTCCTCCTGCTCCACCTGCACGTCAGCGTTGACCTCCCGCAGGCGGTTCTTCACGGCTTCCAGCGCCTCGGGCACGGTGACGGCACGGCCCTCCTCCACGGCGTCCATCATCTGCTTGAGCACGATGGGGTGGGCGTACCAGCTTTTCACCGGGAACGCCCCGTGGGGGTAGTGCTTGACATACTCTGCCATGGCTGCCTCGGCCTTTTCCGCACGCTTCATGATGGCGTTGTTGTTATTGTGGGCGGTGGGCAGCATATTGTAGCTGGAAAACAGGAAGATGGCCGCAAAGCCGAACAGCGCAAAGTACACGCCGTAGCTGCCGGTGTGGCTGAACACGGAATACAGACCGTAGGCCGCAGCTGCAACGCCCAGCACAAAGATGGCCAGCGCCACATAGCGGTACACCGGCTTGCTTTGCAGCTGCGCACGCTTGCGGCGCTGGGCAGCGCTCAGCTCGGCGGAAAGCTCCGGCTTTGCGTCCAGATACTCCTTTGCCCGGCGCAGCACGGTAAGGCTGTGCTGTGCGTCCTCGGAAAGCTCCGGCAGCTTGCGGGCGGCCTTTTCTGCAGCCTTTTTCTCCAGCGCCTGCTCTCCGGCAGCGCTCAGCAGGTGCAGCTGCGGCTGCTCCTTGGCAAGCACTGCCAGCAGGGCGTCCACGTCCCGCTCGTCCTTGAAGTTGCACTGCTTCTGCTTGCCGCCATCGTACTCCACCACAAGATAGGCCATGGAGGCAAACACGCCCTTGCCGGAAAAACCGCCGGAGCTCATAGCCACCCGCTTGAACACCCGGGTGATGCTGCCGTAAGGCAAATAATAGCGGCGGTCGATGTAAAAGCTGTTCAGGTACAGCGCCTTTTTGCCCACACCGCAGGGGCCGATCTTCCGGCAGGCTTTTTTGTCTGCCTCCAGCTCCTGCGGGTCAAGCTTTGCCATGCCCAGCTGTGCGGGTTTGAAAATCATGGGTAGTTCCCTTCTTTGCTTTAAATTCTACGCCCCTATTTTCCCACGGGACGGGGGCAATTGCAAGCCCTGATTTTTTCAAAAAACATTTCGCGTTATGGCTTTCCCCGGACGGTTGGGGGCGCACCGGCAGCGGCTGCTTGCCCGCACCCTCATCCGGCGCTGCGCGCCACCTTCCCCCGGCTGGGGGAAGGCTTCAGCAACGGTACAAGCTCCCAGCTAAAACGTAAAGCCGCTTGCAAGGCCACCCCTTCCGTCACGGCTATCGCCGTGCCACCTTCCCCAAGGGGACGGCTTTTTGCGGCGGTGGGAAAGCGCTGCGTTGAATGCTTAAAAAACAGCGCCCGCCGCTGTACGGTCAGGCAGCGGCGGGCGCAGGTTACTTACGGAAATATGGAGCCGTCAGTTCCTTATGCCTTAGAAGCAGTATGCTTCTTGGTAGCATGGAGGAACAGAGCCAGCATTGCGATGGCAAAGACGATGCCGATGGGGTAAGCAACAGCGGTGTTGTAAGCCACCAGCTTGCCGTCCGCATAGGTGTTGATCATCTTGCCCAGGCACTCGGGAGCCAGCACGAAGTAGGTGCAGGACACAGCGCTCATGAAGGTTGCAGGCACGGCGGTGATCCAGAAGTTCTTCTTCTCCTTGAACAGGTACATGGAAGCAGCCCACAGGACGATCATAGCCAGCGTCTGGTTGGTCCAGCTGAAGTAACGCCAGATGACGGTGTAGTCGATGAAGCCCAGTGCATTGCCGATGCCCAGGAATGCGCCCACGCCCAGAACGGGAACGCAGAGCTTCAGGCGGTTTGCGTAGCTGTCCTGATCGATCTTGAGCCAGTCGGACAGGGTCAGACGAGCGGAACGGAAGGCGGTATCACCAGAGGTGATGGGGCAGATAACGACACCGATCATAGCCAGTGCCACGCCAACCTTACCCATGGTCTTGAGGCAGACGTCGTAGATAGCGGCAGACTGACCGGCAGCCAGAGCCTCGGCCAGACCGACCATCTTGCCGTCGGTGATGGTGTACAGTGCGCAGCCGGCAGCGGCCCAGATCAGAGCGATAACGCCCTCGCTGACCATTGCACCGTAGAATACGAAGTGGCCCTGCTTCTCACTCTTCATGCAGCGAGCCATCAGAGGCGACTGGGTGGAGTGGAAGCCGGAGATAGCACCACAGGCAACGGTGATGAACATGAAGCTCCAGATGGGGGTGTTGGAGGGGTGCATATTGCTGAAGTTTGCCCAGATCTCGGGGATGGTGTAGGCGGGGTTGGTGAAGATACCAAAGATAACGCCCACTGCCATGATGATCAGGCAGATGCCGAACAGGGGGTAGATCTTACCGATGATGGCATCGATGGAAATAAAGGTTGCGATGAAGTAGTAGGCCAGAATGATGATCAGCCAGAACAGGGTGGTGGTCAGCAGACCGGACATACCGCCGTTCTTGCACAGGGTCACGATCAGGCCTGCGGGGCCAACTGCGAACACGGTACCAACCATGATCAGCAGCACAACAGAGAACACACGCATGATGTTCTGCATCACGGGGCCCAGATAGCGGCCGGTGACCTCAGCGATGGAAGCGCCGTCGTTGCGCTCGCTCATCATGCCGGAGAAGTAGTCATGCACGCCGCCGGCAAAGATGGTGCCGAAGGTGATCCACAGGAACACCACGGGGCCCCACAGAGCACCCTGCAGTGCACCGAAGATGGGACCCAGACCTGCGATGTTCAGCAGCTGGACGAGGAACAGCTTCCACTGGGGCATCACAACGTAGTCAACGCCATCGTTGATGCGCACAGCAGGAGTTTCGCGGTCGTCCGGTCCGAACGTATTGTCAACGATCTTGCCATAGACAAAGTAGCCGATGATCAGGAGCGCCAGACAGAGTAAGAAACTAATCATACCAGAAACCTCCTTTTATCGTCCGTGCCCGGGGCCCCATTCTGCCCCGTCACGGCCATTCCTTGGCCCTATGTTAACACAATCTTCATAAATCTGGTAATATCCTTCCAGAATGGCCCTTATATTAAAAACTATATAAGTCAGCCGTTCCCGGGAATCCCGGCAAATATTTTTTAACGTATCCTCGGTAAAACTTTTTTTCCGAAATCGTTTCAGCGGGTGTTTTTTCGTTTTTAGTGCACCCTGCCAAACTTTTTGGCATATTTTTGTGCATCTTGTCTGCATTCCTGTTCTTTTTGCCGCAATTCGTTGTTTCTCTGCACAAGCAAAAGCCGCCTGCCGGACGGCCCGGCAGGCGGTTTTTGCGGTTGTGAATGGGTATCGAGAAGGTTGAAGAGGGGGAAATGTCAATTATGCAGTCTTTTTCACTGTCTGCTTTTTGGTCGCATAGATGAACAGCGCCAGCATGGCGATCGCAAAGAGGATGCCCACCGGGTAAGCAACTGCGGTGTTATAGACGATAGCGCCCTCAGCAGTCTTATGGTTCAGCAGGCCGCCCAGGCACTCGGGAGCCAGCACGAAGTAAGTAGCGGACACAGCGCTCATAAAGGCAGCGGGCACTGCGGTGATCCAGTAGTTCTTCTTCTCCTTGAACAGGTACATGGAAGCGGCCCACAGAACGATCATAGCCAGCGTCTGGTTGGTCCAGCTGAAGTAACGCCAGATCACGGTGTAGTTGATGAAGCCCAGCGCGTTGCCGATACCCAGGAAAGCGCCCACGCCCAGCACGGGGATGCAGAGCTTCAGGCGGTTGCCGTAGCTGTCCTGATCGATCTTGAACCAGTCGGCCAGGGTCAGGCGGGCGGAACGGAAGGCGGTATCGCCGGAGGTGATGGGGCAGACGACCACGCCGATCATGGCCAGCGCGATGCCCACGCCGCCCATGGTCTTGGAGCAGACATCATAGATGGCCTTGGACTGACCCATTGCCAGTGCCTGTGCCAGACCGGTGTTCAGGCCATCAGTGACCTCGTACAGAGAGCAGCCTGCAGCGGCCCAGATCAGGGCAATGACACCCTCGCAGACCATGGCACCATAGAACACGAAGTGGCCCTGCTTCTCACTCTTCATGCAGCGGGCCATCAGAGGCGACTGAGTGGAGTGGAAGCCGGAGATCGCGCCGCAGGCAACCGTGATGAACATGAAGCTCCAGATGGGCGTGCCCGACGGGTGCATGCTGCCGAAGTGATTCCAGATCTCAGGGATGGTATAAGCCGGGTTGGTGAAGATGCCAAAGATGACACCGATGGCCATGATGATGAGGCAGATGCCGAACAGGGGGTAGATCTTGCCGATGACCGCATCGATGGAGATAAAGGTCGCGATGAAGTAGTAGGTCAGAATGATGACCAGCCAGAACAGCAGCGAGGTCATCACGCCGGATGCGCCGCTCTGGCTGCACAGCTCAACGATCAGACCGGCGGGGCCGACGGCGAACACGGTGCCCACCATGATCAGCAGCACAACAGAGAACACACGCATCACGTTCTGCATCACGGGGCCTAAGTATTTGCCGGTGATCTCCGCGATGGAAGCACCGTCGTTGCGCTCACTCATCATGCCGGAGAAGTAGTCATGCACACCACCGGCAAAGATGGTGCCGAAGGTGATCCACAGGAACACCACGGGGCCCCACAGAGCGCCCTGCATGGCACCAAAGATGGGGCCAAGGCCCGCAATGTTCAGCAGCTGGACGAGGAACAGCTTCCACTGGGGCATCACGACATAGTCCACGCCGTCGTTAATGCGCACAGCAGGCGTTTCACGGTCGTCCGGGCCGAAGGTATTGTCCACGATCTTGCCATAGACGAAGTATCCGCCCACCAGGATCGCAAGACAGAGCAGGAAACTAATCATACCAGAAACCTCCTTTTTGCCCCTGCCGGCCGCGGCCCCATTCTGCCGCATACCCGGGGCTCTTTTCTGGCCTCATGGTAGCATACTTTTTTCCAGCGGAGAAATATCTTTCCGGTATGGGGCCATATGGTTTCCGATATAGCTGCAAAGAATTTTTGCCGCTTTTCCGTTTATTTTTTGACCATTTATCAGCAAAAATAAAACCGGGCGCTTATTTTCGCCCGGTTTTGCATCCATTTATTGGTTTTTCTGTCAATTTCAAAGGAAGCAACCTTTGCCGTGCCTTAGCCGGAAAGCCCCTTTATTTCACGGTGGAAGCCGCTTCCTTGTGGAGCAGATCCACAAAGGCCTGCTCCTCGGGGCGCAGGCGGCCCTTGTCCGGGTAGACCAGCACATCCCGCATCTGCTGGCGCTGGGCCGGGCACTTCTTCAGCACCAGATGGTACTGCTCCAGTGCCCTGCGGGGCATGGGCGATGCCCACATGTAGGCCGTGGGCAGCCGCTGCAGGATCGAGAACTGGCTGCACCGCTCATACACATGGATGCGGCGCTCCGGGTTGACATGCCAGCGCACACCGTCGCCGCCCTCCTCGCCGGGCAGCTGGAAATCATCGTGGAGGATCTCCATATACTTGTCCAGCTCAGACAGGTCGCGGATCGCCTTTCGGGCCAGCGGGCCGTCCCGGTTGGTCAGCAGACTGTATTCAAAATCCATAATGGGTTCCATTTTCAGGCCCCGCCGGGCGCAGTAATGGGTATAGTGCTCGTCATCCTCCACGGCGTACCGCAGCAGAGCCAGATGATACCCCTGCCGCAGGACATGATCCAGTGCCTCCATGGAGCCGCCCTCCCGGATGTGGATGTGGAGCCGCTCAATGGAGGCCGCCTGCTCCAGATAATCCACCGCCGCATAGGAGGCATAGGTGGCGTGGGGGATCATTACCCGCAGTTCGGCGCAGCGCTCCTGCGCCTCCTGCACGCTCTGGTCCAGCCGATCCACCTCCCGCAGCACCCGTTCGGCCTGCTCGATGAAATGCCGTCCCTGCTCCGTGGGGATCATGCCGGTGGATGACCGCTCAAAAATGCGGAGATGATATTCTTCTTCCAGATTTTTCAGCGCCTTGCTCACGTTGGGCTGAGCGGCATACAGCCGCTTTGCCGCCGCACTCACAGATCCGCATTCCATGATGGCGACGAGATACCGCAGTTCTGTAATGTTCAACTTTTTCTCTCCTTTTGGCGTTTTTATCCCTTGCGCCTAGTTTATCAGGCGACACACGGGGCTGTCAAGCGTTGACGGGGCCCCGCTGCCGTTTTATAATGTAAGAAACAATCTGCCCGAAAGAGGTCGAAGAGGATGGAAGAAAAAAACTACCGCGTTCTGCGCATTGAGGAGCAGCTTTATGGCTGCGAGGAGCTGCCCGAGGGCCAGCCCGTGCTCTGTGATGTCCTGCTGGAAGCTGCCGACGGCACGCAGCGGGTTCTCCCCTACCCGGATGCCGAGCTGACCCGGCTGGACATCAACGAGGGCAGCACTGTCACCCTGCGGGATCACAGGCTGGCCAAGGCGGCGCACAAGGTCTATTTCACCCGCCACGGCGAGACCGTGTGGAACGTGGAAAACAAGATCTGCGGCATGACCGACAGCCCTCTGACCGAAAAAGGCCGCGCCCAGGCCCGGGAGCTGGGCGAAAAGCTCCGGACCAGCGGCCTCCGCATCGATGAGATCCTGTACTCTCCCCTGTCCCGCGCCGCCGACACCGCCCGGGCCATTGCGGAGGCCACCGGCATTCCTGCCCGGTGTGAGCCCCGGCTCCGGGAGCAATGCTTTGGCCGCTACGAGGGCACGCCCCGGGACGGCGAGGAGTTCCGCATCTCCAAGACCCACTTTGCCGACCGCTACTCCGGCGGCGAGAGCATGATGCAGCTGGCCCAGCGCATCTACAACCTGCTGGACGAGCTCCGGGCCGACACCGATAAGACCTACCTGCTGGTGGCCCACAACGGCATTGCCCGGGTGGTGCAGTCCTATTTTTACGATATGACCAACGAGGAGTACGCGGCGGCAGGCATCAAAAACTGCGCGTTCGTGGAGTTTACATTCTGAAAACAGAAAGGACCCGCCGAGGGTCCTTTCTTTGTTTGCGGTTATTCTGCCTTGCGGTAATGGAACTGCTGGTCTCTGGTGATGAACAGGCCGATGCTGACCAGCAGAGCGGCCAGCTCGGCGGCTGTCACGGCCAGCCAGATGCCGTCAATGCCCAGCAGGAGCGGCAGCAGCAGAACCGCCGCCACCTGGAACAGCAGGGTGCGCAGGAACGAGATGAGCGCACTGGTCACGCCATCGCCCAGGGCCGTGAAGAAGGAGGACGCATAGACGTTGAACCCCATAATAAGGAAGCTCAGGCCATAGAGCCGGAAGGCCCGGGTGGTCAGAATGAGCAGGTTTTCATCATAGCCCACAAAGAAGCGGGCCACATGGGGGATGATGAACATGGAGCCGATGGTCATTACCACCGCAACCACACCGATGAGCTTCAGGCTCTTGCGGTAGAGGTTGTTGACCTCTTTGCGGTTATTGGCACCATAGTGGTAGCTGACGATGGGCGCACTGCCCACGGCGTAGCCCACAAACACTGCCACGAACAGGAAGGACGCGTACATGATCACACCATAGGCGGCCACGCCATCCTCGCCCGCAAAACGGAGCAGCTGATAGTTGTACAGGATGTTCACCAGCGACATGGAAAGGTTGGTCATCAGCTCAGAGGAACCGTTCACACAGGCTTTCAGCAGCACACCGCCCTCAAACTGCGTGCGGCAGAGGTGGAGCAGGCTGGTGTTTTTCCGGTTGAGGAAGTAGAACACCGGCAGCAGGCCGCCCACCACCTGGCTGAGCATGGTGGCAATGGCGGCACCCTCCACGCTCCAGTGCAGGATGCCCACCAGCAGCACGTCCAGCACCATGTTGGTGCAGCCCGCGCCCACCGTGAAGTAAAAGCCCAGATGCGGCTTTTCGGCGGTGACAAAAAAGCTCTGGAACATATTCTGCAGGATAAAGGTGGGCAGGCTGAGCATCAGCACCCGGCCATAGCGCAGGGCGTAGTCCAGCATCTCGCCTTCTGCACCCAGCATCAGGGCCACCGGCCGGAGCAGCAGCAGCCCCAGCACGGACAGCACGATGCCGGCGATCAGCGCCGTTGACATAAACAGGCTGAAATAGCGGTCGGCACGGGCTTTATCGCCCTCACCCAGCGTGATGCCCACAATGGCGCTGCCGCCGGTGCCCAGCATAAAGCCCACTGTGCCCACCAGCATGGGCACGGGCATGATGAGGTTGACTGCCGCAAAGGCCGTTTTGCCCACAAAGTTTGAGACACACAGGCCGTCCACAATGCCGTAAATGGAGGTGAACAGCATGGTGCCGATGCAGGGCAGCACAAAACGGATCAGCCGTGAATAATCAAAGTGATCCGAAAGTTGGATTTTCTGTTTTGACATGGATTCTCCTTTTTGCCGGGGTGGATCACACCATCCCGCCGGGCCGCCAGCCGGTGCAGTAGCGGGCGTAATCGCGGTCGGCCTGTTTGACGTAAAGGAGGAACTGTTCCCTGCCTTCCTTGTCCGTGACCTGACGGACTTTGGTGGGCAGGCTCTGGCGCTGGAGCAGCTCCAGTTCATCGTTGAGCTCTTCCTCGGTATCAAAAGCATCCAGCTTGGTCCAGTGGGTGGCAAAGAGCCAGATGTTTGCAAGGGTGTTATTCATATTCAGTCTCCTTTTCCGGGGCATCGGCAAGGGTGCCGGCCCGGTAGAACGGCGCAATGGCGTTGGCATCGCCGTGGCGCACGATGGAATAGGTAATGTCGCAGTAGGGCTGGATGGCCGTGCTCTTTTCCACAGTGGAGATGAGCAGCACCTGCAGCTGCAGGCGGCGGAACAGCTCCATCATGGGGCGGATGCGGTCACTGGTCATCTTGCTGAAGGCCTCGTCCAGCAGGACAAGGCGGATGCTGTTCTCGCTCTTCTGGTAGATCTGCAGCAGGCTGGCGCAGATGGCCACATAGAAGGGAGCCTGGTTCTCGCCGCCGGAGGAATCGCGGCTGACGCGGGAAAGATAGGCCTGCTGGCCCGAGACGGTGTTGGTCACCTTGATGTCATAGTCCAGATAGGTGCGGTAGTCCACATAATCCGAGAGGGTGGCACCGGAGGTGGTGCGGCCCTCCTGCCGGGCCCGGGTGTTCTCATCCACATCGGCCATGATCTTTTCCATCAGCGCGTCCACCTGCCGCTCGTAGACGGGGTCAGCGGTGGCGGCAAGGTTGTCCAGCGAGTCGCCATCGGTCATCTGCTGGTTGCCCTTGTCCACAATGACCTGATAGAAGGCGGCCAGCTGGGGGTCACGGCTGGGTTCCAGCTCAAAGCGGTAGACTTCCTCGCCGTAGGTCAGCTGCTCCATCACCTTGTTCAGCTCCCGGAACTGGCGGCGGGCGTTGAAAATATCATCCTTCATCCGGAAGAGGATATCCTTGCGGAAGCGGTCCTTGCAGTCCCGCTGTGCCTGCTCCAGCCGGGCGGCGTAGCGTTCCAGATCAATGCGGACAAGGCTGTCGTGCTGGGCGCGGTACTGCTCCACCCCGGCCAGACCCAGCGGATAATCGCAGACGTAGTGCTCGTTGTAATCCCGCTGGGCGGGTTCCAGCGTGGAAGTGAGATAAGCACGCAGGGCATCGTCCAGCCTGGTCTGTGCCTTTTCGGCAGTCTGCGCGGCGGCACGGGCCGTGCGCCCGCCCGTCATCAGGCCCTTTTTGCGTTCCTGTGCCAGAGGCTTCAGCAGCGGGTGCTGTGCAAAGAATGCCTCTGCCGCCTCCCGGCTCTGTGCGGCGGTCTCCACCGCCTTACCCTGCTCTGCCTCGCAGGATGCGATCTGCTTTTCGCAGACGCGGATATCGCCGCCCACCTGCTCCACGGCCTTGCGGGCAGTCTCCCATGCGGCTTCCCGGGCTTCTTCCTCGCGGTAGAGCTGCTGCAGCATGGGGTTCTCGCGGCAGTCCGCCAGCTTCTGCTCCTGCGCGGCGTAGTCGGCACGGGCGGTATCCAGCGCGGCCCGGCTGGCCCAGAGTTCAGCCAGCTGTTCCAGCGCATGGCCCCGCAGGACGTTCTGGTACTGGTCGTAGGCAGATTTCAGGGTCTTTTCGGTCTGGGCGACTTCGCGGCAGCGGTCGGTCTGGGCGGCAAGCTGTGCTCCCAGCGCTTCGGCACGCTCCCTGCGGGCATCCAGGCCGATATAGCGCTGGGGCCTGCGCAGGCGTTCCAGCCGGAAGGGATGATGGCGCAGCAGGTCCCGGGTGGCGCTGTCGGGGAAATGCTCCAGCGTATCGGGGGTGTCGCAGCAGACGATGCGGCGCAGGATGGTGTCCGCATACTGTGCAGCCAGCGGGTTCTCGCTGGTGACCTGGGCGGCAAGGCTGTCGGCGGGGGCCGTCTCCGCATGGCGGTCCGCCTTGCGAATGCCCGGGGTATCCAACAGGCTGATGGGCCCCACCCGGTCGCCCAGCGCCACAAAGGCGCTCTTGGCGGCGGCATAATGGGCAGGCGGCACAAGGATATCGAACCGGCGGTCACCCAGGCAGGCCTCCACACAGTCCTGCCAGCTCTCGTCGGCCACGGTCAGCAGCTCACAGAAGATCTTTGCATCCGCTGTCATGCCGCGGCTTTTCAGCTCGGCGTTCACGGCATCCCGCACTTTGGTGGCGGCATCGCCGTGGGGGTAGACCCACTTGCCGCCGGACACGGCGTTCAGCTCGGCCCGCAGGCCCTCCTGCTCTTTTGCCAGATCCGCCGAAGCCTGCCGGGCAGCGAAATACTGCTCCTCCAGCGGCTTTTCGATGCGGGCCAGCGCCTCGGTCAGGGCGGGGAGATGTTCCGCTGTCAGTCGCTGGGGCCAGAGCTCCTTCTCCACCGCAAAGCCGCTGCGGTTCAGCTGGGTCAGCAGGCCGGTGATGGTATCCGCAGTTGCTTCCAGACCGTTCCTTGTCCGGGCTGCTGCATCCAGCGCGCTCTTTTTCCGGGCCAGCTCCTCGGTCAGGGCATCCAGCGCCCGGCCCGCGCCGCTGTCACCGGCCGCACCGTGGGCCGCCAGATAGGCCCGGCGGGCTTCGGCTTCGGCGTTCTTGGCGGTCTCGTATTTTGCGTTCAGGTCGGCCAGCTGGCGGCGGCCTGCATCCAGATGGCTCTGCCAGGAGGCATCCTCACCGGCATCCGCTTCGGCGCGGGCCAGCAGGGCCGCGCCCTGGTTGACAAGGGCATCCGTTTCTTTGGCAGCAGCTTCCCGGCCATACGCCACGATCTGTTCCAGCGCTGCGGCACGGGTCTGGGCCTCGGCCAGAACGGCGTGGAGGTTTTCCAGCTCCACCCGGTCGCCCTGCAGCGCTTCCAGATCCAGCTCAGGCTGGGGCAGGATGTACTGGTACAGGAACTCCCGGAAGTTGGGGATCTCGTCCATGCTGGTGCCCATCTGGAACACTTCGTTGAACTTTTTGCCCAGCGGGCTGGAGGCGCGGCCAATGCCCAGGGCACGGCAGATGCGGTCCCGGGCCTCGCTGGGGCTGCGGGTGTAGGACAGACGGCCCACGGCGGGCTTGAAGTCCTCCTTGGCGCTGGGGGCACCGGTGCGCGGATCAAGGAAGGGCAGCTTTTCCAGCGTGATGCCGTCCTCGGAGATGTACCAGGTCTGGTCGCCGGGGTGAAGCTCCTGCATGGGGCCCTCGGATTCCACCCGGACAGCGATGACAAAGTTTGTTCGCTTGACGGTATCCCAGAACTCGGCTCCGATGTATGCCACCGTGCGGCCCGGGCGGCGGTAGGCGTTCTCACCGCGCTGCTTGGCGTGGACAGAGCCCTGCAGGGTGCGGCCGCTCTTTTTATTGCCCAGGGCATTGAAATTGCGGTTGGTGGTCAGGCAGTAGCGGATGGCATCCAGAATGGTGGTCTTGCCCACCGCGTTGACACCGATCATATAGGTCAGACGGGCACAATCGAAGGTGACATTTTCAAAGTTGTGCCAGTTGATGAGCTTCAGGCGCTTTAATTCGATCATTCTTCTTCCTCCCCGCTGGCATCTCCGTCAGGCCGCTCGTAGAGGGCCAGTTCCTCCCGGGTGCGGCTGCTCTCGGCGGCGGCATCGGCAAGGTCTGCGTCCGGCAGGGCCAGCAGCACGGTGGGGAACACCTCGATGCGGCTGTCCAGACCGGTCAGCCGCCCCACCGGGCGGGCCAGATTATACCTGCGCAGGGTGCGCATCAGCTCCTCCAGCGTGCGCTGATCCAGCCGCCGGGGCAGGTTCATCTTCTGCAGCTCCGTCTGCACTTCTTCCACCGTGACCAGCACCTGATCGGCGCTGGCGGCAAGGCTCTCCCGCTTTTGCAGGTAGAGCAGGCGGAGCACCAGCAGCAGGATGCTCTCGTATTTCAGCAACCGGGCCTGACTGCCCTCATGCTCGTTGACCAGCGCCGCCGCCTGCAGCGGAGCCGGGTAAAGCGTTACCGCATAGCCCAGCGGCGCGAACACGGCCCGCACCTCGGGCAGATGATCCTGCACGTAGAGGTATTTTGCCCGCTGATCCTCCACGCCGCCCAGCACAAAGCAGTGGTTGAGCAGATAGTTTGCGGTCTCTTCCAGCATTTTATTCGGTTCGGCCATGGTCAGCGTCCTCCCTGCGGGGTGTCAGAATAAACTCTTCAAACCGGAAGCCGCCCCGTTCGACCCAGTTTCCGGTAAGGGTGATATCGTAAGCCCGGCGCGGCGACTGCGAGTAGGTGTGCAGGCCGATGATGCGGGCAAAATCGCGGGGGTATTCCTCCGCCAGCGTGGAAGCGGCCACCGCACTGCGGGCGGCAAGGGCCTGTTTTGCCAGCAGGCCCACGTTCTCCTCAGTCACGGCCATCCGGGCGTAGTCCAGCAGCAGCTGCTGTTCTTTGCGCAGCTGCTCCGCATCCAGCCCGGCCTGCCGCACCGGGGCCAGCGGCGTTTCGCTGCGGGGCGCGGCGGGCGGGTAGAGGGGCTTTGCCCCGAACACCGCCGCCGGGTAGAGGTGCAGGTGCTTTGCCACCGGGCCGTCATCCGGCGCGAACAGCTGATCGGGCGTTTTGATCTCCTCAGCATAGCGGCGGAGCAGGGCGGTGACACTGCCCTGCGAAGAGCGGTCGCTCAGCAGCAGGAACTGTGCCCGCTGCACGGCCCGCTTGCGGTAGCGGATGTGGCTCTGGTCGATCTGGCGCATCAGGGTGCTCATCTCTTCCAGCGAATCCCGCAGTTTCTGGATGAGGGCACGCACGGCAGGGGCTGCCTCGCCGGGGGCGCAGCGCTCCACCCGGGCGTAATCCAGTGCCAGCCGGGGCAGGTGCTCTGCCTCGCAGTCGTCCAGCTCCTCTTCCAGATAAGCGCGGTAATTGAACAGGTTATCGCTGGTCTTGAAGCGGTGGTAGGCGGCGGCCACCACCTTTTCCTCGTACTGGTCGAAGAGTTCCAGCACCTCCTGCGGGGTGCGGTTGCGGGTGAGCCGGTCGATATAATGCCCGATGGATGCGTTCAGCGCCCGCAGGGACTTGTTCAGTGTTTCCAGATCGGAGGCCACCTCCCGCAGAACATTTTCATAGGGGCTCTTTTCCTCCCCGATGTTCTGCAGCAGCTGCCATGCCTTGTACAGCTTGCCGGTGTAGGTGACAACGCGCGGGTTCAGGATCTCTTCCAGCGCTTCCAGCAGAGGGGCCACCTCGGGCACAAAGGCAAGGGCAGGCTCTTCCTCATAGCTGCCGGGCTGCTCTTCCAGCCAGCCGGTGCGGCGCAGGCGGAGCAGAAAGCCCAGCGCAAGGGTATGGGGGTCCCGGGTGGGCTGTTCGGCTTCATCGCCCGCGTCATCGGCATCCAGTGCCAGCGGCTTTGCCAGCGCCGCAAAGTAATCCTCGGCCCGGCTCACCGCTTCTGCCCGGGAGATGGAGTAATCCGCTGTGTGGCGGCACTCCTCCCACAGCAGGAGCAGCAGCTCCGCATAAAACGCCCGGTTGGGCCCCGCCAGCGGGCGGAACAGCCGCGGGCTGACCAGTTCAAACAGCTGCATGGAAACGTCCTTTCTGTGTGAGTTCGATA
>OMDX01000582.1_pt1 | contig 13857 bp, 16 predicted proteins | sample 1673711 | NCBI WGS metagenome assembly OMDX01 (sample SAMEA103958123, study PRJEB25191) | human gut metagenome
GCTGATGACCGTGTATATCGTCTCCCTCATAAGCTCCGCCGCGGTGTATGGAGCATAGACTCCCGGCAGCCCCGGGGCCGCAAGCACCGGCAGATTAAGGCTTCTCGCCTGCTCCGCGTCAAAGCCGCCCGGCGGTGATGCAAGCTCGAGCAGCACAGCGTCAGGCCGCAGCAGTGCAAGCAGATCATCCTCCAGCACCCGCGCCGGTACGGTGTTCGCGACGAAGTCAAACACCTCCGCCTGCTCATATATCCCGTCAAAGTCGCAGCTGTCGAGCCCGAGTGCGCGCGCCATTGCGCGGTCGCCATCCTTGCGCGCGGCAACGGTGACGAGCGCGCCGAGGGCGTACAGCCGCAGCGCAAGTATCTTGGCCACCCGACCCCAGCCGGTCACGAGCACGCGGCTGCCCCAAAGGCAGCGCTCGCCGCTCTTCATCATAAGCTCCGCCGCGCCCTCCGCGGTAATGGCTGCGTTCCCGACGGCGAAATCCCGCCGCTGCATCAGGTCGACTACCTGTAATCCAGCGCGCACCGCGCCGACGGCGGTACTCTGGCTGAGCTTTCCGCCGCACAGCACCTGCCCCGGCCACAGCGCCGAGATAATCTCCTCAAGCCTCAGCTGCTCCGATGAATACGGCGCGTTGAGTACGCCGCCGCGCTCCGCCGGTGTCGGCAGTATCACCCAGTCCGCACCGTACACGCAGCCCTGCAGGCAGCCCGCTTTGGGCACCTCCTTCGGCAGCTCCGCCTTTTCCAGCGCATAGGTATAGACCCTGTGCCCGTCTCCCTCAAGCAGCGCGCATAGCCACGCGGAGCGCCGGTCGCCTCCGATGACAGCGAATTTCATAGGCACCACCTCCAAACCAGTGTATTCCGCAGCATCGTCGGTGGTGATTGACCAAGCCCGTTATACATGATAAAATAGGCGGCAGTTAACCGAAAGGCAGGTCACAGCCATGAGCAGAGCAGACGAAATATTCATCCAGAACTGCCGCGATATCCTCGATAACGGCATATGGGATACCGACCGCCCTGTCCGCCCGAAGTGGGACGACGGGCAGAGCGCGCACACGATAAAGAAATTCGGAATAATAAACCGCTATAACTTGGCCGAGGAGTTCCCCATCCTCACGCTCCGCCGCACCTATTGGAAGTCCGCGATAGATGAGCTGCTGTGGATATGGCAGCAGAAGTCCAACAACATCCATGATCTCCGCGGGCATATCTGGGACAGCTGGGCCGATGAGAACGGCTCCATCGGTAAGGCCTATGGCTACCAGCTGGCGGTGAAGCACCAGTATCCCGAGGGGGAGATGGACCAGGTGGACCGGGTGCTGTACGACCTGAAGCACAACCCTGCCAGCCGCCGCATCCTGACGAATATCTACAATTTTCAGGATCTGCACGAGATGGCACTGTACCCCTGCGCCTACTCCATGACCTTCAACGTCTCCGGCAACACCCTCAACGCCATTTTGAACCAGCGCAGCCAGGATATGCTGGCGGCCAACAACTGGAACGTGGTGCAGTACAGCGTGCTGGTACACATGATGGCGCAGGTGTCGGGGCTGGAGGCCGGTGAGCTGGTCCACGTTATCGCCGACGCTCATATCTATGACCGCCATGTGCCCATTATCGAAAAGCTGCTGGAGAAGGACGAGCGTCCTGCGCCTAAGTTCAGCATCGATACGTCCGTGACGGATTTCTATCAGTTCACCCGTGACAGCTTCTCTCTGGAGGGCTACGATCCCCAGCCCTTTGAGGACAAGATCCCTGTGGCCATTTAAGGAGGGAGCACCGTGTATGCTATCGTCGCCGTGGATGAGAAGTGGGGAATCGGGAGGGACAACGCCCTGCTGTTCCACCTGTCCGCCGACCTCAAGCGGTTCAAGGAGTTGACCTCCGGGCATACGGTCCTCATGGGCCGCAGGACGCTCCAGTCCCTGCCGGGCGGGAGGGGCCTGCCGAACCGGCGCAATATTGTCCTGACCGGGCAGCGGGGCTTCACGGCAGAACGGGCCGAGATCGTCCACTCTCCGGCGGAGGCACTGCTGACTGCCGATGAGGACAGCTGGGTCATTGGTGGCGAGAGTGTCTATCGGATGTTCCTGCCGCTGTGCGATCGGGTCTATATGACACGAATTGCCGCCGATGGCAGCGCGGACGCCTTCTTCCCTGATCTGGAGCACGATCCCGGGTGGAGACTGGACAAGCGCTCGGCGGATATGGAGGAAAACGGCCTGCGGTTTCGTTATGAGGAGTATGTTCCGGTAAAAGGTGAATAAAATGACCCCCCGATACCGTCGGGGGGTCATTTTATTCTTCCATGTCCACGGTGATGTTGTCGGTGCCGTGCTGTTCAAACTCACCTAAGTACGTCTCCATCCGGGCCATGATCTCATCGTAGTTCTCCGGCGTGATGGGGGGATCGTCCATGTCCCGCAGGGCCAGCTCCTGGGCCAGTATCTCAAAGAACGTGGCGTCCTCATAGGCCATGATGGCCTCATGGATACCGCCGTCGGCAAAGGCGCGGGAGGGGATCAGCTCTCCCTGGTACAGCTCCGTCAGGGGCGCCATGCCGTGGTCCAGGCAGTGGGCAAACACCAGGCTCTCCACCTGGTCGTACTCCTTGATGCGGTCGTCGCCACGGGTGGAGTTCAGCACCCAGTTGCCGATATACACCAGATCCAGCAGACGCCGGAATTGCTTTTCCGTCATGTTCAGTTCCATCATACCACCTCCATCACGGGCAGAAATTCATTTCCACGATTATAGCACGTTCCCGCAGGGATTGCCACAGAAAAAAATGAACAGGTGCGCCAATTTTTAGCTTGTAACGATAGGGGAAACATAGTACAATATATGAGTTAAACTATGCACTGCCGCCGCGGCGGCAGGAAAAAGGAGGGCGCATATGGATCAGCGGCCTATCGGGGTGTTCGACTCCGGCTCCGGCGGATTGACCGCCGTGCGGGAGATACGCAGCATCCTCCCCTCTGAGAACATTATATACTTCGGCGACACGTCCCGTGTGCCCTACGGCGGGCGCTCGGCGGAAATATTGCTGCGCTACGCCCGGCAGGATGTACATTTTCTGCGGAGCTTTGATGTGAAGGCACTGCTGGTGGCCTGCGGCACCGTGTCCACCAACGCCCTGCCGGTGCTGGAGGCTGAGAACGATATCCCCGTTCTCGGTGTGGTGAAGCCCTCCTGCGCGGCGGCCGCCGCGGCGACCCGAAATAAGCGGGTGGGCCTGATCGCCACGGCGGCATCCGTGCGCTCCGGGGCCTATGAGCGCTGTCTGGCGGCGCTGGACGGCGCCATTCAGGTGTATGTCAAGGCCTGCCCTCTGTTTGTGCCGCTGGTGGAGAACGGGCGCTTCCGCCCCGGTGATCCGGTCATCGAGACGGTGGCCCGGGAGTATCTGGAGCCGCTGCGTGCCACGGGGATCGACACCCTCATCCTGGGCTGCACCCACTATCCGCTGCTGACGGAGATCATCGCGGACATCATGGGCCCTGGCGTGACGCTCATCGACTCCGGCGCTGCGGCGGCGCGGGTCCTGCGGCAGACGTTGTCAGACCGGGGTGCGCTGGCCCAACGTGACCACGGCACACTGACACTGTATGCCAGCGACCGGCCTGAGGACTTCGGTGCGCTGGCAGGGCAGTTTCTGCGGCGGCCGCTGGAGAGCGCGGTACAGCACGTAGACATCGAGAGGTACTGACATGGAGAAGATACAGGTACTGGCTCGCAGCCGCAGTGACTTTGCCGGCGGCGTGGACGAATTGACCTTCCGGGGCACAGGGACGCTGGAAAAGACCGACTATGGCTATCGCCTGCGCTATACGGCGCAGAACGAACTGGACGGCAGCGCCGTGGCCTCGGAGGTGCGGCTGGAGACGCAGCAGCGCCGGGCCGTTGTCATCACCGAGTCCAAGGACGGCGGCTACGGCCTGCTGCTGGACCCTCAACGGCAAACGGTCACGCAGATCGCCGGCGGCGACGGCGGTGCGCTGACGCTGCACGTGGACACGAAGGAGGTGTCCTGGCACCTGCCCCGAAAGGGCGATGGCCATATCACATTGACGTATACATTGCTGCTGGGCACGCAGGCGCTGTCCGCCCTGCACCTGGCACTGACTTTGACAAAAGAGGAGAAGGACGCATGAATATGATCGAAAGCGCCAAGGCGCAGGTACGGCAGCTGACAGTGGCTGCATATGAAAAGGCTGCGGCCGCAGGGCTGCTGCCTGCCGGTATCACCGCCGAGCCGGCGGTGGAGATCCCCAAGGACACCGCCAACGGCGACTATACCACCACCTTCTGCCTGGCGGCGGCCAAGGCTATGAAGATGAACCCCCGTCAGGTAGCCCAGACGCTTATCGACCATACGACGCTGACGGACAGCTATTTCACCTCCGTGGAGATCGCCGGTCCCGGCTTTATGAACTTCCGCCTGGGCGGCAAGTGGTTCGCCGACACCGTCTCCGGCATTGAGACGGCAGGGGAGAAGTACGGCGAGAACGACACGCTGGCTGGCAGGAAGTACATGGTGGAGTTTGTCTCCGCCAATCCCACCGGCCCCATGCACATGGGCAACGCCCGGGGCGGCGTGCTGGGAGACACTTTGGCCAGCGTGCTGCAAAAGTCCGGTGCGGACGTGTGGCGTGAGTTCTACGTCAACGACGCGGGCAATCAGATCGAAAAGTTCGCCAAGAGTCTGGAGGCCCGGTACTTCCAGATCATCAAGGGCGAGGACGCGGTGGAATTCCCCGAGGACGGCTACCACGGCGACGATATCCGGGAGTTGGCCCAGGCTTTCTACGAGAATGAGGGCGATAAGTATCTGGACTGCGACGAAAAGACCCGCCATGACGCCCTGGCCCAGTTCGGTCTCAGCGTCAATATCCCCAAGATGAAGGCCGATCTGGCCCGGTACGGCATTCAGTACGACCAGTGGTTCTTCGAGTCTTCCCTTCACGACAGCGGCTATGTGGCTGACACAGTGCAGGCGCTGACGGACAGGGACTATACCTATGAGAAGGACGGCGCGCTGTGGCTGAAGACCTCCGATATCCTGGCCGCCCAGCTGCGGCAGGAGGGCAAGAGCGACGAGGCTATCGAAAAGCTTGGCCTGAAGGACGACGTGCTGCGCCGCGCCAACGGGTTCTATACCTACTTCGCTGCCGATATTGCCTATCACCGCAACAAATTCGCCGTCCGTGGCTTTGACAAGGTTATCAACATCTGGGGCGCCGACCACCACGGCCATGTGGCCCGGCTGAAGGGTGCTATGGACGCTCTGGGCCTGGACGGCCAGCACCGGCTGGACATCGTGCTGATGCAGCTGGTGAAGCTGGTCCGCGACGGCGAGACCGTCCGTATGTCCAAGCGCACCGGCAAGGCCATCAGTCTCACCGACCTGCTGGACGAGATCCCTGTGGATGCCTGCCGCTGGTTTTTCAACGCCAAGCCGGAGACGCAGATGGAGTTCGACCTGGGCCTGGCCGTCCGGGAGGACAGCGAGAACCCGGTCTACTATGTCCAGTATGCCTACGCCCGTATCTGCACGCTGGTGAAGGCGCTGGCGGCGGAGGGATATACCGTTCCCGCCGCGGCGGAGGCTGATTTGTCCGTCCTGACAGCCGACGAGGAGAAGGCCCTCATCAAGCAGCTGGCCCAGTACCCTGCCGTGGTGCAGTTGGCCGCCCGGGACTACGATCCCAGCTTCATCAACCGCTATCTGGTGGAGCTGGCTGCCGCGTTCCACAAATTCTACAACGCCTGCCGCATCAAGGGCGAAGCGGAGAACGTGCTGCTGGCACGGCTGAAGCTGGCGGACACCGCCCGCGCCGTGCTGAAAAACGGCATGACGCTCATTGGCTGCTCTGCACCGGAGAAGATGTAAACTATGAAAAAGCCACCCCGTGAGGGGTGGCTTTTTCACGTCTCAAAGAACAGCCGGACGGACCAGGCCGCGGCCAGGTAGGCAGCCAGGTCCGCCGTCAGGGCGGCAGGAATGGTGTAGCGTGTCCGCTTGATTCCCGCCGCGCCGAAATAGACGGCGACGGTGTAGAACGTCGTCTCGGTGCAGCCCAGCATCACGGCGGCGCAGCGCCCGATGTAGCTGTCCGGCCCGTATTGACGCATGATATCGCCGCCGGCAGCCAGCGCGCCGGAGCCGGACAGCGGGCGTATCACCAGCAGCGGGGCCGTCTCCGGCGGTACGCCCAGAACGGTGAGCGCCGGGGCGAGCAGAGCCGTCAGGGCGTCCAGCGCGCCGGAGGCCCGCAGCATATACACCGCCGTCAGCAGGGCGGCCAGCGCCGGCAGGATGGATACCGCCACCTGCAGGCCGTTTTTTCCTCCAGTGACAAGGGCGTCATAGACATCCACGCGCCGCCGGGTGCCCCACAGAGCGGCGCCGGACAGCAGCAGCGGCAGTATCCAGGCGGAAAATGGCTCCATCTCATGTCCTCCACACCCGGCCCAGCACCCGGGCGCAGGCCAGGCCCGCTGTCACCGACAGCGCCGAGGACAGCCATACCGCCGGCAGGATATCCAGCGGCGCGGCGCTGCCCAGTCCGCCCCGCAGGGCGGCCACGGTGGAGGGCAGCAGCTGCACCGAGGCGGTGTTCAGCACCACCAGCCGGCACAGTTCGTCGCTTGCGGTGCCGCCGCAGCCCACCGCCATGCGTTTGGCGGCCTGTATGCCCGCCGGCGTGGCGGCGTTGCCCAGCCCCAGCAGATTGGCGCTGACGTTAGCACTGAGGGCATCCAGCGTCTCCTCGTCCCGCCCTGCCTGGGGCAGCAGACGCCGCAGGACCGGGCGCAGCAGGCGGCTCAGTCCCGCCGCCATGCCGCTGCGCCGCATCAGCTCCAGTACACCGGACCACAGGCACAGTGCCCCGGCCATGGCCAGTACCAGCTCCACCGCAGCAGCGGCACCCTCCAGTGCCGCCGCTGTCACCGCCGACAGACGGCCGCTGACTGCACCGTACACCAGGGACACCGTTACCATCAGCGTCCAGAATATCCCCATCACCACACCGCGCACCTCCTTACGGGAGAAGTCTACGCGGCTGTCTGTGCGGTTATTTGCAAAAATTCTCGACACGTTTCGAATTGTTGTTGACATGCTTCGTTGAATATGTAAAATACAGGTATAAAATTTGCGGGGATTTTGTTATTACTGCATAGAGGGGGAGAGGACATGAAATCTACCGGTATTGTCCGCCGCATCGACGAGCTTGGCCGGATCGTGGTCCCGATCGAAATGCGCCGCGCGCTGGATATCGGCGAGCGTGAGACAATGGAGATCAGCGTGGAGGGCGACGGCATCGTGCTGCGCCGCGCCCATGTGGGATGCGTGTTCTGCGACGGCAACAAGGATATATCCGCGTTCCGCGGCAAGAATATCTGCGCCAAGTGCAGGCGCGAGCTGCAAAAGACCTGAAAACAAGAAAAAACAGTGCCGCCCACTGGGGCGGCACTGTTTTTTCGTCTTATGCTTTCAGCGCGGTATCGTACAGGGCGTTGCGGGGCAGGCCGGTGTCGTCCGCTACCCGACGCACGGCCTCTTTCAGCTTCATACCGCCGTCCCGCAGGGCCAGCACCCGTGCTGCGCCCTCTTCCAGCGTCAGGGCCGGCAGGTTCTGCTTCTCCCGGCCCGCTACCACCAGAACGTACTCCCCCCGTGGCTCGTTGTCCCGGTAGAAGGCCGCGGCCTGGGCCAGTGTGGTGCGGACAGTGTCTTCATGGAGCTTTGTCAGCTCACGGCACAGGGCGGCGGGCCTGTCTCCCAGCAGCTCCACCATGTCGGCGAGGGTTTGACGCAGGCGGTGGGGCGCCTCGTGAAACACCATGGTGCGCGCCTCGCCGGTCAGCTCCTCCAGGGCAGCGCGGCGCTCTTTTTTACCGGAGGGCAGAAAGCCCTCGAAGGTGAAGCGCCGGGTGTCCAGCCCGGACACGGCCAGGGCGGCGATGGCGGCGCAGCAGCCGGGAATGGCCTGTACCGTCACGCCGTTTTCGGCGCACAGAGCCACCAGCTCCTGCCCCGGATCGCTGATGGCCGGGGTGCCGGCATCGGTGACCAGCGCGCACGTTTCGCCGGAGAGCAGACGTTCCAAAATGGCCTGACCCGCCGCAGCGCGGTTGTGCTCATGGTAGCTGACCAGCGGTTTTTTGATGTCAAAATGGTTCAGCAGCTTCACGCTGACGCGGGTGTCCTCCGCTGCGATGAAGTCTGCCTGGGCCAGCGTTTCTGCGGCGCGGGGCGAGAAGTCGCCCAGGTTGCCGATGGGCGTGGCCACCAGATACAGGATACCTGCCATTGGGAATTACCCCCTGTCCTTGAAATAGATGCGGCGCAGCTCGCCACTTTCGCCGCCGTCTGCTTGTAGCAGCAGCGGCGTGTGCACCGCCAGTCCGGCCCCGCCGTGACGGCGGCAGGACAGCAGCACCAGCCGCGGCGGCGTCTGTGCGTCCTTCTGCACGAAGCGCAGCACCTTCGGCTCCAGCCGGTGGCAGCGCAGGACGTCCATCAGCTCCGCCGTCCGTTCCGCCCGGTGGACAAGGCAGAACCGTCCACCGCTGCGGAGCAGATACGCTGCCGCAGCACACAACTGGTCAAAGGTGCAGGCGGTTTCGGACCGGGCCGTGCCCCGGCTTCCCTCCGCCACCCGTCCTGTGTGGGGCGGGAAATAGGGCGGATTGGCCACGCACAGGTCGAAACTCCCGGCTTTTGGCAGAGCTGTCCGATCCCGCAGGTCGGCCCGCAGCACGGCAACGCGGTCCTCCAGACCATTGACGGCGGCGTTTTCTTCCGCCAGCGCACAGGCAGCACTGTCGATATCAATGTTGGTGATGTGCAGTTCCTGCTGCCGCGCCAGCAGCAGGAGGCCCAGCAGGCCGATCCCGGCGCCCAGGTCACAGACGCGCTCACCACGCCGCACTTCGGCAAAGTCCCCCAGCAGGAACGTGTCGGTGGAGGGCTTGAACACGTTGTCGTCAAAGCGGAAGCGAAAACCGCCCGGCCACAGCTCATCCCAGTGCTCCATGCCACTTCCTCCTCTGTACATAGCCGGTACTATCCGTTGACAAAGGGGTGTCTGCCCTTATCGGCGGATGATATCATGGTGACACTGCGTTGATACCATGTTGATACCATGATGACACCATTGTAATACAAAAATCGGTAGGATACAACAAAAAAGTGACCGGCACCGCCGGTCACTTTTCCTCATCGTTGTGCTTCGTTCAATTACTCAGCGGGGCTGATAGCGCCGTTGGGACAGGTGTCAGCGCAGGAACCGCAGTCCAGGCAAGCGCCGGCATCGATGACGTAACGATCATCACCCTGAGAGATAGCGCCCACGGGGCAAGCATCAGCGCAAGCGCCGCAGCTCACGCAAGCAGAACCGATCTGATAAGCCATAGTAAGTACCTCCATTAAGATTGTAAACACATTGTACCATGAAAAACGAAAAAATCAACCCCATTTTCCGTGGAAATTCAAGGTTTTTAGTTAGCATACACTAACTCGCGAAATCCCGGGAAACGCCCGTTCATCCGCCGGTGACTACCATGTACAGCAGTGCCGCTGTCTCCCTCGCCCAGTAGCCGGCGGTCAGGAACCAGGGGCTGGCGCAGCCGTCGGAATACGGTGTCAGGCCGCTGCGCTGCGCCCAGATGGCGGCACGCAGCTGGTGGAAGTTGTCCGAGGCGATGGCCACGTCCGTGGACAGGCCCTTCTCCCGCAGCAGCGCGGCGGAGAAGGCCAAGTTCTCTTCGGTGGAGGCGGACTGGTCTTCCAGCAGGATACGCTCTGGCGCGATACCCATGGACACCAGCGTGTCACGGATACATTGGGCCTCGCTGATGGGTTCGCTGCCGTTCTGCCCGCCGGAGGCGATGCACAGGGTTTCCGGGTGTGCGGTCAGATAGTCATAGGCCACGTTGATGCGGCCACGCAGCATCAGGCTGGGGTGGCCGTCCGGGAACACCTGGCAGCCCAGCACCACCACGGTGCAGTCCTGTCCGTCGGCGGGCCGGTCCGCGGCGGCCATGGCCATTTTACCCAGCGTTACCAGAATGGCCGTCATACACACGGCGATCACACAGCCCGCCAGCGCGCGAAACCATTTTGGCCGCAGCAAGCGGCGGAAGAAGTCCGGCCATGTGAGCCACGCGGCGCACAGCAATAGCAGCGCCGCCGGCCAGACCATGCCGAAGTGCAGGATACCTATGCCCAGCGGCAGCAGGAAGAACACTGCCGCCAGCAGGCAGAGGACAGCCAATATATGCCGTAGGACCTTTGCCATGTCAGTTCTCCTTGATATGTCCGGCGATGCGCTGCATGATCATATCCAGCGCCACCAGGTTGTGTCCGCCCTCCAGCACGATGATGTCCGCAAACTTCCGCGTGGGCTCTACGAACTGCTCGTGCATGGGCTTCACGGTGGTCAGGTACTGATTTACCACGGACTCCAGCGACCGTCCGCGTTCCTCCACGTCCCGCAGGGCGCGGCGCAGGATACGCACGTCGGCGTCTGTTTCCACAAAGATCTTGATGTCCAACAGGTCACGCAGCGCCTTGTTCTGGAAGATCAGGATGCCCTCCACGATGACCACCTTGGTGGGCTTGATCTCCACCGTCTCGTCGGTACGGTTGTGGATGGCATAGTCGTACACCGGGCAGTGGATGGTCTCGCCCCGCTTCAGCGCCTTCAGGTCCTCGATCATCAGGTCGGTGTCGAAGGCGTCGGGATGGTCGTAGTTTTGCAGGCAGCGCTCGGCGAAGGGCCTGTCCTGCCGCTTGTAGTAGTTGTCGTGGTGTACCACACTGATGTCGCTGCCGAAGCGTGCAGCCAGGTGCTCGGTGAGCGTGGTCTTGCCGCTGCCGGTGCCGCCGGCGATGCCGATGAAAATGGTGTTCATAGTCGTGCCTCCCCGCATTTCTCTGGCTCTATTATAAGAAGCACGGCCGGGAAAAGCAAGTGCCGGCGTGAAGTGTTGTAAAAAAAGGATGAATTTCCTCGAAATGCAGTTGACGGGCGGCACAAAAATGAGTATGATATGTATTATGTAAATCCAATGCCCGGTATGGAGGTTTTCTATAATGAGTCTGATCAAATGCCCCAAGTGCGGAGAGATGTTCTCCGATAGCTATAAGACCTGCCCCTTCTGCGAGGAGGACGAGGCCTATTACAGCGGCAAGGTGCGTAAGCACAAGGGTCGCCGCGCCGCCGAGAGCCGCCGCCGCAAAACGCCCAGCGTCCTGGGCCCCGTGGCCGTCATCGTTCTGATCCTGCTGGCGGCGCTGGTGGTGTGGCTGATCTTCGGCGACCAGATCAAGGAGGCCATCACTGGCGAGAAGCCCCCCATTACCGATGTGGACAAGCCCGACGACACCATCGACAAGCCTGACAACACGCCCGTCACGCCGACTATCTCCCTGAACCGCACCGTTCTGGTGCTGAGCGTGGGCGACAAGGACGAACTGAAGGTCAACGGCACGGAGGACGCCGCGGCCTGGAGCAGCAGCGCGCCCACCGTGGCCAGCGTCAACTCCGCCGGTGAGGTGACGGCGCTGACCAAGGGCAACGCGGTCATTACCGCCGAGGTGAACGGCGAGTCCGTCACCTGCACCGTCACCGTCAAGGATGAGAGCGACGCGCCGGATAACGGCACCGATACGCCCGACAACAACAGCACGACCACCAAGCCCAATAACAGCACCAAGCCCAGCACCGGCAGCGTGGATGTCAGCAAGCTGACGCTGGAGAGCGAATACGGCACGACCATCAAGCCCAACGACGGCACGTTCGACATATCCCTGCCGGTGGGCCTGAGCTGCTCCTTCACGGTGAAGGGCACCGACATGACAGCCGCGTGGAGCAGCGCGAACAGCTCTATTGCCACTGTGAGTGCAGACGGTGCGGTGAAAACTGTGAGCCGCGGTGAGACTACACTGACCATTAAGATCGGCAGCACGGAAGTCAAGTGTTTGCTGCGCGTGACCAAATGATACACGAAACCGCCGCCATACCCGCGTATGGCGGCGGTTTTTTCCATTTGTTTCCGGGATTTAGAATATCTGATAATTGACGGTTTCTCTGTGGAATGATACAATAGAAAGAACGGAAACCGACGGCGGCTGTTCCGCCGCAAAATACAAAGTGAAGGAGCCGTGATGTATGTACCGTATCGTCAAGAAAGAAGCGCTCAAGCCCACTGTGATCCTCTATGAGATCGAGGCACCCATGGTGGCCAAAAAGGCAGAGCCGGGCCAGTTCATCATCCTGCGTGTGGATGAGAACGGCGAGCGTATCCCCATCACTATCCATGATTATGACCGCGAGAAGGGCACCGTGACCATCATCGTCCAGACCGTGGGCGCCACCACCGAGAAGCTGAGCCACAAGCAGCAGGGCGAGTGCCTGCATGATTTCGTGGGTCCCCTGGGCAAGCCCACTGAGACCGAGGGCAAGAAGAAGGTCTGCGTGGTCGGCGGCGGCGTGGGCTGCGCCATCGCGTATCCTGTGCTGAAGAAATTTCACGACTGCGGCGCCGAGGTCCACGCGGTGGTCGGCTTCAAGAGCAAGGACGTGGTCATTCTGGAGGATAAGTTCAAGGCGGTCTCCTCCGTGCTGAAGGTCTGCACCGACGACGGCTCCTACGGCCGCAAGGGTCTGGTCACCGAGGCGCTGAAGGAGCTGCTGGACGAGGGCAATGTGTACGACGAGATCTTCGCCATCGGCCCCATGGTCATGATGAAGTTCGTCTGTAAGACCACCGAGCCCTACGGCGTGCCCACCACCGTGTCCATGAGCCCCATCATGATCGACGGCACCGGCATGTGCGGCGGCTGCCGCCTGACCGTGGGCGGGGAGACCAAGTTCGCCTGCGTGGACGGGCCGGAATTCGACGCCCACCAGATCGACTGGGACGAGGCCATGAAGCGGCTGGGCCAGTACCGGGAGAGGGAGGCGGAATGCCGCCTGATGTTCCAGGCCGATCAAGGCCGGACCTCCTGAAAACCGTCGAGTATTTGAATACAGTTTCAGCGAAAAGTGAGGGAATCATATGCCCATCAATCAACAGCCAGCCAAAACCCCCATGCCGGAACAGCCCGGAGAGGTGCGCGCCCATAACTTTGAGGAGGTGGCCCAGGGCTATACCGCGGACATGGCCGTCAACGAGGCTCAGCGGTGCCTGCACTGCAAGCACCGGCCCTGCGTGTCCGGCTGCCCGGTCAATGTCCAGATCCCCGATTTCATCGCCCTCATCGCCTCCGGCGACTTTGAAGGCGCGTATCAAAAGATCGGCGAAACCAACGCCCTGCCCGCCGTCTGCGGCCGGGTCTGCCCCCAGGAAAATCAGTGTGAAAAATACTGCGTCCGCGGCAAGGTGGACGAACCGGTGGCCATCGGCCGGCTGGAGCGCTTCGTGGCCGACTGGCACAATGCCCACGCCGCTGAGGCTCCGGCAAAGCCCGCCCCCAACGGACATAAGGTGGCCATCATCGGCTCCGGCCCCGCGGGCCTGACCTGCGCCGGCGATCTGGCCAAGCTGGGCTATGCCGTCACGGTCTTCGAGGCGCTGCACAAGGCCGGCGGCGTTCTGGTCTACGGCATCCCCGAGTTCCGTCTGCCCAAGGCCATCGTCCAGAAGGAGGTGGACGGGCTGAAGGCGCTCGGCGTGGAGATCTGCACCAATACTGTCGTGGGCAAGACGGTCACCGTGGATGAGCTGATGGGCGAGATGGGCTTCGAGGCCGTCTTCATCGGCTCCGGCGCGGGCCTGCCCAAGTTTATGGACATCCCCGGGGAAAACCTGAAGGGCGTTTATTCCG
>OMDX01000585.1_pt1 | contig 13796 bp, 12 predicted proteins | sample 1673711 | NCBI WGS metagenome assembly OMDX01 (sample SAMEA103958123, study PRJEB25191) | human gut metagenome
TTTTGAAATTTATTTTTCGGGGAAATTGTGGTATAATGAGTATAATGTTTAAAAACGGAGCAGAAATGCTTTTAAAACAAGGATTTTTTGAATTTGAACGGAGGAAAAAATTTATGGCTTTTTTTTCGAACGGCGAGGACAAGCTCAAGTTGATGATACTTTTTACCCTTGAGTGCGCCGAAATGCCTCTTTCTCGTGAACAGATTGCAACCGTAATGAGCGAAAACGGGGTTGAAAACTATTTTGACGTGTGCGAGCACATAATCGATTTGGAAGCAAACGGCTGCATTGCATCCGTGCCGACATTCAAAATGCAGATGATAGTTATGACTCCGCGCGGAGAGGAGATTATGAATCTTTTCGGCAAAAACCTTCCGAAATCCCTGCGTGAGTCGATTGAGGGATTTGTCGGCAGCAACAAAGATGAGTTCCGTCGGGAGAATACCTCGCGCATTATCGCAACCCCGCTGCCGGACGGCGGTTTCGATGCAACTTTTGCACTCGTTGAAAACGGGGATGCGATATTTGAAATCCGCATCAAGCTCCCGAATGCAGAGTATACGCGTCTTGCGGAGAAAAATTGGGAGGCTCAGAATCAAAAAATATATATAGATACGCTGCTTGCGCTTGTGAAGACGTATCAGAATGCGCAAAACTCGGATGCAGCAGAAACTTGCGCACAAAACAATATATAGTGCTTGGCGGCAGTTTCGTTTTTTCGCGGAATGGTTTATAATAAGCATACTCCGATCACGGCTCGCACTCGTTTTGCTGTGCAGAGGGAATGCTGCCGGATTAAATCTGAAAGGTGGAAAACTCAATGGCAAAAACAAGAAAATATATCAGAATCATGTGTGTTATTCTGTCCGTCGCCGCACTGCTGACCTCCGCTGCGGGCTGTTCACGCAAATCAAACAAAAATGAAAAGGTATTGAAACAGATAATCAATAATCCGGATAGTTATCCGCAGCTCTCTTTTGCGGAATTCAACACGCTGATAAACGGCAAAACGGGACTTTCGGCTGCTGAACTTCCGCGAGACAAGGCTTGCGACACGGGCGATAACGGCTATGATTTCACAAGGTACATAGTCGGCGGGGAATTCATCTTCTCGTGCTATATCAATTCGAAAAAGCCGGATCAGAGCATGTACTCACTCAGCTATTTTGAAAACGGCAGCATCGTTGATGAAGTTTACGGACTCCAAAAATTTCCGGATTTCCTGAAAAAATACGGGAAATAAGTGGAGATTGCAAAGCTGCACAGGCACAACTTGTCTGTCGACGGGCACATTGTCCGGAGCGATGCTGATCGGTCTGCGATCTGATATTTGATTTAAATGAATGATTTATGATAAACCCGCACTTCGCGCAAATGTGAAGAGCGGGTTTTTGCATTATGACGGCAAATCAACGGCTCTCCGATATTTAAATACTGAAGCTCGGGGTATCGGAGTTTGTCTGAAATATGATGATGCCCGCAGAATCTGAAAGAATAACAACATATCTTATAACAAATTTCCACGAATTCGGTTATTCTCCGGAAGGGTTGATTGTTTGAATCTTTCTTACAGATAAATTCACGAAATCGTCAATAATCGGATTGAACCGGGGTGCAAAATGTGGTACAATATTATAAGTATATTTTGCGGAGGTTTTATGCACAACCCGGGTGAAATGAACAGTGAGCGGCATTATTTTGCGCTGATCGGAGATATTATCGACTCGCGGCACGAACAAGATCGTTACGATGTGCAGAAAAAGCTGCAATCGATACTTTCTTCCGTCAATGCCGAACATGCGGCGCATATTGCGGCAGATTTTTTGATAACACTCGGTGATGAGTTCCAAGGGCTTCTGTTTGCGGAAAAAGGGGCGGATCCGATTTTTGTTGCCGACAGGATAATCGACGAAATGTTCCCGGTTCGCATAAGAATTGCAATCGGTTTCGGCGGAATTGCAACACAGATCCGAAGGGAAGCGGCGATTGGGGCGGACGGAGAAGCGTTTTACCGTGCGCGGCACGGAATGAATTTGCTCAGGAAAGCCGAAAACCGCGGCAGAGCGTGTTCAAGAATACTGCTTGACGCCGGAGGTGCGGACTGCGATCGGAATGCGCGGCGGAAGGAGCTTGAAACCGGCGTGAATACCGTTTTGCTGCTCCTGTCCGCATTGCGGCGGGAGAGAACAAAACGGCAGAACGAAGCGGCAGCGATGTATGTTCGAAATGCGGTCACAAACGCTGCACAAACCCAAACCGAGCTTGCAAAGCGGCTTGGAATAACACAGAGCACGTTCAATATCAGTCTTTCCGTTTCAAACGCAAGGGAGTATGCCGAAGGTCTGATCGCTGCGGAAGCTTTGCTTTCGGCACTGAAAACCGACGGTGAGCATGCGGAGAACGGTGATAAGGAATGTGCCGATAAAACCGTTTTAACCTGAAATTTAAATACGACAACAGAGGATGAATCGATGAAGGAATACACACTTTTGATGCTTGCGCATATGCTCGGAGATTATTATTTTCAACCGCAGTGCCTTGCAAAACTGAAGAGCAGAAACACACTGTATGTTTTGATTCATGCAGGGATTTATGCGGCAGTGATGTTTTCAACGCTGCTGCTGTGTTATTCGAATGCATACTTATATGCGGTTGCTGCCTGTGCCGTGACACATGCGGTGATTGACATTGTGAAGCAGCTGATTTTAAACGGTGCCGCAAAGCGCGGCAGTTTGACCGTGAAACAGGACAGAGCCGCATATCTTATCGATCAGGCACTGCACCTTTCGATAATCCTTGATGTATCGTTTGCTTCGGCATTTTACGGTGAGGGGCGCGGAATAGAATTTTTGCAAAACGATATAAAAGCCCTCGTTGGCATTGACGGCTTTGCAATGCTCAGCATACTGACGATGCTGTTTGCCGTGCTGAAGCCCGCAAATGTTTTTGTTCAAAAGGTGCTTGTAACCGAAAAACCTGATGAAAAGGTGAAAACACGCCTGAAGCACGGCGGGTGCATCGGTTCATTGGAACGATTTATAATAATTTGCATGCTGCTGCTCGGGCAGTATTCCGCTGTTGCGCTTGTTTTCACCGCGAAATCGATAGTCAGATTCAAAGACTTTGAAGATCGCTCCTTTGCGGAATACTATCTTTACGGAACGCTTCTGAGCGTCGCGGTCAGCATCGCACTCTTTGCCTTGCTGAAAATTTTCGGCGCATAAACCTGTGCCGGAAGGAACGACCGAACAATGGATAACAACGGAGATAAAACAAAATGAAACTTATTGCAATTGACGGCAACTCACTGATGCACAGAGCGTATTACGCGCTTCCTAACATGACCAACAAAGCGGGTACGCCGACGGGCGCACTGCACGGCTTCCTTTCGATGCTGCTTAAGCTTGTTGATATGCGGCCGGATTACCTGCTTGTTGCGTTTGATATGCCGATAAAAACCTTTCGACACGAAAAATATGCCGATTATAAAGCCGGCAGAAGGGAAACTCCGGACGATCTCCGCACGCAGTTTCCGCTCTTGCAGGAATTGCTGAAAAAAATGGGCATTGCCGTTATTGAATGCGAACGCTTCGAAGCGGATGATATTCTCGGCACATTTTCCCGTCGGGCGCAGAAGGAGGGCGTTGATTCTCTGCTTGTGACCGGGGATAGGGATGCTTTGCAGCTTATCACCGATAATGTGCACGTTCTGATGACGAAAAAGGGCATCACCGAAACCGTTGAATACGATAAAGAAACCCTTTTTGCCGAATACGGACTTGAACCTGCACGCATGGTTGATCTCAAAGGCTTAATGGGCGACAATTCGGACAATCTGCCCGGCATTAAGGGCGTCGGCGAAAAGACCGCGCTGAAGCTGCTTTCAAAATACGGAACGATGGAATCCGTGCTTGAAAATGCGGAAAACGAAAAAGGCGCATTGCGGCAGAAGCTGCTTGACGGTGCGGAGTCCGCAAGAATGAGCTATGAACTCGGAACAATAAACACCGATGCTCCCGTGAGCGAGAGTGTGGAGGATTGCAGGTTCAACCCCGCTCTGCTTGCAAACGGTGCGGCGGAGCTGACAAAGCTTGAACTTCGCGCCGTCCTTAAACGCGTGCGTGAACTTGCAGGCACGCAGAGTCAAAATGCGGCAAACATGCCTGAACCAAACGGGAAAGATGCTGCCGAGGTTCGAACTGCCGACTTCGATCTCCGCGATGTCAAAAGTGATGAAGAGCTGCAGGCCTGCGTTGATACGCTTCTGCAATGCACTGAGATTGCGTTCGATATTTGTGAACAGAGTGTCACGGTCGCTGCAATAACGGGAGAAGGCACAGTGCTTTTCAATGCCTCGGTCGGAGGAGATCTGTTCAGTGCGGCATTGCTGCCCGAACAGGTTCTCTGCGCACTTAAGCCCGTCTTTGAGTCGGAAAAAATCAAAAAAACCGTATTTGATGCCAAATCAAAACGGCATATCCTTGCACCGTTCGGTGTTGCGCTCAACGGTGAAATTTTCGATGCCATGCTTGCAGATTACCTGCTTAACGCACTGCATCCCGCAAAAACACTTGATGTGCTTGCCGAGGAGAGCGGTATCGGTGAGCGCGGAGCGTCTGCGCTTATCGTTTTGAAACCGAAACTGGAACAAATGCTTGAACGCAGCGGCATGACGGAGCTGTATCGGAATGTTGAACTGCCGCTTGAACATGTGCTGTTTGATATGGAGAGCGCGGGGTTCATGCTCGACAGGGAGGTTTTATGTTCTCTCGGCGAAACCATGGCGGCGCGTTCCGAAGAGCTTGCGAAAGAAATTCACGAGCTTGCGGGGGAAAGTTTCAACATCCTTTCGCCGAAGCAGCTTTCCGTGGTATTGTTTGAAAAACTCTGCCTTCCGCCGCGAAAGAAAACAAAAACGGGATATTCGACCGACAGTGAGGTGCTTGAAGGGCTGAAGACCATGCATCCTATCGTGGGCAAGGTGCTTGAGTACAGATTCCTGACAAAACTCAAATCAACGTTCATAGATGCAATGCTCCAAAAAATCGGTTCGGACGGACGAATCCGCACAACCCTGAACCAGAATGTTACCGCAACGGGACGTATTTCAAGTCAGGAGCCGAATTTGCAGAACATTCCGGTCCGCACGGAGCTTGGACGCGAAATCCGCCGCGCTTTTGTTGCAAGCCCGGGCTGTGTTCTTGTCGGGGCGGACTATTCGCAGATAGAATTGCGCGTGCTTGCGCACATAAGCGGGGATGAGGCTTTGATTGCCGCATTCAATGACGGGGATGATATCCACACACGCACCGCGGCGGAGGTTTTCGGCGTCCCTAAGGACGAGGTGACGCGTGAAATGCGTTCTGCGGCAAAGGCTGTCAATTTCGGCATTGTGTATGGTATAAGCGCATACGGCCTCTCCGAACAATTGGATATTTCGCCGAAGAAAGCTTCGGAATACATTGAAAAGTACCTTGACCGCTGCACGGGAGTGCGAAACTATATGAAAGCTGCGGTTGAAAACGGCAGGGAAAAAGGCTATGCCGTGACCATTATGGGCAGAAGGCGCGAGCTTCCCGAAATTGCATCTTCAAACTACAATACGCGAAGTTTCGGTGAGCGCGTAGCGATGAATATGCCGATTCAGGGTTCGGCGGCAGATATAATTAAAGCCGCAATGGTGAAGGTTGCAAACAGTCTTAAGGAACAGGGACTCCGCGCACGGCTGATACTCCAGATTCACGATGAGCTGATTATAGACACACCGGAGGAGGAGACGGAGCGCGTGAAAGCTTTGCTTTCGGACTGCATGAGCAATGTTGTAAAGCTTCGCGTGCCGCTCAAAGCGGATGTTGAGTGCGGACACAGCTGGTTTGATACAAAGTAAAGCATTATCATAAAGAAACGGAGGAAAGGACCGACTCTATGTACAGCGAAAGAACAAATGATTTTGACGGAAAAATCATTGCCGAAAACAAGCGCATTCCGCTGCTTGGGCTTACGGGAAGCATGGCGGCGGGCAAATCCACCGTTTCGGCAATGCTGGCTGAGCGCGGGTTTTTTATTGTCGATGCGGATAAAACGGCACATGATGTGATTCAAACGGAAAAAGTCTTAAGAAAGCTTACTGATGCGTTCGGTGAGGGCATACTTGATGAATCGGGCAATATAGACCGAAAAAAGCTTTCAGAATGCGTTTTCGGCGAAAAGAACAACGAAGTGCAGGATAAAACCTGTCCGGGCAATGCGGCAAATGCTTCGGCGGAACGAATTGCAGCCGAGAAAAAGAGTCGTGTGGAGCTTCTGAATGATATTGTTCATCCTGCCGTGATTGAAAGTCTGTTCGAACAGGCGGAGACGGCGAAACAGCTTCCGGATTGTCCGGGAGTGGTGCTTGATGTGCCGCTGCTTATCGAAAGCGGACTGCATAAAAGATGCGACAGCGTGATTCTTGTAACGGCGAATATTGAAACACGTTATGCCCGTATAATGAAGCGTGACGGGCTGTCGAGGCGCGAGGCGCGTGCAAGAATTGCGGCGCAGATGCCGCAATGGAAGAAAAAACGCTATGCGGATTACATAATCGAAAACGATACGACCGAGGCTGAGCTGCATTTGCGGGTTGATGAGCTTATCGGAATATTGCAAAAAAAATGCGGCGGAAAATAATGCACAGCCGTCCTGCGAGGCATAAAACGCTCCCGCAGAAATAAAGATGCATATGGGAGCGGAGAATATGGCGAAAAAAGCTGCAAAAAGAAAAAAATACACGCAAAAATACCGGCAACCGGAAGAACGGCGGCAGGAACGGGCTTTGGATCATTTTTGCGGGCTGCTGCATTGCGCTTGCGCTTGCGTTCGCGGCTATGCTCCAAAAACCTTTGCGGAGACATTTTTCTTATCCGATGGAATATGAAGCAGAGGTTCGACGCGCGTGCGAAAAATACGATCTCGATCCATGCCTTGTATTTGCAGTCATAAGAACGGAAAGTTTTTTTACTCCGGATGCCGTATCGGGTGCGGGCGCACAGGGATTGATGCAGATCATGCCCGAAACGGGCGAATGGATCGCATGGCGGCAGGGGAAAGAGTATGACGAAAGCAGAATATTCGAACCGGATTACAATATTGATTTGGGCTGCTGGCTGCTCTCGTTTCTTTTGGAAAAATACAACGGGGATGTTGAGCTCGCCGCCGCTGCATACAATGCAGGTCACGGTGCCGTGAACCGCTGGCTGGACGATCCGAAATACTATGACGGGAAAAATCTCACCATTCCGTACGAGGAAACAGAAAATTATGTTAAAAAGGTTAAAGATGCATATGAAAAATACCAATTTCTGCGCGAAAGCGAACATGAAGCGGGACGCGAATAGGGTCGAACCTGCAAGGCGGGTTTTATTAAAAGCAGGAGCCGTTCTGCTTGCCGTTTCGGTGCTTTTCTGTACTGCATGCGGAAAGCGCGGCAGCGGCGACGCGATTCAGACGAATCTGCCGCAATCTGCGGCGCCGCAAACATCGGAACCCGTTCCGCAGCAGGGCGGATCGCTGAAACTCCCCATGCCGCGCAACCTGAATAAAGATAATCTGAATTATAATCCGCTGATAGCAACAACGGAGGAAGCACTCGGGCTCTATTCGCTTGTTTTCGAGAGCCTTATCGGCATTGACGAAAGCAACAGACTCATTCCGTCGCTTGCCATTAACTGGAGCGCGGATGAAGAAAATGCAAATTCGTGGATTATTAACCTGCGCGAAAATGTCAAATGGCATTCGGGGGACATATTGACCGCGGGTGATGTTGTGTATACATTTAATCAGCTTTACACTCTCGGTTCCGAATCATACTATGCTTCTGCGCTTTCAAGCATCAATCGAATTGAAATGATAGATGCGACAACCCTGCGCGTAACGATGAATTCTGCGGGCATCGGTGAGCTTTATTCGCTCAGCTTCCCGATAATACATGAGAATGCCGAACCGTTCACCGGGACGGGCGCATATCGTGCAAGCTACGTTTCAAACACAAAGATAACGTTAAAATCCAACGAGGAATGGTGGGACAGGCCGCCGTATATCGATACTGTCGAATTCCACGCAAGAGAATCAAATGCAACCGCGCTCGCCTCCTACGGTGCGGGGCAGCTTAATTTTGTGCCCACTGCGCTTCTGACCGTCGGACAATACAGCGAGGCGGGAAAAACCGTTGTTACGGATATGATGACTCAAAACATGGAAGTCATGCTTGTGAATCATAATCGCGCATTCGTGTCACGCGTTGAGTTCCGCCGTGCAATTGCACATGCACTGAACAGAACCAAGCTGATAACAAACGCTTACATGAACAGGGCTCGTGCTGCCGACGTTCCCGTGCCGCCGGATTCATGGCTGTATAACAGCAACGCCGTTCAATATGACTTTAACCTGAACAGCGCAAATGCAATTCTCGATGAACTCGGCAGCCGCGTCGGTGCGGACGGGCGGAGAACGCTGAACGGAAGCCCGATTGAGCTTACGCTTTTAACAAGCGGCACAACCGAAAACACCGTTCGAAGCGAGGCGGCGGGCATGATTGCCGAACAGCTTGCGGCCGTCGGCATAACGGTGAAGGTTGTGACCGCTGCACATTCATACGGCAGCGCGGACAGCGAATACATGACCGCGCTTGCGGCGGGCGATTGGGATCTTGCATTATGCGGCTTTAACCTTGCGCAAAGCAATGACCTTGAACCTTATCTCGGTGTAAACGGGAAGAACAATTTCGGGCATTACAATGCAGGCTTATATTCCGGGGTTTCGGCCGCACTTGACAAAATGAACGCTGCTGCGGATGAGGAATCCCTTCGCGATGCCGCATATGAGCTGCAAACCGCTTTTGCCGATGAGCTTCCGTTCATTGTGCTTTATTTTCGCCTGAACAGCGTTGTGTACTCCGCAAAGCTTCAGGAAATCGGAGCGATGCGCGAACCGGCTTTGCTGCGGAACATAAAAAACTGGTATTTTATAAAATAAAATCATGTCAGTCACAGAGCCGCTTCAGCAGTTCGCCGCCGTGTTCTTTGAGCCATTTTTCCTGCGTGCGATAGGTTGGAAAAACACGAAGGACTTCGGCATAGAATTTTTGCGAGTGGTTCATTTCCCTGCGGTGACAAAGTTCATGAACAACAACGCTGTCCAAAACCTCCGGCGGGGCAAGCATTAAAAGGCAGTTGAAATTCAGATTGCCTTTGCTGCTGCAGCTTCCCCAGCGGGAGGTTTGGTTTCGAATCGTTATTCGCCCGTATGTAACGCCGATGAGCGGAGCATAGTACGCAGCGCGCGCGGGAATCACTTTCAGAGCTTGTTGAGCAAGGTTATGAAGCTCTTCGGGCGTCAGTTTCGGGATGCTTTCCGCAGCTGCTTCACGGGAACGTGATTTTACAAGATGGTTCTCAATCCATTGACTGTTCTTTTGGATGAATCGCCTGATATCTTCATCTGCTGCCTGATGCGGGGCGCGAATGATAAGCCGCCCCTGCTTGATTTCGGCAGCAAGTGTTTTTCGGCTGCTTTTTATCAGTTCATATTCCAGTTCGTTTTGCATTGATTTCTCCGAGTTGACAGGATGTTTCAATTTTAGCACAAGCGTGCACCGTAAGCAAGATTCGCTTAATTATTTCCGGTTGTAACAAACTAAGTTTTTTCTTTAAATGCCTTGACTTTTCTTAAAAAATGTATTAAACTTGAAAGGTATATACCAAGGCGGAAAGCGCAGCCATATTTATTTTTCATCCGGGTGCGCGGACTGCCGCATTTATTGGAGATTTATATGGATTTATTTGACAAATGCAGGGTTGAGATAGTCGAGAAGGCAACAGCCGAAAACGTTTATCCCTATTTCCACCAAATCGAATCGAAACAGGCTCCGGAAGTCATCATGGAGGGTTCACGGCGCATAATGCTCGGTTCAAACAACTACCTTGGGCTGACTTCCAATCCCGACGTTATTGCGGCGGGCGTGCGTGCACTCGAAAAATACGGCTCGGGCTGTTCAGGTTCGCGTTTTTTGAACGGCACGCTTGATTTGCATGTTCAGCTTGAGTCGGAGCTTGCTGATTTTTTGAACAAAGAAGATGTTATGACATTCTCAACGGGTTTCCAAAGCAATTTGGGCATCATCAGCGCGATTGCGGGTCGAGGCGATTACATTTTCTGCGATAAAGAAAATCATGCAAGCATTTATGACGGCTGCAAACTGAGCTACGCAAAGACGATTCGCTTCAACCACAGCGATATGGCACACCTTGAGACTGCGCTTCAGAGTGTTCCGCTTGAATCGGGCAAGCTTATTGTGACAGACGGCGTGTTCAGCATGGGCGGCGATATATGCAAGCTGCCCGAAATTGTTGAGCTTGCGCAAAAATACAAAGCGCGCGTTATGGTTGACGATGCTCACGGTCTCGGCGTTATCGGAAACGGCGGCAGAGGCACGGCAGATTATTTCGGTCTGACCGATAAGGTTGATATCATAATGGGCACCTTCAGCAAGTCCCTCGCTTCTCTCGGCGGCTATATGGCGGGCGATAAGCGCGTTGTGAACTATGTTCGCCATGCCTCGCGTCCGTTCATCTTCTGCGCAAGCATTCCGCCCGCAAACTGTGCAACGGCGATTGAGGCACTGCATATTCTCCGCAGTCATCCCGAAATGCCCAAGAGGCTTGTTGAACTTGCGGCTTATATGCGCAAAGGGCTGCTGGAACGCGGCATTGCCATACGCGACAGCATAACGCCGATTATCCCCATCTATACCTATGATGAAATGCGCACACTTCGCAAGGCAAAGGAATTGTTTGACGCGGGTGTTTATGTGAACCCGGTTCTGCCGCCCGCAACGCCTCCGGGAGAGAGTCTGCTCCGCACGAGCTATATGGCAAACCATACCGAAACGATACTTGACGAGGCTCTCGATATTATTGAGAGAATTGTGAAAAATGACTGATAACCCGAAAAGAATCGTACTTATCACCGGTGCTTCGGGCGGAATCGGGCTTGCTGCCGCAAAACTGTTCTTCGCCAATGGAGACAGAGTGTACGGGTTGAGCCGCCGTCCGTGCCCGGAAGAAGGAATTGAGAGCATTTGCGCCGATGTTACGGATGAGGCTGCCGTCCGCAATGCGATTAAAACCGTTGTCAGCCGTGAGGGAAGGCTTGACGTTCTTATCTGCAATGCCGGGTTCGGAATTTCCGGTGCGGTTGAGTTCACAGCCTATGCGGATGCAAAACGCCAATTTGACGTTAACTTTTTCGGCACTTCCAACTGCATACGTGCGGCCTTGCCCGAAATGCGCAGGCAGGGGAGCGGTATGATAATCGTAACAAGCTCGGTTGCGGGAATGGTGTCCATACCTTTTCAGGCATATTACTCGGCATCAAAAGCTGCACTGAATTCGCTTGTGCTTGCAACGGCCAACGAAGTGCGTCCGTACGGGGTTCGCGTTGCGGCAATCATGCCTGGCGATATAAAAACAGGTTTTACTGCTGCAAGAACAAAATCGAATGCGGGCAGCTCCGATTATGCTGCACTTTCGAAATCCGTTGCAACAATGGAACGCGATGAGCAGAACGGCATGTCCCCCGATGTTATCGCGCGGTGCATGTATTCGGTGTCCCGCAAACGCAACCCGAAGCCGCTCCGCTCCGTCGGGCTGCAATACAAAGCCTGCTGCCTGCTCGGAAAGTTTCTGCCCTGTCGGCTGTCAAATTGGATAGTCGGCAAAATGTATGCATCAAAATAACAAACGGACATTAACGGTATTCAGCGTTGTTTGATACCTCAGCTGCGGCTGCAAAAAACAAAACCCGCCGACGGATGCTTGACGTCGGCGGGTTTTTAATAAACATAATTGCATGTGCCATGCAAGGGCATTTTCGCTCCCGACAGCGGCTTCCGTCAGAATCGGAAATAGATGAACGGATTATAGCCGCTTGAAACGAGCGATGCAGTGCAGATAACAAGCGCAATCAGCACAAGTGCCGCATCGGCATAGCCGCACCACGCTCTGTTTTCGATTTTTTTATGAAGGTTGCTGACCAACGGGGTGGAGGCAATGATTGAAATGATCAGCACGGGAAGATAAGCAAGCACATAAACCAGTGCATCATGCGAAATCAAGCCGACACTGCCGCCGTTGAAAAGCGAAACGATGAAATCACACATCTGCCCCATGTCCGTGAAGTCGAACAGAACCCATCCGAAGGTGAAAAGGAATATCGCATACAGGTGGGAAAGGAATGCGGGGGCCTTTTCAAGATATTTCCCGAGGAACAGTTTCTCGATTATGATGATAATCCCGAAATACACTCCCCAAAGCACGAAATTCCAGCTTGCACCGTGCCAAAGTCCGGTGAGCATCCAAACGATTGCGGTGTTAAGCAGGGTACGCGCAAGTCCGTGGCGGTTGCCGCCGAGGGGAATGTAGACGTATTCCTTGAACCATGTGGAAAGGGAGATATGCCATCTGCGCCAGAATTCGCTGATGCTGCGGGAAATATAGGGGTAATCAAAGTTTTTGAGAAACTCAAACCCGAACATTCGGCCGAGACCTATTGCCATATCTGAATAGCCGCCGAAATCGAAATAGATATGCAGTGTATATGCAATGATTCCGACCCATGAACCGAGAACACCGTTGGCTGCGGAGCTTTCGCGGAGAACGTTCCAAAGAGCGATAAGCTGATTTGCAAGCAAAACTTTTTTTGCAAGTCCGACAGTGAAAAGCTTTATTCCGGAAGCAAACTGAGCAACGTTTTCGTGCCTGTTTTCAAGCTGATCCGCAATGTCGCGATAGCGCACGATCGGGCCCGCGATAAGCTGCGGGAAGAGTGCGACATATGTACCGAAATACACGGGGTTCTTTTGAACAGATGTGTCGTTGCGGTAAACATCGATAACATAGCTCATTGCCTGGAAGGTATAGAACGAAATGCCTATGGGCAGAGGTATTATCGGCGTTGCATAGCTGCGCATGAACGGAAAAACGGCTTTCAGCGTGTCAACAACAAAGCCCGTGTATTTGAATACGCCCAGCAGCGCAAGGTTCAGCACAACGGAAGCAACGAGTACAGCCTTGCAGCATTTTTTGTTGTTTCGATATTTTCCGACAAGCAAACCGGCAAGCCAGTTGAACGCTATGGAGAATATCATCAAAAGCACAAAACTCGGTTCGCCCCAGCCGTAGAAAATAAGGCTGAGAACACAGAGGATTACGTTTCGATAAACGCGATTAGGCACTGCATAATACAGTGCCAAAGTTACAACAAGATAGATGAAGATGAACAGCAGACTTGAAAAAACCATCAGCCGATGTTCTCCTGCATGATTTTCATGAGAGCATTGTAGTCGCTGCCCGCAACCATGTAAACATAATTGCCGACGCGATGCACTTCCACAGGATCGAGTTTTGCGGTCTCGGCGGGTGCATATTCCTTTGCAACCTTGCGGAGCCTGTCAAGTCGATTCTGAAGAATACTTTGCAGTTCCTCGGCATATGCCGCATCGGAAACCTCAAAAATCGAAACTTCGCCGACTGTGACCGCATAGTTTTCTGACAGGTACATTGTCCACTGCGCAAGCTTTGTTTTATCGATTCCGTAAACCTCTTCAAGATCCCTCTCGGGCACTTTTGTCATTGACGGAAGCTGACCGGATTCAACAAGCTTTGTGTAAACCGCTTCAACATCCGCCTGCTTAGGCTGAGTTTCATTGCCTTTGCAGCCGATGAAAAGGAGCATAGCAAGAGCAAGAACGGCAGAGAGTG
>OMDX01000590.1_pt1 | contig 13707 bp, 9 predicted proteins | sample 1673711 | NCBI WGS metagenome assembly OMDX01 (sample SAMEA103958123, study PRJEB25191) | human gut metagenome
TTGCCGGGAATCCGCTCGCCTCGCGATGGGCGAGACCCTTTCCGAATATGATTTTATGACAAACGACGCATTTCAAAATACTCTTGCCAATGATCAACGCCTGATCGAGAATGCTTTACAGCAGCTTTTGCCTCCCACGGTATTTGACCAGGGCGAGGTGGTGGAAGCCATGCGTTACAGCTTGATGAACGGTGGCAAACGACTGCGCCCGGTGCTTGCGCTGGAGTTTTGTAAGGCCTGCGGCGGTGACCGGCACGCCGTTTTGGAGCCGGCCTGCGCTCTGGAATATGTACACACTTACAGCTTGATCCATGATGATTTGCCCTGTATGGACGATGACGATCTGCGCCGCGGCCGTCCCTCCAATCACAAAGCTTTTGACGAGGCCACGGCCATTCTCGCCGGCGACGCCCTGCAGTCCGATGCCTTCCTCTGCATGACAACCTGCCCGCTTCCCGCAGACCGGGTCCTCAGGGCCGTGCACGAATTCGCCGCCGCGGCCGGATCCTTCGGCATGGCGGGCGGTCAGGAACTCGATATGATTGCCACGGGACGCCGTATTTCCCTGGAGGACCTCAGGCATCTGCACGCCCTCAAGACGGGCGCCATTCTCCGCGCCTCGGTCACCTGCGGCGCCATACTTGCCGGCGCGGACAGCGGCAGCCTTGAGAAACTGGGCGTTTTCGGATCCGAGCTCGGCGTGGCCTTCCAGATTGCCGACGACATCCTCGACGTGGTTTCCGACACGGCCACGCTGGGCAAGCCGGCCGGTTCGGACGAAGAAGAAGACAAGAATACGTATCCCGCCCTGGTGGGTCTGGACAGGAGCCGCGCCCTGGCCAGGCAGCATGCTGACAGCGCCATAGCCGCTATTCGCGATCTGGGCGGCGCTGACGCCGATTTCCTGCGCGGACTCGCCGTGTTCACGGTTGAAAGAGTGAAGTAGAAATAATGGATAACAAAACACCTCTGCTTGAGAGACTGAACGGCCCCGACGATCTCAGGGGCCTGACCAACGCGGAACTGGAGCGCCTCGCCACGGAAACGAGGGAGCGCATCATTGAGGTCTGTTCCAGAAACGGCGGGCATCTGGCCCCGTCTCTGGGCACAGTGGAACTGACACTGGCCCTGCTTTCTACCTTTGATCTTTCGCGGGACAAGCTGGTCTGGGACGTGGGGCATCAGAGCTACGCCTACAAGATTCTCACCGGACGCAACAGGGCCTTCGACACCCTGCGCCAGAAGGACGGCCTGGCGGGGTTCCCGCGCATGAGCGAGAGCCCGTATGACTTTTTCGGCGTGGGGCATTCCTCGACTTCCATTTCAGCGGCCCTCGGCATGGCTACGGCCCGCGATCTCAAAGGGCTCGACAACCACGTCATCGCTGTTATCGGCGATGGCGCGCTGACCGGCGGCGAGGCCTTTGAGGGCCTGAATCTCGCCGGGCATCTCGGCAAGCGCCTTATCGTGGTGCTCAACGACAACGAGATGTCCATCGCTCCCAATGTGGGCGCCATTTCCCGTTTCCTATCGCGCAACCTGTCGCGGCGCTGGTTCAGGCAGACGCGCAAGGACGTTCTGTCCTTCCTGCGCACCATCCCGCGCATCGGCGGCAATCTGGCGACGCTGGCCGAGCGCGGCGAGTACAGCTTCAAATCCTTCTTTACCCCGGGCATGCTTTTCGAGGCTTTCCGTTTCGCCTATATCGGTCCGGTGGACGGTCACGACATTCCGGCCCTGCGCCATCACCTCGAAATGGCGGCTGCCGTGGAAGACGGTCCCGTCCTTCTGCATGTGCACACCAAGAAGGGCCACGGTTTCGCGCCTGCGGAGAAGGATCCGACCCATTATCACGGCGTCGGTCATTTTGATCCCGAAACGGGCATGTTCCTGCCCAAGAAGAGTACGGCGCCGAGCTTCACCAGCGTGTTCGGGAAGGCTGCCGTGGAACTCGGGAAGAAGGACAGCCGCATCGTGGCCATCACGGCGGCCATGCCCGACGGCACGGGAACCATCTATTTTCAGAAGGCCAGACCGGATCATTTCTTCGACGTGGGCATCTGCGAGCAGCACGCGGTGACCTTTGCTGCGGGCCTCGCGAGCCAGGGCGCCAGGCCGCTCGTGTGCATCTATTCCACCTTCCTGCAGCGGGCCTACGATCAGGTAGTTCATGACGTCTGCCTGCAGAACCTGCCCGTGGTTTTCTGCATCGACAGGGCCGGTCTCGTGGGCGAGGACGGCGCCACGCACCAGGGCGTGTTCGACGTGGCCTATCTCAGGCATATCCCCAACATGCACTGCCTCGCCCCGCGCGATGAGGACATGCTGGTGCGCTGCCTGACCACGGCCGTGGCTCTGGGAAAACCCTGCTCCGTGCGCTATCCGCGCGGCGCGGCCTATGGCGTGGAAGTTCAGCCGGATCCAAAGCCTCTGCCGTACGGGAAGGGCGAGATCGTCCAGGAAGGCGAGAAGGTCGCCATCCTGGCCCTGGGAAGCCGTCTCCACGCGGCCTGCGACGCGGCGGACGAGGTGCATATGCGTCTCGGCTTTATGCCCCTTGTCTTCGATCCTATCTGGATCAAGCCCCTGCCCGAAGAGCAGATCGCGGACATTTTCCGCCGCTTCGACAAAATCCTCACCGTTGAGGAGAGCTCGCTCGCGGGCGGCTTCGGGTCCGCCGTGCTGGAATACGCCAGTGATCACGGCCTTCTCGCCGGAAAGACGGTGAAGCGCCTCGGCGTGCCGGACCGGTTCATCGAGCATGCGTCACAGGCCCAGCAGCGTCATGAGCTCGGTCTTGACGTGGAAGGCATCTACAGGGCCGTGGAAGAGCTCGCGGGCGGAACAGAAACGGCATGAGCCTTGCGGAGCTCCCTGTTTGAGCATATATACCCGGCTCTGTTCGGGAAAAAATTCCCTCTGGAGAAGACATGTCGCTCAGTATTGGTATCGTCGGCCTGCCCAACGTGGGCAAGTCCACTCTTTTCAACGCCCTGACCAAGGCCCAGAACGCCCAGGCCGCCAACTATCCTTTCTGCACCATCGAGCCCAACAAGGCCACTGTTACCGTGCCGGACGCCCGTGTAGACGCGCTGACGGCCAAGGCCAAGCCTAAAAAAACCATTTATGCCTTCGTCGATTTCATCGACATCGCCGGCCTCGTCAAGGGCGCGAGCAAGGGTGAGGGACTGGGCAACCAGTTCCTGGCCAACATCCGCGAATGCGCCGCTATCATCGAGGTGGTGCGCTGCTTCGAGGACGAGAACATCACCCACGTGGACGGCTCCATCGATCCGCTGCGCGACATCTCGACTATTGAGACGGAGCTTCTTCTGGCCGACCTCGATACGGCCCAGAAGCGTCTCGAGAAGCTGACCAAGCTCTCCAAGGGCAGCAAGGACGCCAAAGCCGCGGTGCCGGTCATGGAAGCACTCGTTAAGCACCTTGACGCCGGCAGCATGGCCTCCACCTTCGAACGCCCCGCTGATGACGAATACTTCGATACCGTGTGGAAGGAAATGGGCCTTCTCACGGGCAAGCCCATCATCTACTGCGCCAACGTGGACGAGGCCGGCATCGGCGGCAACGACTTCTCGAAGAAGGTGGAGCAGTACGCCGCAGAGCACCATTCCGGCTTTGCCGTGATCTGCGCCCAGATCGAGGAAGAGCTGCAGGGCCTCTCCGACGAGGAGCAGAAGGAAATGCTGGCCTCCTACGGCATCGAGCACAGCGGCCTTGAGAACATCATCCGCACGGGCTACGACACCCTCGGCCTGTGCAGCTACTTCACCGCCGGCCCCGACGAAGTCAGGGCCTGGACCATCCACAAGGGCTGGAAAGCTCCCCAGGCCGCCGGCGTTATCCATACGGACTTCGAAAAGGGCTTCATCCGCGCCGAAGTGATTTCCTACAACGACTACATGAGCCACGCGAGCGAGGCGGACTGCCGCGCCGACGGTGTGCTGCGCACGGAAGGCAAGGACTACGTGGTGCAGGACGGCGACGTCATGCACTTCCTGTTCAACGTCTAGGTCTGTCAGGAATTTCTGACAAAAAAAGCGGGTCTTCCCTGTCCGGGAAGATCCGCTTTTCTGATCTGAAGAAGGGGAGCGTCTCAGTCGTGGCGCTGTTCCGCCAGGAAATAATACGTGCCGTCCCCGCGTTCCTCCTCACGGAGCACGCCCTTTTCCTTCAGGGAGGCGATGAGGCGGGAAGAGAGGCCGCTGCTGATGCCGAGGCCCACGGCCGCGCCGTCCACGGTGCTCGGGTGGCGTTCGATGAGATCGCGCATATCCTCTTCCGTGGCCGTGCGTCCGCTTTCCGTGTGTTTTTCCGGGAAGGAAGCGATGATCTCGCAGCGGCCTGGCATGCGGCCGCGGATTTCCTCGAGCCGGGCCATGGAGAGGGGCTTTACGCTGCTGTCAGCCGGCGGCCGGCACACGGAATTGAGCTGGATGCGTTCGATGTGCCGGAGTTTCGCGGCCTGCGCGGCCAGGGCAGCTATGTCCTCTTCTGAGTCGTTGAGTCCCTGCGCCAGCAGAATTTCCAGCCATATCCGGCCGCGGTACACATTGCAGAAGCGGGTGAGGCCTTCAAGGATCACGTCAAGCGGCATGTTCCCGGCCGGGCGGTTGATGCGTTCGGCCGTGGCGGGCAGGGCCGCGTCCATGGACGGGCTCACGATGTCGGCCAGGGCGAGATCTTCGATGACGTCCGGCATCCAGAGCAGGGAGGCGTTGGTGAACACGGCCACGGGTACGTCGGTCATCTGCTTGATGCCGTGGATCATGTCCCCGAGCTCCTCATTGAGGGTGGGTTCACCGGACCCCGCAAAGCTGATGACATCGGGTTTGTCCGTCCTGAGGAAGCGCTCCAGTTCGGAGAGAACGTCGGAACAGGACACCCAGCTGCCGCGATCTATGGTGTGCACCGTGGTGTGCCCGAGCTGGCAGTAGACGCAGTCGTAGGAACAGGTCTTGAAAGGAATAATGTCGACGCCGAGCGAGCGTCCGAGGCGCCGCGAGGGCACAGGTCCGTAAATATACTTGTAAGGCTGCATGAAGACCTCCTTCGCGCGGCTTTTCCGCCGGCTGTGCGGCACTCTTCCACAAAAAGACAGCCGTGGCAATCGCGCCGGAAAAGAAACGTGACCTGCCGCACGCAATCCCTCCGCGGATCTGGACGGAATCCCTCCGAATGCTTAAAAAATGGGGCAGGAGGCAGAGAGCATGCGCAATCCCATTCCCCGCGTTGTGACCATCCACGATATTTCCGGCATAGGACGGACGAGCCTGACTGCGGCCATCCCCGTCCTTTCCAGCATGGGTATACAGCCCGTGCCGCTTCCCACGGCCGTTCTTTCCACGCAGACGGTGGGGACGACGGGCTTCACGTTTCTCGACCTCACGCAGAATATGAAGGATATGCTCGATCACTGGATCGCGCGCGGCGACAGATTCGAGGGCGTGTACTCGGGCTTTATGGCCTGCCCCGAACAGATGGATACCGTGGCCCGCTGCATTGAGACGTGCATGCTGAAAGGCGGCCTCGCCGTGGTGGATCCCGTTCTCGGGGAGGACGGACAGCTTATTCCGACCATGACCGCGGACATGGTGCGCCGCATGCGCTGGCTTATAGGCAGGGCGGATGTCATAACGCCCAACTACACGGAAGTCTGTCTGCTTCTGGATGTGCCCTATGACCGCGAGCCCGACATGGACCTCCTCAAAGGATACCTGAGGGAGCTTTCCCTCATGGGGCCCGGCGTGGTCGTGGGAACGAGCATGCCCCTGACGAAAAATCCCCTCGGCGAATGGGAGTATTCCTCCATCCTCGCGTACGAAAAAAGCATCGACAAGTTCTGGCGGCTCGACTGCTCCTACCTGCCAGCCCATTATCCCGGCACGGGCGACATTTTCGCGAGCGTGCTCACGGGCTCGCTCCTTCTCGGCTCCTCCCTGTCCCTCGCCATCGACAAGGCCGAACAGTTCGACACGCTCTGCGTGCGCGATACGTACGGCCAGGACAGGGACACCACGGAGGGCGTGCTTCTCGAGCGCTACCTGCCCTCTCTGCGCATGCCCCTGCCGGGCTGCCGCTGCGTGCTCGTGAACTAGCTTTTTGGGGGGAACGGCCCCCGTTTTTGTCTGCCCGGACCCTGAAAAAAAGGACTCCGTGTCCGTGGCTGGCCGTACCAGCCCTGCAAAAGCCGCTTTCCTTGACAGTGGAAACCGGCAAAAGTAAACTCTTTCTGGACTTTTTTGAGACGAAAAACGTCCGGGCTGAACGGCTGCGTTTTTTCCGTTTCCGCCGCACGGCCGGCGCTGACCGGCCCCGGGACAGGGAACGGCACAAAAGAGAGAATATGGAAGAATTACTGGCTCTGCATTCCTTTGCAGCCACCTGGGGGTGGCTTGCCCTGCCTCTTTCCTGCTGCCTCATGTTTCTTTCGGCGTTTATGCTCCCCATCCCGGCAGCGCTTCTCACTGTCGTGAACTGCAGCTGCTTCGGCCTTGTGCCCGGCCTTCTGCTTTCCTGGGGATGCTCCGTTATCGGAGCCGGGTTCGCCTTCCTTCTCTCCCGCTGCGTTGGGCAGCGTTTCGTCCTGCGCTTTGTCTCGGATAAAAACATCGAACGCGCCGAGTCGTTCATGCTGCGCCACGGGAAGGGGAGTATCTTCCTCGCCCGCGCGCTTCCCTGCGTGCCCTTCGGGCTGGTGAGCTACGCCGCCGGCCTGACCAGCGTCCGGTTCATCCCGTATTTCCTTTCCACTGCGGCCGGAAAAATTTTCCCGACCCTCCTTTACGGCCTGCTCGGCAGTGCCCTTCTGACGCTCCCTCCGGCGGTTCTTCCCGCCGCCTGCGCCGCGATCTGCCTGCCCTTTCTTGTCTTTTTCGTCCTGCGCAGGCTGCACCGCAAACGCCTAGCCTATTGTGAGGAGTAATGCTCCAGCGTTACACCAGACCCCTCTGTTTTCTTGCCCTTGTCGCGGGCATCGCCATTTTCGCCGCAGCCACGGGCTGCGGTGATTCCGTTCTTGATCCCGCTGTTCTGGAACGCTTCCGCCTCTACGCCGGCCACTCTCCTTTCTCCGCCGGACTGCTGCTGCTCTTCGGCCTGCCTGCGGGCATGGTCTTCTTTCTCCTTCCCCAGAGCGCGTCAGCTGCTTTCTCCTCTTCCTATTTCGGCCTCTTCGCCGGCACCATCCTTTTCACGTTTGAGCTGCTCCTGGCAGCTCTGTTGCTTTTCGCCTGCTCCCGCGTGCTCCTGCGTCCCGCTCTCCGCGAATTTCTCCAGAACCGGACCGGCTCTCCCCTTGATCCCTTACCCGGGCTGGCGCTGCCGCTGCCCTTCGAATCGCTTCTTCTTCTGGAGACGTTTCTCTTCTTTCTGGCCTTTCTGCCCGCCGGATTCACCGGCTTCGTGCTCGGCCTGACCTCCATTCGCCCCAAGGCCTTCGCCATGGCGGCCGTTCCCATGCTCTTTCTGCGCGCAGCCGTGGAATGCGCGGCTCCGGCGCACTGGACCGGCGGCGCGTCCGCGCTCCTTTCCGTTATCGGCATCCTGCTTTTTCTGCTTTTTGTCTGGTGGCTCTTCCTCCTCTTCAGAAAGCGCGTGCACAAGGACGTGATGGACGGCACAGCCAGGCGCCGTGTGCCCCTGGTCCGCCAGCGCGAGGAGGCGCAGCTCACGGAAAAGAAGCTGCGCACCAATGCCATCGTCGCCGAGATGAACCGTCCCGACATTGATGACAGTCTGGCTGTCCAGACGGAGCTTCCCGTCAGCGAAACGATGGTGGTCTGTGTCCGTGACGCTTCCTGTTCCGACCCGGACGTGGAAAAGCTCATCATGGACGAGGCCGGACACCTTGGCGCGCGCGCCGTTTCCTGCACGCTGGCGCCCACGCCCGAGTACGCCGAGACGCCCGTTGAGGACGGATTTGCCGGCCACGGGCGCGTCCGGGATCTGGATGAGGTCTTTCTGCGCGCCTTCCATGAAGGCGCCGGCATCGTGCTTGCCGTGCGCGCCAGCACGCCCCTCGTGCGCGAATCCATCCTGCGCCGCGCTCTCCTGCGGCTCACCCGGTGTTCCGCCGTGCTCGGCCCTTCCGCGGGCGGATATTACCTCATCGGCCTGCGCCGTATGGCCCGCGCGGGGCAGGGGACCCTGACCCGCTACGAACCCGGCCTGCTTGCCGGCCGCGGCTTTTCCGGGGAGCTGTCCTTCGCTCTGGCCGGCTTCTGCCGCAGGCCCGAGAAGCTGCCGCTTCTTCCTGATGCCTCCGATCTCACCAAGCCCCTCGTTTCCGTCATCATTCCTTCCCTGGACAGCGCTGACAGTATAGCCGGCTCAGTGAAGTCCGCCTGCCAGGGGCCGTGGACAGAATGCTTCGTGGCCGATGGCGGCAGTAAGGACGACACGGCCTCCCTCGCCAGCCAGGCCGGCGCCGAGGTCATTGCCGTGCGCGGCGGCGAGGCCGAGCGCCTCAACGAGGCGGCCCGTGCCGCCCGCGGCCAGATCCTGCTTTTCCTTGAGTCAGGCTCTCTCCTTCCACGCGGATACGAGGCCGAGGCCTGGGAAACGCTGCAGACCGCGGACTGCCGGCTCGGCGCTTTCAGCCTGCCTGATCACGTTTCCGCGTTCCGGCGCGCGCTCCTCTGGGCGGGCAACAGCATCCTGCGTACCAGCGCCTTCGGCCGCCTCAGCCTCAGACAGGGCATTTTCATGTCCCAGGAAGATTTCCGCAGCGTCGGAGGCTTCTCCGTCAAGGTTGGAGAGGGCCGTGCCGTGCCCGAGCTTATCCGCCGGCTGTCCGCTCTCGGACGCACGGTCATACACAACGATCGTATTTCCTTCCCCAGCAGTGAGGAAGAGGAAAAGCCGGAAAGCATCGCCGACATGCTCGACAGTGCCGAGAATCACGTCCGCAGCTATCTGGGACGGAAATTCGCCAGAAAGACCCCTCCGCCCGATGAGAGCGACAGCGATCTCGCGAAGCGCATCCGCTCCATGATTGCGCCCTGCGATCACTGCGGCGAGTGCACGCGCGTCTGCCCCATGCTCGCGCGTCACAGGATTGATCTCACCGGTATGGTGAAGGCGCCGCTTCTCGCATGGCACTGCTTCCTGTGCGGAACCTGCACGCGCAAATGCCCAGCCGGCATCGACGGCGTGGCCCTGTCCCAGGCCCTGCGTGACCAGTATGTGCGCCAGCACAGCGGCCGCATGGCCCGTCCCGGGCACACCCGCACCATCTGGTTCTCGAAGCACGTGCCCATTACCGCGAGTTACGCCAGAGAGGGAGAGAATCTCCTGCTTGATTCCGATTTCTGCGCCGCTTTTCCGAAGACCGCCGAGGCCCTCGCGAAGCTGGTTTTCACGAACGGCACAGGTTTTGTCGTTGCCGATTCCGGCGCGCGCCTCGCTGTCCTCGGCATGGAAGAGGAAGCCCGGAAGAGCACGGAGCGCCTGCGCGGCGCCCTGAAGTCCAACAGGGTGAGCCGGCTTGTCACTATTTCCCCGTCCACGCACGCCTATCTGAAGAAGCATGGCTTTGACGTGGAGACCATTTACGAATTTTTCGGCCGCGTGAAGCCTGAAACCGTCATCAACGGTGGAGACTACGCCCTGTTTACGCCCTGCATGGACAGAAGCCACGAGGTCTTCGCCCTTGGTCTAGCTCAGTTCGTCAGTCCGGAGCCCATGCGTCTCGACAATATCCCCTGCTGCGGCGCGGGCGGCGAGGCCTCGGTTCTTGAACCCCAGCTCGCAGCCCAGATGAAGAAAGCCGTGCGGGAGTGCGGCAGGCCCGTTATCACGACCTGCACGGAGTGCGCTGCGGCCCTGGCCGGTGCCGGCTGCAATGTCTACCATTCCCTGACCCTTCTCATGGGACTCGATGAGCACCCCGCCATCGGCATCTCGTCCATGAAGGCCCTGGCAAAGTTCTACATAGCTCTCAGACCCCTGGCCTCCCTCGTCAAAGGTTCCGCCGAAGCTGACGATGAGGTCAGGAAACTGCAGGAATCCGCCGACGCCCCTGCGGAATCCGAAGCCGCAGCTGAGGATAAGGCGTCCGCGTCTTCTGATGAAACGTCTCCCGCGGCTGATGCCGCTCCTGACAGCGCTGTTTCCTCCGAAGCAGGAGATATTCCCGCCGGCGCTGTCATCCCCGGCACGACGGAGCAGACATCTGAAGACGCCGGAGGATCCGAAAAGGCAGAGCCTGAGGCTGTAGAGGATATTCCCGCCGGAGCCATCATCCCCGGTGAAACGGAGAAGGCTTCTGAAGACGCCGGGGAAGCCGGAAAGGCAGAGTCTGAGGCTGAGGAAATGGATATTCCCGCCGGCGCCATCATCCCCGGTGAAACGGAGAAGGTTTCTGAAGACGCCCGTGAACCTGAAGCGGAACAGCAGGAAGACGGAACCGGTTCCTCCGGCGGAGAGACGAAGACCGAAACCAACGGAAAATAAGGACAGAATATATGAGCAAGCTTATTGGCGTCATCGGAGGCACCGGCCTGGACAACCCGGCCTTCTTTACGGCGGAGAAGGAACTTGCACCGCGCACACCGTACGGCCGCCCGTCGAGTCCCCTGCGCGTTGGCCGCCTCAGGGGCAGTGACGCGCGTATCGTACTGCTCGCGAGGCACGGCCTTCAGCACACCATTCCGCCGCACAGGGTCAATTTCCGCGCCAATCTCTATGCGCTGAAGGAGGCGGGCTGCACCCATGTAGTGGCCTCGGCCTGCTGCGGCTCCCTGCAGGAAGAATACGGTCCCGGCGCCTTTGTGGTGCCGGATCAGTTTATCGACTTCACGCGCGGCCGCAAAAGCACCTATTTCGATCATTTCGCGCCGGGCGATGTCCGTCATCAGCCCATGGCCGATCCCTTCTCGCAGGAACTGCGCGAAGCCTTTCTGAAGGCCGCAGAGCACTGCGGCATCAAAGCCCACGACGGCGGCACCATCGTGACCATCGAGGGTCCGAGGTTTTCGACCAGGGCCGAGTCGCGCATGTTCCGCGTGCTGGGCGGAGACCTCATCAACATGACCATTGCCACGGAATGCATCCTGGCCAACGAACTCGGACTGCCGTACGGCGTTATGGCCATGGTCACGGACTATGACAGCTGGAGCGAGGTTCATCCTCCGCTCGATCTCGACGAACTCTGGCGCGTGCTCGGCGAGAACGTGGACAAGTTCACTGAAGTGCTCATCGATGCGCTAAAGACGTTCGCCTGATCTTCTGATCAGTTTTCAAGAGCAAAAATGGAGAGGCGGGAACCCGTGAGGATTTCCGCCTTTTGTTCTGTTAAAAGGCATGTGTGTTCGAGGCCGGCCATGCCGATGCCGGGAACGGCAATTTTTGGTTCCAGGGCGATGCTCATGCCTTCGGCGAGAGGTTTTGTGACCGTACGGGTGATAGGGGGCCATTCATCGAGGCAGAGTCCCGTTCCGTGCCCCAGGAAGCGCAGCTGATCACGCCCCGTTCCCATGAATTCACGGGCGTAGCCGAGACTGGCGGCCTCCTCTTCGGCGCTCTGCCAGATTTCGGCGGGCGTCACTCCCGGGATCAGTCTGTCGAGAGCGTGCATGAAGATGCTGACGCAGGCGTCCTGAGCCCTTCTGAGTTCGTCCGGAATGTCTTTTTCCCTGCCCGGCCAGTAATTCTGGGTGCGGTCCGTGTGATACCCGTCGTAGGTAAAACCCATATCCATGGAGAGCAGGGTGTTTTCCTTCCAGACAACGTCAGGCGATCCCAGGAAGGGGACGGCGCCGTCCTGGCCCCGGCAGCCGAGTGGCCCGTTGTAGCAGGTGGGGCAGAGGCCGTCAGTGCCGGCTGAGGCGTAGCCGAAGAACATTTCCTCCCCGTGCCCGCGCAGGCGGGCGAGTCCGTCGCTTCCGAGGCGGAGTGCCTCGCAGGCAAAGGCCACGGCTGCTTCGCGCTCCGTCATGCCGGCGTGCAGGAGACCGGGGAGGATGGTGTCGAAGATCCTCGCGTGAAGCCGGCCGCAGAGGTGCAGACGGCAGATTTCAAAACCGGTCTTGACCGCGCGGCACTCGTAGATGGTGTCGTCCGCGGCGGTGAAAACGTGCCCGGGAAGGCGTTTGCCGAGCATGCCGGCCGTCGTCCAGCTGAAGGCGTCCGCGTCCACGGCGATGTTATGGGACAGAGGAGAGCCGGCATCGGCCGTGAGGCGGGGGATCTCGCGGAAGGACCGGAACGGAAGGATTGTGTCCACGGGCGATTCTGAGGCGGCGCGCTCCGTTCCCTTGCGTAGCATGAGTACAGGATTTCCCTCGAGAGGGAGCCAGAAGAGGCCGGAACCGAGGTGTCCTGTAAAGTAATAGATAGTGGTCCTGCCTGAGCAGAGCAGCCCCCCGGTTTCGGGATGATCCCTGGCGAGCAGGGCGCGGAAACGGTTCTGACGGAGAGATACCTCTGAAGAAGGCATGGTGCGGCTGAGGGAAAAGGGACTGTCTGGTGACAAAGGAGGAACTCCTGTGAAGGGGAAGAGAGGCAAAAAAGAGGCTCCCTGAAGGGAGCCTCTGATGGGAAAAAGCGGAAAGGGGGCTTACGGATGGTTCACGTAATGGTTCTGCAGGGCCTTGCCGCCGTCGTGGCAGGGCTTGCAGTCCATATGGCCCTTGGCCCAGTCAGAACCGGAGCCGGGCTTCTTGTGGCACTCGTCCGCGCACTTCTTGACGGATTCGGGGGCCACGTAGGTGCCCTTCCAGTCCTTGCCCTTCTCAATCTTGGCGTTGAAAATTTCGCAGGCTTTTCCGGCCGTGTCGGCGGTCAGTCTGGCGCAGCGTTCGCTGCGCTCCTTGCTCTTTTCGCCGATGCCGTTGGCGGCGCACCAGCGGGAGACGGAAATGTGGCAGAGCTGGGATTCGGCAATAGTGGGCTTGGTCTTGTCGAGGTTAATCTTCGCTTCGGCAGGCTTGTAGAGCGGGAGGCTCGTGGTGGAGTACCAGTGGAAGAGTTCGTCCACCATGGCATCACGTTCCTTGCGGCCCCAGAAGAGGGCGTAGGCGGAAGCCGCGCCGCCAAGGCAGCCGCAGATGGTGCCCCAGTCAGAAATGCCGCCCTTGAACACTTCCAGCATGGAGAAGGGGAACTGATTGTACGGCGCACCGTACTGTTCGGCAAGAGAGCCGACAATGGAGTAGAACACGCCGTAGCCGCAGGCGTACCCCTTGTTGTGGTAGGCTTCGTAGGCCACCTTCTGTACCGCCTCCACGTCAAGCTTGTGGGGCTTCCATCCGAAATCCCCGGCCTGCCTGCTGGAAGCGCTGCATTTTTTCAGAGGCAGCGTGGGCGTCTTCCTTCGGGTTGATGAGGCCGGCGCAGGCCGCGCCGCAGCCGCTCCAGCTGCTCACTGTTATCCTCCGCATGGTCCCGCAGCCAGACGGTCATGTCCCCGATCCACTCGCTGCTGCGGGCGTCAAAGCGTGTATCTCTCATGTCTGTGATAGCTCCTGTCGTAATAATGGGCCGTCAGCGCCGCCAGCTCCCGGGTCTCCTGCAGCAGCGGCGTCAGCTCTGTGATCCGCCGCCGCAGAAGGCGGCGGTCCTCCTCGTCCTTCAGCTCCCGCGCCGCCTGCTGCAAGGAAAGCACATCCCGGGCCTGGGCCTGATCGCTCAACGGCAGCTGGGCAAAGGCAATCAGCAGCGTTTCCCCGCCCCGGCGGCAGAGAACGC
>OMDX01000600.1_pt1 | contig 13642 bp, 9 predicted proteins | sample 1673711 | NCBI WGS metagenome assembly OMDX01 (sample SAMEA103958123, study PRJEB25191) | human gut metagenome
GAATTTTTGGGAAGGACCCCGATGGCAAGATCTCGCGCCTGCTCGATTGGACCGAGCGCCCCGGCGACGTGGCCGATCCCTGGTACACCGGCAACTTCGACGCCACCTACCGCGACGTGCTCGCCGGTTGTACCGCTATGCTCGAGCAGCTGTAGGTAAGCGAGGTCGCGGGCCACGTCTTCGGCGCAAAATGAGCGTGGATAATCTCCCGCATACAAATTGAGTGTGGACAATCTCCCACTTTGAGCGCTCAAGTACGCTCTAAACGGGAGAAAATCCACGCTCGACTACTCGTCGACGATCTCGGCGAGCCAAATGTTCAGTGTATCGACTTCGGGGCAGCAGAACTTTGCCGTGCCGGGCTCGTTGCCAGGCACGGTTCCGCCATAGCGCAGGATATCGATATAGGGAAAGCCCACATGGCAGGCCATGGCGCACATCTTGCCGCGGTCTCGGTCGAAGTCAAAAACGTCGCCCGGCTTGTGACCATGGTGGCAGCGGCACGCACCCAGCTGGTCCACGCAGCTCACGCGGATGCGCGGACGCTTGCCCCGCGGCGCGCCGAGCGGCTTGTTCTCGCCCGCAGGCTTGGCGCCGCCCTCGCCAGCATTACTCATGGTCAATCACATCCAGGCAGGCCTCGATGGGAAGGCCAGCCGACTTGTCCTCTTGGTCGGCATTGCGCTCGATAAGCCCAGCCACCACGCGCATGGCATCGGACGTCGCGCGCTGCAGGCTCCAACCGGCCATAACGCGGCCGACGAGCACCGCCGAGAACGTGTCGCCCGTGCCCGGGAAATAGACCGGAATGAGCTCAAAGGGAATCGTGAAGTGCTCCCCCGCCACATGGTCGTAACCGATGACGACATTCGCACCGTCGACCACAGCGCTCGTAATGACCACCGACTTGGCGCCCAGGGCACGCACGGCATCCACAAGAGTGCGGCCCTCATCGGGCGTGATTTGCTCGGCAATGGGCGTATCGGTGAGCAGGCACGCCTCGGTGTAGTTTGGCACCGCATAGTCGGCGCACTCGAGCAGGCTGCGCATGAGACCGATCGTGGACTCGGGCACGCCGGCGTAGAGCTTGCCGTTGTCGCCCATGATGGGGTCGACGAACACCTTGGTACCCTTTTGCGCGCGACGGTGGCAGAAGTCCGAAATGATGCGCGTCTCTTCCTCGGTCACGATAAAGCCGGTCGAGATGGCGTCGAACTCAAAGCCGAGCTCCTCCCAGATGGCGAGGCTCTGGCGCACGTACTCGGTGGTGTCGTGGATGTAGAACTTGGGATAGTTGAGCGTATCGGACACAAGTGCCGTCGGCAGGTTGTGGATGCGGTAGCCCATGTGCGACAGCACCGGCAGCATGGCGGAAAGCGCGACCTTGCCGTAGCCGCACATATCGTTGATCAGCAGCAGCTGAGTGTTCTTCATGAGGGTCTCCCTTGGTTCGGGCACGGCGCAGCAGCGCCACAGTGCGACTAAGTGTAGCGCAGGGGACGTTGTGAGCGGAGTCGAGCAGCGCGAAGGGTAAATTGTTGCGGAAAGGTTACGGAAAATGATCCCTTTTCCTCCGTCCCCAAGGGATTGCATGCACCGAAACGGACCGTGGCGGAATCACAGGTTGAGGACGGACAGCGAAAACGTTCCTAAGCGAGCAAGGTGGCGTGAAAGAGGAGGGCATAGGCCTTGTGGCCATGCCCGACGATTGAACGCCAGATTGCCGCTTAGGAGCGTTTGCAGCGTCGAGCGGTTACGGCGTTTGGCAAAACGCCGTAACTTAATAAGTTTGGTACCTTGACATTCATTTCTCATGCTCCTAGATTGGTTAGGCACAAAACAATTCCACTACCTAACTAAAGAAAGGAGCAACACTAATTCATGTGCGATGAACCTCTTAACCTTTGTTCGCACGAGCCCGACGGCGACCCGTCACAGCCGGCGGATGTACCCGAAGCGGTCAGCGCCGAAGACAAACTCGCCAAGCGCATCCTGAGCGGCCTGGGTTTTTGCGGCCATTACATGCATTTTCACGGCGGCGGCATATCTGGCAAGGCGCCTATTGTCTGCCTACTCGCCAAGCAGCCGACCGGCGAGCTGTCCCAACAGGAGCTCGGCATGCACTTCGACCTCAAGCCAGGGTCCCTTTCCGAGATTCTGTCCAAGCTCGAACTGGGCGGTCTTATCGAGCGCAGTCGCAATCCCAAAGACCGTCGGCAGCTCACCATCCGCCTGACCGAAGCGGGATGGGAAAAGGCCCGTGTTGAGCAGGCAGTCCGCATTCGCTTTAGGGAACAGGCCTTTAGCGCCCTTACGCACGACGAGCGCGAACAGCTCGCCGAGATGCTCGAAAAAATCCGCGTAACCTGGGAGGAACTGGATGATTAAAACCCTCATGGGAAGCATCCGCGATTACAAGACGGTCACGATCGCCACGCCGCTGCTGGTGCTTGGCGAGGTGCTCTGCGAAATGATGGTCCCGTTTATCACCGCCGACATGATCGACGCCATCAAAGACGGTGCCACCGTCGCCCAGATGCTTCCCACCGCAGGCTTTTTGGTGCTCATCGCACTGACGTCGCTCGCTTTTGGTGCCGCTGCCGGCGTCACCTGCAGTCATGCGAGCTGCGGCTTCGCCAAGAACCTGCGTCACGACCTGTTCTACAAGATCCAGACGTTCAGCTTTGCCAACATCGATGAGTTCTCGAGCTCCTCGCTCGTCACCCGCCTCACCACCGACATCAACAACGTGCAGCAGGCCTTTATGATGCTCATCCGCATCGCCGTGCGCGCGCCGCTGGTGCTGGTCTTTGCCTTTGCCATGGCCTACGCCATGGGCGGCAGCGTCGCCATGGTCTACCTGGTCATCATTCCGCTGCTGGGCTTTGGACTGTTCTTTATCATCTTTAAGGTACGCCCCATCTTCTCGCGCGTGTTCCACAAGTACGACGCCCTTAACGAGTCCGTCGAGGAAAACGTCACCGGCATGCGCGTGGTCAAGAGCTACGTGCGCGAAGACTTTGAGAAGGAGAAGTTCGCCACCGCCGCGCACGACGTCCAGATGGACTTCACCCGCGCCGAGAAGCTGCTCGCCTTTAACAACCCCATGATGAACATCTGCGTCAACGGCGCATTTGTCATCATCATCTACCTGGGATCCAAGCTCATCATCACGAGCCAGGGCACGCTGTTCGACGTGGGCCAGCTCTCCTCGATCTTTACCTATGGCTTCCAGATCCTCATGAGCCTGATGCAGCTGTCGATGATCTTTGTCATGGTGACCATGGCCGACGAATCGGCGCACCGCATTACCGAGGTGCTGGCCGCCGAGCCCACGATCGCCGATCCCGCCGAGCCCGTGCTCGAGGTTGCCGACGGTTCCATCGACTTTGACCACGTGAGCTTTAAGTATTCCGCGCATGCGAAGCGCCAGGCGCTCGACGATATCGACCTGCACATTAAGAGCGGCGAGACCATCGGTATCATCGGCGGTACCGGCTCGGCCAAGTCCACGCTTGTAAACCTCATCGCCCGTCTGTACGACGCCACCGAAGGCACCGTGCGCGTGGGCGGCATGGACGTACGCGACTACGACCTGGACGCGCTGCGCCACCAAGTGGCCATGGTGCTGCAGAAAAACGTGCTGTTTAGCGGCACCATTGCCGAGAACCTGCGCTGGGGCGACCCGAACGCCACCGACGAGGAAGTCCGCGAGGCGGCACATCTGGCCTGCGCCGACGAGTTTGTCGATGGCTTCCCCAAGGGCTATGACACCTGGATCGAACAGGGCGGCTCCAATGTTTCCGGCGGTCAGAAGCAGCGCCTGTGCATTGCGCGTGCCCTGCTGCGTCGCCCCAAGATCTTGATCCTGGACGACTCCACCAGCGCCGTCGACACCAAGACCGACGCCAAGATCCGCGCAGGGTTGGCAAGCTATCTGCCCAACACGACCAAGCTCATCATCGCCCAGCGCATCAGCTCCGTGCAGGACGCCGATCGCATCATCGTCATGGAGGGTGGCCGTATCGCGCAGATCGGCAACCATGACGAGCTGCTCAAGACGAGCGAGATCTACCGCGAGACCTTTACCTCGCAAAACAAGATGTCTGCCGAGGGCGAAGGAGCCGTCGAGGCCGACACCGAGGCATCCGTAACGCAAGCTCAGACCCAGGAAGGAGGCGAGGCACATGAGTAAGGCAACGACCGCCGAGCGCGCACTCAACCGCAAGGGCGGCACCATGTCGCGCCTCATCAAGACGCTCTTTGGCTTCTACCCCGTGCTTTTGCCCCTCGTCGTTGTCGGCGTGGTGCTCTGCGCCATCATCAACTCCATCGGTGCGACCTTCCTTCAGAGCGCTCTGCAGATTATTAGCGAATCGTGGCAGTCGGGCGATTGGGAAGCCGCACAGCCCAAGATCGCACAGCTCGTGACCACCCTCGCCTGCATCTACGGCATCGGCATCCTGTCTTCGCTCTTCTGGAACCGCGCCATGGCCATCGTCACGCAGGGCTCGCTCGAAAAGCTGCGCGAGAAGATGTTCAACCGTATGCAGGACCTGCCGATTCGCTACTTCGACACGCATCAGCGCGGCGACATCATGAGCCACTACACCAACGACATCGACACGCTGCGCCAGATGATCAGCCAGTCGCTGCCCAACCTGCTCATGACGACCATCGTCATCGTCACGGTGTTCTTTATCATGCTGTACTACAGCGTGTGGATGTGCCTGGTCATTGTGGCCGGCGTCGCCTTTATGACCTTTATGACCAAGCTGCTCGGCTCCAACTCCGCGCGCTTCTTCATTGCGCAGCAGACCGAGCTCGGCGTGGTCGAGGGCCATATCGAGGAAGTCATGAACGGCCAGAAGGTCGTCAAGGCATTCTGCCACGAGTCTGCCGCCGAGGCCGATTTTGACGAGCGCAACGAAAAGCTCTTCGAGGTCTCGCAGAAGGCCAACATGTACGCCAACATCCTCATGCCTATCCTTATGAACCTGGGCAACCTGCTCTACGTGCTGGTCGCACTGGCAGGCGGCATTTTCCTGGCGCTGGGCGTGCCCAATCTGAGCATCTCGGGCATGACGCTGTCCATCGCCGTCGTAGTGCCGTTCCTCAACATGACCAAGCAGTTCTGCGGACAGATCGGTCAGATCTCGCAGCAGATCAACGCAGTGGTCATGGGCCTCGCCGGCGCCGACCGCATCTTTGAGCTCATCGACGAGGAGCCCGAAGCCGACGAAGGCTATGTGACGCTCGTCAACGCGCAGGTCAACCCCGACACCTGGCAGCTCGAGGAGGCCGACCACCACACCGGCATGTGGGCGTGGAAACATCCGCACCGCGCAACCGGCGAGATCGAGTACGTGCCGCTGCGTGGCGACCTGGTCATGGACAACGTCGACTTTGGCTACACGCCCGACCACGAGGTGCTGCACGGCGTGTCCGTGTTTGCCAAGCCGGGCCAGAAGGTCGCGTTTGTCGGCGCCACCGGTGCCGGTAAGACGACCATCACCAACCTCATCAACCGCTTCTATGACATCGCCGACGGCAAGATTCGCTACGACGGCATCAACGTCAACAAGATCCGCAAGGCAGACCTGCGCCGCTCGCTGGGCGTGGTGCTGCAGGACGTAAACCTGTTCACCGGCACCGTGATGGATAACATCCGCTACGGCAATCTGGATGCCACCGACGAGGAGTGCATCGCGGCGGCCAAGCTCGCGGGCGCGGACGACTTTATCACCCGCCTGCCCGACGGCTACGACACCATGCTCACCGGCAACGGCGCGCAGCTGTCGCAGGGCCAGCGTCAGCTGATTTCGATCGCACGCGCCGCCGTCGCCGATCCGCCGGCAATGATTCTGGACGAGGCCACGTCGAGCATCGATACCCGCACCGAGGCTATCGTGCAGGCCGGCATGGACAAGCTCATGGAAGGCCGCACGACGTTTGTCATCGCACACCGCCTGTCCACCGTGCGCAACTCCGACGCGATCATCTGTCTGGACCACGGCCGCATCATCGAGCGCGGCAACCACGACGAGCTGATCGCCAAGCGCGGGTATTACTACCAGCTCTATACCGGAGCGTTTGAGCTGGAGTAGTTCGGCTCGCCGAGATGGCCGATTTGCCGCTCATTCGTCGGGCATGACCCTAAGGTCAATGCCCTCCTCTTTCGGGGCAAATCGACTCATCTCAGCGACCCAAACACAATGCGCCGCAACGAATAAAGCCTCCGCAGCCACACGAGCTGCGGAGGCTTTTTTCATGCCGGCCGGAAACCGTATCCCACTTTTCGGGCCCAAAATGGGATGCCGTTTCCCGCTGGACCCCCTCCGGGAAACGGCATCCCATTTCAAGGGAGTAAACCGGGATGTGATTTCCCCTAACGGCACCTTTGGGAAGCCGCATCCCACTCTAGACGCACAAAACGGGATGAGCTTTCCCATGGTGATCCAAGACCAGAAGCATGTCCGATAGCGCGGCCAGGTCAAGAACAACAAGGCAAGCGTCACGCCAATTTGGACGAGCGTCTGCTGCAGTTTGAGGCTGCTGGCCCATATGGTAGAGTTAACCACCCATGAATTTCAGCACACTGCGTGCTACCTGTTCTTTTGTCATTTAGGGGAGTGAACTTGTGAGTACTTCTGTCGCCAAGAAGGCCGGCCAGGCGGTGCGCCTGCTCATGATGGTGCTCACGGCAGTTCTCATCTTCTTCTTCATCAATGTTATGCTGCTCGTCTCCGATATCCAGGGCACGGCGCGTGTGGTCAACTACGCCGGTCTGGTGCGCGGTACCACGCAGCGAATCGTTAAGCTCGAGGATGCGGGCCAGCCTCAAGATGACCTGCTCAAAGCCGTGGATTCATACATCAACGGTTTGCGTTACGGAAGTGACGACCTCAACCTCGTCCGTCTCGACGACGATGAGTATCAGGCAAAAATGACCGAGCTTGCAAATTATTTTGATGAGCTTTGCACCGAGATCATCCGCGTGCGCGAAGTCGGCTATGAGAACACCGACATCATCTCCATGAGCGAGGAGTTCTTTGGCATTTGCGACGATGCTACGCGACTCGCAGAGGACTACTCTCAGGAGAAGGCATCGGCGCTCAACTATCTCGAGGGCTTGGTGATCATCGACATCGTGGGCTTGGTGGCGACCTTTGCGGTCGAACTTGTTCGCGCGGTGCGCACTGCCGCGCTCAATCGCGAACTGCAGAGCAAAGTCTATCTCGACGAAGCCACGGGACTGCCCAACAAGAACAAGTGCGAGGAGATCTTGGGGCAGGAGCAGCCTGTCTCCGCGGAGGAGCCCGTTGCGGTGTGCGTCTTCGACCTTAACAATCTGCATACGGTCAATAACAGCTTCGGCCACGAGAAGGGCGACGAATACATCCGTTCTTTTGCCCAGCAGCTGGGGCGCGTGGCGTCGGAGACCTGCTTTGTGGGCCGCGACGGCGGCGATGAGTTTATCGCGGTGCTGCGAGATACCGATCGAGCTGCCGTGGAGTCCTGTCTCGCTCGGGTTCGTGCGAACTTGAACGAGTATTCCGAGGCTCACCCCGACATGCCTATCAGCTATGCGGTGGGCTACGCGCTTTCCAGTGATTTTGATGAACCGCCTACGATGCGCGAGCTCTTTTCCCAGGCCGACAAGAACATGTACGTCGATAAGAACCGCGTAAAGGCAGCTGAGGCAGCCGGGCTGCAACGCGAGGACCGCTAAACCCGTAGCAAAGGGTAGCTAATTTGGGACGGGACTCTTTTGGCTACTTGAGGAGTTGGGCCATGGCGTTGACGAATTTTTGTACTTGGAGGGTGGGCTCGAGCGGATAGTGCAAAAAGACCGGCACCTCTCGCCCGCACAGGAACGGCACGCCCACAAAGGCCGGGTGCACCCCCGACCATGCGCCGCAGGTGAGCACCGCGTCGCCCTTTTCCTCTGCCTCGTTAAAGAGCGCAAAGTCAAAGCTGTCCACGTCGATCACGTCTACGCCGCCGTCGGCCAACAGATCGATACGCAGACTGTCCATAGCGTCGTTGCCGTGACGGAGCACGCACAGGCGCATGCCCTCCAAGTCGGCGACCGTAATGTGATTCTTGCGCGCCAGCGGGCTCGTGCGCGGCAGGTCGATATAAAACGGCACGTTAACGATGCGGAGCTTTTGGCAGGCGTCGCCCCAGCGTGGGGTAGAAAAACTCGACTGCACCACATCGACCTCGCGGCCCAAGCTGCGCATGACGGTCTCGCGCTCGTCATAGAGATCGCTTATCGGCACGATCTCAAATCGCAGCGACGGTTCCAGCTCGTGTACGCCCGACCACATCGACAGCGTTTGGCGCCCCGGGCACATCATCGACACGCCCAGGCGCACGGCCCCGCCATCGCCCGCTGCACGTCGGGCACGGCGCAGCGCGTCCTCGGACTGCCGCATGATCGAACGCGCGTCGTCTACCAGTAACGCACCCGCCGGCGTCACTTTGACGCCCGAATGCGAGCGCTCGAACAGCGTGATGCCAAACTCGGCCTCGAAGCCCGACACCTGCTTGACGAGCGCCGGGGTCGAAACGCGCAATTTTGCCGCCGCACGCGAGAAGCTTCCCAGCTCCGCAGCGGCCGATATGGCCTCAAGTCGTCGATCGTACACGTCAATCTCCTGTTTTTGCACGCGCGGGCGCACAGCACCGCAGGGGGTTATTTTCGCAGGTCACGCGCTCAATTGAGAACAAACCTCAATGCACAGTGTAAACATACGGTTAACGCCATTCTAACAAATATGCAATTCACCTGCGCAAACGCAAAGCATACGATAACCAGTGAAAACCACGTGGGTCAATTAATGGGAACGACCCACCGGGAGGCACAAGAAGGGAAGTTCCTATGAGCAATTGGCTTAAGCTCGAGGGCGATGTCTGCGCCGTGACCGGCGCACTCGGCGGTATGGGCGTCGAGATCTGTCGCGAGTTCGCCCGCAACGGCGCCAACGTCGTCCTGCTCGATCTGGACGAGGAAAAGGTCAAGGCCGCAGCCGCCGACCTCGCCGCCGAGTTTGGCATCCACGCCGAGGGCTACAAGATGAACGCCACCGACGAGGCCGAGGTTCAGGCCGCCGTCGACGCCACCATCGCCGACTTCGGCCGCGTCGACGTCCTCGTCAACACCGCCGGTATCCTGCGCTTCGCAGCCATGGAAGACCTGCCGCTGAGCGACTGGGAGCAGGTGCTCAACGTCAACCTCACCGGTTACTTCATCACCTCACAGCGCTTTGGTCGCGAGATGATCAAGGCCGGCCAGGGCCGCCTGGTGCACATCTCGACCGTTGCCAGCCACTCCCCCGAGACGTTCTCGGGCGTGTACAGCTCCACCAAGGCGGGCGTCAACATGATGTCCAAGATGCTCGCCGCCGAGTGGGGCCCCTACGGCGTGCGCTCCAACTGCGTCGAGCCCTGCTTTGTCAAAACCCCCATGTCGGCAAGCTTTTATGCCGACCCCGAGGTCGAGAAGAGCCGCAGCCGCCTGATCGCCACGCGTCGCATCGGCGAGGTCAGCGATATCGCCAACGCCGTCATGTTCCTGGCGTCCAAGCGCTCGGACTTTACCACCGGCGACGCCATCAAGGTCGATGGCGGCTTCTCCAATATGATGGGCGACCTCACCGCCAAGCCCGGCGGCCGCCGCGCCTATGCCGACAACTACCTTAAGAACAAGGGCGTCGAGCTTTGGTCCGACGAGTCCGGCGTCGCTAAGCCGACTGACCAGTAAACCAACCTACAGGGAGGGCCCGCGGATACGCCCGCTCCTCCCCCGCATCGATTAGAAAGAGTCCAATGGCTTCCACCAACTCCAACAAGGGTCGCGCCGTCGTGCTTTCCGCCGCATGCGTCACCATGTTCTTCATCAGCTCCATCGCGCTGTATTCCGTCGTGAGCAAGAACCTACTCGCCGTCTACCCCGAGTGGTCCAGCGCTCTTACCTGGGCCTTCCCGGTCTTTCAGACCATCATGGCCGTAACGGGCATCTTCGCCGGCCGCATCTCCGATAAGATCGGCCCGCGCAACGTCGTGATCGCCGCCGCCGTGTGCTACGGCCTGGGCTGGTTCATGTCCGGCACCGTCACCGAGCCGTGGCAGTTCTACCTGTGGTTCTCGCTCGTCGCCGCCGTCGGCAACGGCCTGGGGTACAACCCGGCGCTCACCACGGGTCAGAAGTGGTTCATCGACAAGAAGGGCCTCGCCTCCGGCATCACCCTGGCCGCTTCGACCGCCGGCCCCGCCGTGCTGTCCCCAGTGCTCGCCTCACTGCTCATCCCGAGCCTGGGCGTCTTTGGCGCCCTTAAGGCGCTCGGCGTCATCTTCTTTGTGATGATCGCCGCCTCTGCCCTGTTCCTGAAGGCCCCCGAGGCCGGCTGGCTGCCCGAGGGCTTCGAGGCCCCCAAGGGCGGCGCGCACGCCGGCACCTTCGGCGACCTCACCCCGGGCGAGATGGTCAAGACCCCGCGCTTCTGGGTCCTCATCATCACCTTCGCCTTTGCCGCCACCGCCGGCACGCTGCTCGTCGGCAAGGTTGCCTCCATCGCCGCCGTCCAGCTCTTCACCGACCCCACGAGCGCCGCAGCCGTCGCCCTCGGCGGCGTGGTCGTCTCCGTCAACACCTGCGCCAACCTGGTCGGTCGCCTGTCCTTTGGTCAGATCATCGACAAGCTCGGTGCCTACAAGTCGCTGCTCATCAGCCTTGTCGTCACCATCGTCGCGCTCGTCATCATGTCGATGAGCTTTACGCAGGCCATGTTCTTTGTGGCGCTCGCCCTGCTCGGCTTTAGCTTTGGCGCCCTGCTCGTCATCTACCCGCCGCTCACCGGCGGCGCCTTCGGCACCAGCAACATCGGCGTCAACTACGGCATCATGTTTTTGGGCTACGCCGCTTCCACCTGGATCAGCCAGCCCATCACCGCCGTGCTGTATCACGCCGAGGCCGGCAGCGCCGCCTACCAGCAGTCCTTCTACGGCGCCATCGTGATCGCCGCCATCGCCGTCGTGCTCACCGTCTACATGATGGTCTCCGACAGCAAGAAGAAGTCTGCCTAGTTTTACCGACGTGACAAAGGGACTGCCCCTTTGTCACATTCCACCGGCCACCAGTATTAAGGAGTCGAAATGTCTGAGCTCAATCCCGTCCGCATTGCCGTTATCGGCGCCGGCGCCATGGGCCGCAACCACATCCGCTTTGTCACCGAGGAGCCCGAGGCCGAGCTCGTCGCCATCGCCGACGCCTTTGAGGGCGCCCGCGCCACGGCTGAGGCCGCCGGCGTGCCGTTTTACACCGATCCCGCCCAGATGATGGACGAGGTTAAGCCCGAGGCCGTCATCATCGCCACGCCCAACGACCTGCACCTGGGCGTTGCCCGCGAGGCTGTGAAGCGCAATATCGTGCCGCTGGTCGAAAAGCCGATCTCCAACGACCTGGAGGATGCCCAGGCTTTCGCTGCCGAGGCCGAGACCGCCGGCGTGCCCGTGCTCGTGGGTCAGCACCGTCGCCACAACCCCTTCGTCAACAAGGCCAAGGAGATCATCGAGTCCGGCGAGCTGGGCAAGCTCACCGTGTCGAGCTTCCACTACATGATCTATAAGAATGACGAGTACTTCGATGTCGAATGGCGCCGCAAGAAGGGTGCCGGCCCGATCCTGGTCAACCTGGTGCACGACGTCGACCTGCTCCGCTACCTGCTGGGCGAGCCCATTGCCGTCCAGGGTATGCAGTCCAGCGCCGCCCGCGGTTTTGAGACCGAGGACTCCGCCGTGGTCAACGTCCGTTTTGCCGATGGCGCGCTCGCAAGCATGACCATCTCCGACGCCACCGCCAGCCCCTGGAACTGGGAGGCAACCGCTCGCGAGGACCCGCAGTACCGCCCCTTCGACGCCGACGCCTACTTTATCGGCGGCACTAAGGGCGCCCTGTCGCTGCCCCGCCTGCACCAGTTCTCCTACGACGGCGCCTCCAACTGGCACAAGCCGCTGCAGATGGAGATTCCGGCCGTCGACCCGGCACTGCCGCACAAGATGCAGCTCAAGCACTTTGTGAAGGTTGTCCGCCGCGAGGTCGAGCCCGTCGTGACCCCCGCCGATAACGTCAAGACGCTCACGCTTCTCAACGCCATCAAGGAGGCCGCCGAGACCGGCCAGCTCGTCGAGCTGTAATGCCTTAAGAGCAACCGCGGCAGAAGCCCCATGCCGAACCCTTCGGTCCGCCACCAATAAGCCCCTCTTCTTTGCCCCGCGAGCAGCCTCCTGCCCGTGGGGCATTTTGCTACCTTGCCGACGATTTTTCTGGGGCAGGGGCCATTTTGCGCCTCAGCTTGGTTCGTGCGCCACGAAATGGGCCTATCTACTACGTTTAGCCGACCACCCTCAACCATGCCGAATTTCGCGAAATAAAAACCGCAGGTAAACGGCTTGCCGATTTTCGGAAAACCCAGGTATGGTCAGCCCCTACGGGTAAAACGTAGTAGATAGGCCGTTTTCGTGGCGCGGCCCCAAAACAGCCTTTTGGGACGGGTGGTATCCTTGGTAGCCCTGTGTTGCAAACGCACCTTAAACGCAAGGAGTCCCATGGATCTTATCGCCCAGCTCGCCCGCGAGCTCAACCTTAAGGCCGCCAACATCGAGGCAGCCGTCAAGCTCATCGACGAGGGCAACACCATCCCCTTTATCTCGCGCTACCGCAAGGAAGCCACGGGCGGCATGGACGACGTCGCCCTGCGCACACTCGACGAGCGCCTGTCTTACCTGCGCAATCTTGAGCAGCGCAAAGAGGACGTCATCCTGCTCATCGATGCCCAGGGCAAACTCACGCCCGAGCTCGAGCAGCAGATTCGCGAGGCCACGCAGCTCCAGCGTGTCGAGGACCTCTACAAGCCCTACCGCAAAAAGCGCATGACCCGCGCGCAGAAGGCCCGCGAGGCAGGCCTGGAGCCGCTTGCCAACATGATCATCATGCAGGCCTCGGCCAAGGGCAGCGCACTCGATGCCGCCGCGGCCTACGTCAACGAGGAAGCCGGCTTCGACACGCCCGAGAAGGCGCTCGCCGGCGCGGCGGACATCGTGGCCGAGACGGTGGCCGAGGACCCCGAGAACGTCGCCGACCTGCGCGCTTTTACGCAAAACACCGCCGATATCGTCGTCGAGGCCACCGACCCCACCGAGAAGACCCCCTACGAGCCGTACTACAGCTATGATGAGCCGCTGCGCCGTATTCCCAACCACCGCGTGCTGGCTATCGACCGCGGTGAGCGCGAGGGCAAACTCCGCGTGCGCGTGAACGTCGACGGCGCTGCCGCCACGGCGCGCCTCGGCAGCCGTTGGCCCCGACGCCAGGGCGTCTTCGCGCCCGTCTTTGACGCCGCCATCGCTGACGGCTACAAGCGCCTCATGGCCCCCTCGCTGGAGCGCGAGGCCCGCGCCAAGCTCACCGTTCGCGCCCAGACCGAGGCCATTAATGTCTTTGCCAAGAATCTCGAGGGCCTGCTCTCGGCACGCCCCGTGCGCGGCGCCCGCGTGCTCGCGCTCGATCCGGGCTACCGCACCGGCTGCAAGGTCGCCGTCATGGACGAGACCGGCAAGCTGCTCGACCACGGCGTGG
>OMDX01000619.1_pt1 | contig 13401 bp, 16 predicted proteins | sample 1673711 | NCBI WGS metagenome assembly OMDX01 (sample SAMEA103958123, study PRJEB25191) | human gut metagenome
TCTTTGAAAGGTCTTGACACCGCGCGCCTTCCCGCATATAATATAAATCGATTTACAGTAAATGGATTTATAGAACGGAGGGATACGCGTGCCCAGTCGGCCTCAGATTTCAAGGGAACAGATTCTGCGCACGGCGCTGGAAATGCTGATGGAGGAGGGCTACGAAAGCATCCGCATCACGACGGTGGCGGAGCGTCTGGGCTGCTCGACGCAGCCGATTTCGTGGCAGTTCGGCGGCATGGAGGGCTTCCGCGCGGCGCTGGCGGCGGAGGCGGTGGCGTACGCGACCGAGCGCGTGCGGCCGACGGCGGCCGACCCGCTGGCGGCGTTTTACGGCATCGGCACGGGCTACATCGATCTGGCGTACGACTGCCCGCGGCTTCTGCGCTTCATCACGCAGACGCCCGACGGCCGCTATACGCTGGGGCTGCGGCTATTCGAGTACGGGCGGCAGGTGGAGCGCTCCTGGGATATCTCCACGGTGGCGCGGCCCTACATGGAGCATCTGTGCCGGCAGACCGGCGCGTCTGTCATGCTCTCCGTCTGCGAGGGCGGCAGCGTCATCACACTGGATCAGGTGGAGACGCGGGGCAGCCTGCGGGTGGTGTCGGACACCGGCTCCCGCCTGCCCATCTACTGTACGTCGCAGGGCAAGGTGTTTCTGGCCCATATGTCCCGCACCGGCGCGGAGGCGCTGCTGCGGGGGCAGAGCAGAAGTCAGTTCACCCCCCACACCATTACCGATATCCCCGCGCTGCTGCGGGAGGTGGAGGCGTGCCGCACCAACGGCTACGCCATCGAAAACGGCGAGTACAAGATCGGCCTGCGCTCCATCTCCGCGCCGGTCTACACGGTGGACCGCACCGTGCGCTACACCGTGGGCGTTATCGGCATGTTCCGCAGCACCCATTCCGACGAGTTCCGCAGCGCAGTGGAGCAGGTCTGCGCCACCGCCGCCACGATCTCCGCCGCCCTGGGCTACCGCGAAGCCTGACACCAATATCAGATACCCCCTCCGGCATGCGCCGAAGGGGCTGTCTTTGTTCTTATGTACGTCACACGCGGCAGCACATACACTTGTCCGCCTCCCCTCTTTCCCACGGTGAGGAGCTCCCGCTTCTCCCGTATGTTCACCGCCGGCAGCCGCTCCACCGCTCCTTTGTTTGGTATGATCGGAATTTCGAGTGGGGTGAAAAAGACATCTCCCGCCGGTTGCCTGCCGCGCCGCGATGTGGTACAATATCCCCCGTCATCGATACCATCAGTTAACAAGGGCAAACACGCCTGTCACCGCGCCTTTTCGGCGCTTTTTTCCCTTTTCGCCTTGGCTTGCGCCAGCAAGCCTGCGTCTCAAAAACCAAAAATCACTCGAAAAACCATCGCTGACAGGTGCGAAGCAGCTTGGCCGGAGCAGAAATGTGTCCAGACAAGAAAAGGCCCGCAGGTAATACTTGCCGTATTGCCAAGGGGTTTGACGCAGTATGGGCGCATTTCTGCCCGTCAAAACCGTGTCTGCCCTTGTCAATCGATGGTATGGAACAGTATAGCACACTTCCCGCAGAATTCCACCCCTGTCTGCGCAATTGTGCGCTCCGCCGCCCGAACATTCATATACCGCGTATAAACATATACCAAAGGTGTATATAATGCCGCGTAGAGGTGTATAAAACGTACACGATAGATATGTGAAAGAGAAAGGGAAAGAAAGGGGAATGTTCAATGAGAAAAGAACGGGAACGCCGTACCCTTGAGACGGCGGGAATGCTGTTTACCCTGCTTTTCGGCAACCTGCTGCACTTTGTCTACGACTGGACCGGCCAGGCCGGCTGGGCCGCGTATCTCTCCGCCGTCAACGAATCCACCTGGGAGCACATGAAGCTTTTGGCCGTTCCCTGGCTGGTGTGGACCGTCGTCACGATCGCCGTAAACCGTTGTGCCGCAAGCGCTTTGCCCAGGGCCATCGGCCTGCTCGCCGGCCTCGCCGCCATCCCGGCCCTGTTCTATACCTACACCGGTATTCTGGGGAAAAGCGTGGGCGTGGTCAACATCCTGATTTTTCAGGCCGCCGTGCTGCTGGCATATTTTGTCAGTGCCTCCCTGCAAAAGAGCGCCCGCCTCTCGTCCGTTCCTTTCCAAATATTGGGCATTCTGCTCCACCTGCTCGCCGTCCTCGCCTTCCTTTTTTTCACGTCCTTTCCCCCGTCCCTTCCCCTGTTTGTGGACCCCACAAACGGCACCCGCGGCATACCGCAAAAAACGCTGTGATACCAACGGTTTACAGCTGAAAGAAAGTGGCGCTTCCCACATCGGAAAGCGCCGCTTTTTTTGCGGAAATTTGCCTCTTGACAAACGTACAGCTGTTGATATAATAAGCTTGTGATTACAAAAATGCACTTGTTTAGGAGGTGGCTGTGTGACCCGAAGAGAACGGCAGCTGCTGGAGTGGATACGGGAAAACCCGTGTATTTCCCAGCAGGAGCTGGCCGACAAGGCCGGTATTACGCGGTCCAGCGCCGCGGTCCACATTTCCAACCTGATGCGGAAGGGCTACATTGCCGGCCGCGGCTATCTGCTGCGTGAGGCGCCCTACATCGCCGTGGTTGGCGGCGTGAATATGGATATCGGCGCGGTGTCCGACGCGCCGCTGGTGGCCCGGGACTCCAACCCCGGCCGGGTGACCACCTCTCTGGGCGGCGTGGGACGGAACATCGCCCACAACCTCTGCCTGCTGGGTGAGCAGGTGTCCATGATCACCGTGCTGGGGCAGGATAGCTTTGCCCAGTCTGTGCGGGAGAACGCGGCGGATATCGGCCTTGACCTGAGCCACAGCGCCACCATTCCCGGCGGCCGGACGGGCACCTATCTGTTTATCGACGGCTGCGACGGCGACATGGCCCTGGCCGTGAACGACATGGCCATCTATGAGCACATCACGCCGGAGTTCCTGCGGCAGCGGCTGGATTATATCAACCATGCCGATCTGGTGGTGGTGGAGACGAACCTGCCGGAGGCGTCTATCCAGTGGCTGTGCAGCCACTGCACCGCGCCTGTCCTGGCCGATCCGGTCAGCACCATCAAGGCGCCGAAGCTGCTGCCGGTGCTGGATAAGCTGACGGCGCTGAAGCCCAACCGCATGGAGGCGGAGCTGCTCAGCGGCGTGACCATCCGCGATGAGACAGACGTTCAAAAGGCCGCGAAGGTCCTGCTGGACAAGGGCGTTCAGCAGGTGTATATCTCCCTGGGGAGCGATGGCCTGTACGCCGAGGACCAGGCGGGGCGGCACGTGCGCCTGCCCTGTCCGAAGGTGCAGGTGGTGAACGCCACCGGCGGCGGGGACGCCATGGCGGCGGCGCTGGCCGCGTGCATCGCCCATGGCAAACCACTGGCGGAGTGCGCGCGGAAGGCCGCCGGGGCCGGTGCGCTGGCCTGTACGGCGGCGGAGACCATCCACCCCGGCATGAGCTGGGAGAATGTGGACTATATTTTGGACAATACAGGCATGAGCAAAAAAGCGTAAACGATATTGCATGACATAAGGAGGTACAAGTTATGAACCGTTATCTGGACGTGGCCCCTGAGGTGCAGGAGGCTTTGAAGGCCGGCAAGCCCGTTGTGGCGCTGGAGAGCACCATCATCTCCCACGGTATGCCCTATCCCCAGAATGTGGAGACGGCACTGAACGTGGAGAAGATCATTCGTGACGGCGGCGCGGTGCCCGCCACCATCGCCATCATCGGCGGTCGGCTGAAGTCCGGATTGACCCCCGAGGAGATCGACTATCTGGGCAAGACCGGCGCCGGCGTCACCAAGGCCAGCCGCCGCGACCTGCCCATTCTGGTGGCGGAGGGCCGCGATGGCGCCACCACCGTGACCACCACCATGATGATCGCCGCCATGGCTGGCATCCAGGTGTTCGCCACCGGCGGAATCGGCGGTGTGCACCGCGGAGCCGAGACCACCATGGACATCTCCGCCGATCTGGAAGAGCTGGCCCATACCCCGGTGATGGTGGTGTGCGCCGGCGCCAAGTCCATTCTGGATCTGGGACTGACGCTGGAATATCTGGAGACCCACGGCGTGCCGGTCATCGGCTATCAGACCGAGGAGCTGCCCGCGTTCTATACCCGCAAGTCCGGCTTTAAGGTGGACTACCGGCTGGACACCCCCAAGCAGCTGGCCGAGGCCTTCCATGTGAAGCGCGAGCTGGGGCTGGAGGGCGGTATGCTGGTGACGAACCCCATCCCCGAGCAGTACTCTATGGATGCCGACGTGATCAACAAGGCCATCAACGAGGCGGTGGAGGAGGCCAAGGCGCAGGGCATCCACGGCAAGGCCACCACGCCCTTCCTGCTGGCCAAGATCAAGGACATCACCGGCGGCAGCAGCCTGGATGCCAATATTCAGCTGGTGTATAACAACGCCAAGCTTGCCACGGCCACGGCCTGCGAGCTGGCCAAGCTGGCCAAATGAGCCAGCCGTCGCTGGGCTTTGTCGGCGGCGCGGACGGACCTGTGACGGTATTCGCCTCCGGCGGCGGTACGGCGCTGCTGGTCTATCTGGTACTTATCAATCTGGTGACATTTTTCGTGTATGGTGCGGACAAGCGTCGGGCCAGACAGGGGAAATGGCGGGTGCCGGAAAAGACGCTGTTCCTGCTGCCGCTGTTGGGCGGCAGTGTCGGTGCGCTGCTGGGTATGCGGGTGTTTCACCACAAGACGAAGCACTGGTATTTCGTCTGGGGCGTGCCCGCCATACTGCTGGCACAGCTGGCACTGGCGGTCTGGTTACTGACGAGGTAAGGAGGACATACTATGCTGGTACGAAAAGCGGTTCCGGCGGATATCCCCGCTGTGACCGCCATTTACGAGGCGCTTCTGGATCGTGAGGAGCGCGGCGAGCTGTCCACCGGCTGGACCCGGGGCGTATACCCCACGGAGCAGACGGCTCTGGACGCGCTGGCTGCCGGCACACTGTATGTGCTGGAGGACGGGGGACGTGTTGCGGCCGCCGCCAAGCTGGACCAGAACCAGATGGCGCAATACAGCCAGTGTACCTGGCGGCACGACGCGCCGCCGGAGCAGGTGCTGGTGCTGCACACACTGGTGGTGGACCCCACTGTGAAGGGCAGGGGGTACGGCACGGCTTTTGTGGCCTTCTATGAGCAGTTGGCACGGGAAACGGATCGGCCGTACCTGCGGATCGACACAAACGCCCGCAACACGCCCGCCCGGGCGCTGTACAAAAAGCTGGGCTACACCGAGGCGGGCATCGTGGCCGGGACCTTTAACGGCATCCCGAACGTGCAGCTGGTGTGTCTGGAGAAAAAGGTATAAAACAAAGGACGAGGAGGTGCCGGAGATGGCATTGATCCATGTAAACGAGCATGACTTCCGGGAGCAGGTCCTGGAAAACAGCGGCACAGTGCTGGTGGATTTCTGGGCCAACTGGTGCGGCCCCTGCCGTATGCTGGGCCCCGTGCTGGAGCAGCTGGCCGCTGACCGGCCGGACGTCACCGTGGCCAAGGTGGATGTGGACGAGAATATGTCCCTGGCCGCGGCCTATGGCGTGGAGAGCATCCCCATGCTGCTGGTGTTCAAGAACGGCCAGCTGGTGAACAAGTCCATCGGTTTTGTCTCCCAGCCGGAGATCGAAAAGCTTATCGGATGAAAAAGGCCCGCAGGCCGTTGTCTGCGGGCTTTGTCCGGCTTGACAGGCAGCGCTCCGGCGGGTACAATGGGGCCAAAATGACGCCCGCGCAGGCGGGACGACCCAAGGAGGTAACGACTATGATGCATATCGGTCTGCTGGGCTTTGGCGTGGTAGGCGGCGGCGTGTGGGCGCTGTGCGCGCCGCGCGATGACCTGAATGTGAAGCGTGTGCTGCTCCGCAGTCCCAAAGAGGGCCTGCCGGAGGAGGTGGTCACCTTCAACGCCGATGACATCCTCAATGACCCGGAAATCGACACGGTGGTGGAGGTCATGGGCGGGCTGCACCCGGCCTATGAATATGTCTCCGCTGCGCTGGCACGGGGCAAGAATGTGGTCACGGCCAACAAGGCACTGATCGCCGCCTATTACACGGAGCTCACGGCACTGGCCCGGGAGAAGGGCGCGGCCCTGCGCTGCACCGCCGCCGTGGGCGGCGGCATACCCTGGCTGACGAATTTGGAGCGCGTGAAGCGGCTGGATACCGTGTGCGCCGTGGGCGGTATTATGAACGGCACCACCAACTTTATCATGGACGCCATGCACAAGGCTCCGGTGGACTTCCCCGCTATTCTGAAGGAGGCCCAGGACCTGGGCTACGCCGAGGCGGACCCCTCCGCCGACATCGACGGCGACGACATCCGCCGCAAGCTGTGCATCTCCGCCAACATCGCCTTCGACGCGGCGCTGGAGGAGACAGCCATCCCCACCTTTGGCATCCGGACGGTGACGGCGGCGGATATTGCGGCCTTCCAGAGCCACGGCTTTGCCTGCAAGCTGCTGGCCCGGGCCGAGAGCACGGAAAACGGCGTGTGCGCCTATGTGGAGCCCACGCTGGTGGACGCCGGCGATCTGGAGGCGGCGGTGCCCGCCAACTTCAACCTCATCACCTATGAGGCCGAGCAGCTGGGTCGTCAGAGCTTCTACGGCCAGGGCGCGGGGCGCTTCCCCACGGCGGAGAACGTGGTGCAGGACTGCCTGACGGTGCTGTCCGGCAAGCGGGGCTTTTACACCGACAGGGCTGTGCCCATGTTCCTGACCAGCGGCGAGGCGCACCCCTACTACGTCCGCACCAGCGCACCGGATACCTTCCTGCAGGGCCGCACCGCGGAGACGTGGGACAACGGCGCGGTCGTCACCGGCGCGGTGGACGTGTACGAAATGCTGGCCTGGGCCAAGGCTCAGCGTGAGAAGGACCCCGGCGTGTTCATCGCCGGTATTCGATAAAAAACGACGCAATGCGACGCAGTTCGACATCCTGCGGCAGTCTTTCACAAGGAGGATACATACCATGACCTATCAGGAGATCTTAGCCAACGCGCGGACCTGTATGGGACCCTACTGCAAGTCCTGTCCCGTGTGCAACGGCGTGGCCTGCAAGAACACCGTGCCCGGCCCCGGCGCCAAGGGAATCGGCACCGGCTTCATCCGCAACTATCAGAAGTGGCAGGAGCTGTGCGTCAACATGGACACCATCTGTGAGAACGTGCCCGTGGACACCAGCTATAATTTCTTCGGCAAGCAGGTGGCCCTGCCCGTGTTTGCCGCGCCGGTGGGCGCCATGCAGCTGCACTACGGCGACAAGTACGACGACCTGACCTATAACGACATCCTCGTTACCGCCTGCGCCGGCGCGGGCATCGCCGCCTTTACCGGCGATGGCACCAACCCCGCCGTGATCCAGGCGGCGGCCGAGGCACTGAAAAAGAACCACGGCTGCGGCGTGCCCACCATCAAGCCCTGGAATATCGACCTAGTCCGCGAGAAAGCGGAGCTGGTGGGCGCGGCGGATCCCATTGCCGTGGCCATGGACATCGACGCGGCGGGCCTGCCCTTCCTGAAGAACCTGACCCCGCCCGCCGGCAGCAAGACCGTGGACGAGCTGAAGGAGATCGTCAAGCTGATGAACGGCAAGCCCTTCATCCTCAAGGGCATTATGACCGTAAAAGGCGCGAAGAAGGCGCTGGAGGCCGGCGCCAGCGGCATCGTGGTCAGCAACCACGGCGGCCGCGTGCTGGACCAGTGCCCCGCCACGGCGGAGGTGCTGCCCGCCATCGTCGACGCGGTGGGCGGCAAGATGACTATTCTGGTGGACGGCGGTATCCGCACCGGCATGGACGTGTTCAAGGCTCTGGCCCTGGGCGCGGACGCGGTGCTCATCGGCCGCCCCTTCGTGAACATGGTCTACGGCGGCGGTGCCGAGGGCGTGCAGGTCTACGTGGACAAGCTGAAGGCCGAGCTGGCCGATACCATGGCCATGTGCGGTGCCCATAAGCTCAGCGACATCAAGCGCTCCATGCTCTTTGGCTATTGAGCCGGGAGGTGAGGATATGAAGGCATTGCTCATCAACGGCAGCCCCCACGAGCACGGCTGCACCTACACCGCCCTGCGTGAGCTGGCCGACACGCTGGAGGCCGAGGGCATCGAGACGGAGATCATCCAGGCGGGCAAGACCGCCCATGCCTGCAACGCCTGCGCCAGCTGCAAAAAGACCCACCGCTGCGTGTACGACGATCTGGTCAACGAGACGGCGCCCAAGCTCGCCGCGGCGGACGCGCTGGTCATCGGCTCGCCGGTGTACTACGCCTCCCCCGCCGGCGGGGCTATCTCGTTTATGGACCGGCTGTTTTTCAGCACGCCCCACATCGACAAGACCATGAAGGTGGGCGCGTCGGTGGTGTCCTGCCGCCGTGGCGGCAACACCGCCACCTTCGACGCGCTGAACAAGTACTTCACCATCTGCGGTATGCCCGTGGCCAGCAGCCAGTACTGGAACATGGTCTACGGCAACACGCCGGAGGAGGTCCGCCAGGACAAGGAGGGCCTGCAGACCATGCGGACCCTGGGCCGCAACATGGCCTTTCTGATGAAGTCCATCGCCCTGGGCAAGGAGAAGCTGGGCCTGCCGGAGAAGGAGCCGGTGCAGCAGACGAATTTCCATCATTAAGGAATTGGGCGACCCCCGCGGCTGATGCCGCGGGGGTCGGTGTATATAAGCGGCAATGGGCCGGCTGACGCCGCGGGGGTCGGTGTATCTGCAGGCAGGAGACGGCTGACGCCGCGCTGGTCGCTGCGTTTTCGTCGAATGTCGTTGACAAGTGGCGCTTTCTGGTGCTATACTACCACTGTTAAGTGAATAGGGTCCGGTGAAGTCGTGCGGCTGCCCGCTGCAAAGGCCAGGTCTGGTCAGGCGGCAGCCTAAAAGGAAATGGGGAAAAACCCACCGCGAACGGCACTGTGAGCGCAAGGATGCACCGAAACAGCGAGAGCTGTGTGACGAAAGTCAGCCATTGGGCGTGAGCCTGAGAAGGTAGGCGGCAGACGGGGAGCGAGAGCTCCGCGGCGCGAGGCAGAAGAATTGCACGTCGGAGGACCAGGCACAGCGGGCGTTTTCTCCGTGTGGCACCACAGGAAGGACCACGCTGTTTTTGCGATGCAGAAACGGCGTTTTTTCTTACCAAAACGCACCGCCTATCCCTGCAGAGGGATGGGCATTTCTGTTGCGGTCAAGTCGGGGCGGCGTCAGCCGTCTGCTTTCCATAGGGCGGGAGGGGTTTGCCGACCCCTTCCGCCCGTCTCTTTTCATGGCGAGCAGAGAGAACTGGGCGTATGATGCACAGACGGAAACGATCCTGGCTTCCGGTGCGGTGCGTGCTGTTGGCGGCACGCACCGCCTGCACATGGGGGCGGAATTCACCCCGCTGTACGACAGCTGCTGCATCTTGCGCCGAAACCTGTTGCGTTCCGGCGTGCCCGTCTGGTATAATCATGGTATCATTCTGCAAGGAGGTCGACCCATGCGAGATCTGAAGAACACCTGCCGCGTGGCGGTGGTGCAGGCCACCCCTGTGATGTTCCGCAAGGACAAATGTCTTGAGAAGGCCCTGCGGCTCATCGACGAGGCCGCCGGCGAGGGCGCGGAGCTCATTGTCTTTCCGGAGCTGTTCATCCCCGGCTACCCCTACGGCATGACCTTCGGCTTCACCGTGGGCAGCCGCAAGGCCGTGGGCCGCGAGGACTGGAAGATGTACTACGACAACTCCCTGCTGGCCGACGGGCCGGAGATGCGTAAGCTCCTCCGCCGCGCCAGGGAGCTGGGTGTCTATATCAGTATGGGCTATTCCGAGCGCGACGCCGTCACCGGTACGCTGTATAACGCTAACATGATGATCTCCCCGGAGGGCGAGGCCCTGAACCACCGCAAGCTCAAGCCCACCGGCAGCGAGCGCGTGGTCTGGGGCGATGCAGACCGGGATTACTTCCCTGTGATGGACACGCCCTGGGGCCCCATGGGCAATCTCATCTGCTGGGAGAGCTATATGCCCCTGGCCCGGGTGGCGCTGTACCAGAAGGGGATATCCCTGTACATCTCCCCCAATACCAACGACAATCCGGAGTGGCAGGACACCATCCGCCACATCGCCATCGAGGGTCACTGCTACTTCATCAACGCCGATCTGGTCTTCCGCCGCAGCGACTATCCCCAGACCGTCAGCGGCACCGCCGAGATCGCGGCCCTGCCGGACATCGCCTGCCGGGGCGGCAGCTGCGTCATCGACCCCTTCGGCCACGAGGCCTCCGTCACCGTCTGGGACAAGGAGGACATCATCTACGCCGACCTGGATATGCAGAAGGTCCCCGCCAGCCGTATGGAGCTGGACTGCGTGGGCCACTACGCCCGTCCCGACGTGCTGGAGCTGCGCGTCAACGAGAAATAAAAAGAAAACGCCCTCCTGCCGGGAGGGCGTTTTCACTTTACAGATCTCGCACCACGCGCTCTACCAGCGCGCAGAGCTTCTGGCTGCTCTCGTTGGCGATACGCAGCACCTCCTGATGGGAGTGCTTCTCCCTGGCGATGCCGGTGGCCATGTTGGTGATGCAGGCGATGCCCAGCACCGCCATGCCCAGATAGTTGGCGGCGATGACCTCCGGTACGGTGGACATACCGATGGCGTCAGCGCCCAGGTGCTCATAGGCCCGTATCTCCGCTGCCGTCTCATAGCACGGACCGGGGAAGATAGCGTACACACCCTCCTTGCACGCGAAGCCCAGCGCCCCGGCGGCCTGATGGGCCTTCTCCCGCAGGCGGTGGGGATAGGCCTCCGTCATATCCGGGAAGCGGGGGCCGAAGCGCTCGTCGTTGGGACCGATGAGGGAGTTGGCGCCCAGCATATTGATGTGGTCCGACAGCAGCATCAGGTCCCCGGGGACAAACGTCCGGTTGATGCCGCCGCAGGCGTTGGTGACGATGAGGGTCTTTACCCCCAGCAGCGCCAGCACATACACCGGATAGGTGACCTCCTTCATGCTGAAGCCCTCGTAGTAGTGAAACCGCCCCTGAAGCGCCGCCGCCACCTGACTGCCCAGCCGCCCGATGACCAGATTGCCCGCGTGGCCCGCCACGGTGGAGCAGGGGAAGTGGGGGATATCCCCGTAGGGGATGACGGTCTTGTCCGTCATGGCGTCCACCAGACCACCCAGCCCGCTGCCCAGAATGATGCCCACTGTGGGTGTCTGGGGGATGTGCGCCCGGATGTATGCGGCGGAGGCGCTGACCTTATCGTAAAACTGTTCCATAAACTGTCCTCCTGCATGGGATGTTGTGCCTATTGTATCACGGCGGACGGCACTGCGCCAGAGAAATCGCATATTTTGTGAACAAATATCGTGACTTCTGTGAACATTAGCACTCTCATATTGACAGTGCTAAAATTGGCGTTATAATAAAGCCGAACCTTGAGAGAGGGGAACGGAAGCGAACCTCCGAGGGGCGATGAAATGTATACAAATCAGTGGCAGCAGCCCCTGTGCTGCGGCGGATGGCCGCAGCGCCCGGGCAGTGTTTCGAATGGAGGAATGACATATGTTGCCCAGCATTTTTGGTGAGAATTTGTTTGATGATTTCTTTGGCGATCCCTTCGGCATGATGCCCCGCGGCCGTGACCCGCTGTACGGCAAGCACGCCAGGAACCTGATGCGTACCGATGTCCGCGAGACGGAGGATACCTATGAGCTGGACGTGGATCTGCCGGGCTTCAAGAAGGATGAGGTCACGCTGGAGCTGAAGGACGGCGTGCTGACCATCCAGGCGGTCAAGGGCCTGGACAAGGATGAGACGGATAAGAAGGGCAAGTACATCCGTCAGGAGCGCTACGCCGGCGCGTGCAGCCGCAGCTTCTATGTGGGCGATGCGGTGGAGCCGGAGGACGTCAGCGCCAAGTTTGAGGATGGCATCCTGACCATCTCCGTGCCCAAGAATGTGAAGAAGCAGCTGCCCAAGAACAGCGCCATCTCCATTCAGTAACAGGAGCGAAACGCCCCGGCGCCTTTCGGCGCCGGGGCGTTTTTGCATGGCAGGGGAGGGGGGATATTTTTCTTGCCTTTCTCCTCTATATGCGCTATACTGAGCCCAACCTGACCCATAGGAGGATGTACATGGACCCGATTTTTGATATTGAATTGCAGGACTGCCCCATCTGCCGCGGCGTGGGCGCCATGCAGGATGAGCAGGGCTGGTCTGTCTCCGTGGCCTGCATGGACTGCGGGGCCGAGACGGCGCACGCCGAGTACCACACGCCCGAGGAACGTCTGGAGTCCGCGCGCCGCGTGGCGCTGCTGTGGAACATGGGCAAGGTCGTGCATACCGGCGCCAGCGATTGAACGACTGCACATGACATGAAAGGGCCGCCCCGAACGGGGCGGCCCTTTTCCGCTTATTGCGCTACCGGAGCGTCCAGCCAGTAGATGACGTAACATTCCTGCATCTCTCCCATATAGAAGAAGATGTTTTCGCCCATCTCGATGTGTTCACCGAAGGTCAGATCCGGCACGAACAGACGGCCGCTGGTGCGCTTCGGTCCCTTGATGGTGAAGCCCTCCGCTGTGGGATGCTGCCGCAGCTCGTTGGCGGCGTCCGCCAGACCGGGAAAGTGCAGCGTCCGTTCCAGCTCTGCCAGCTGTGTCTCTCCGTTGATATAGACCAGGTGATTTTCGTCCTTGAACCAGTTGATATGCATGGTGGTGTCCTCCTTGCGGTCGTCCATATCAGTGTATCATATTTGGCGCGGCTTGTCACCCCCTATCGCCTCCGTATACCCGACCGGCAGGAGCGAAGCGGGGGGGCATATGCGTTCTCCGGCGGCGGTGCGTCATCTGCGTGCCACGCGTGTACCGCCGGCATACCGCATGAGTGCCATGCGCGCTGCTGAACGTGGCGACCAGCCTCGACAGCAAATACACCTTCGTGGTGGACAACAAGACCGGTAATGCCGGCCTGATCGGCATGGAGGCTCTGGCTGAGGCTGATCCCGACGGCTACACCCTGGGCACCACCAACATCGACCTGCTGCTGCACATCTGCTTCGGCCGCACTGATGTGACCATGGATAACTACATCCCCATCGCCGCCACCATGGCTGACCCCTATGTGCTGGTCATCAGCGCTTCCAACCCCAACTACTCCAACCTGGAGGAGTTCGTGGAGTACGCCAAGGCCAACCCCGGTGTTGTGAAGATGGCTGACTCCGGTGTGGGTGCTGCCCCCAACGTTGCCGCCAAGGCGTTTGAGAAGTATTTTGACATCTCTTTCGATTTCTATACCTATGACGGCGCTCCCGAGTGTGTCACCGCTGTTGAGACCAACGAAGTGGATGCTACCTTCCTGCAGCCTACGCCCGCTACCGCCTCTGTCAAGGC
>OMDX01000628.1_pt1 | contig 13319 bp, 6 predicted proteins | sample 1673711 | NCBI WGS metagenome assembly OMDX01 (sample SAMEA103958123, study PRJEB25191) | human gut metagenome
AAACACAGTAAAATCATAGGATAACACAGGAAAAGTCTTTTAAAAGATAAAATCACGTAAAAAATAGACTGTTTTATGAAATACTCTTGACGGTCAAAATTTATGAATCTATAATAAAAGAATAAGAGGGGAAGGCGCGCCTCCGACCGTCCGGGACACGCGGAAAATCCGGGAACATTCCCGGAGAAATGCCCGGCGGCCGCAGGGCGCATGTGAAATGGGGGGATGCTGGTGGATCAGGAGCTTGACATGCTGAAGGACGAAAACACCCGTCTGCGCGTGCTGGCGGAGCACGACTGGCTCACCGGCCTGTACAACCGCCGTGCTGCGGAAGCGCATGTGGATGAAGCGCTGCTGAAAAACGGCGGCGGGATGCTTTTGGTTTTGGATATCGACCATTTCAAACAAGTGAACGACCGCTACGGCCATCTCATCGGCGACGCTCTTTTGTGCGAGGCGGCGCGCACGCTGCGGGATATCTTTTTTCCGCGGGATATCATCGGCCGCGTGGGCGGCGATGAGTTCATCATCTATATTCTGGGCGGATGCTCTCAGGAGGCGGTGGACGGCCGTGCGGCGCAATTGGCCGAGCGCCTGCGAAAGGCGGGCCGGCGTTACGGCATGCAGTGGAACCTTTCCTTTACGCTGGGCCTTGCGGAAAAGCAGGCGGGGGACGATTATATTTCCCTGTTTGACCGTGCCGACCAGATGCTCCTGGCCCGCAAAAAAGCCCGCCGCGCCCGCCGTGCAGACAGTGCGGATGCCGGAGGAGAGCGCAGCATCTGCACAGACATGGCGCTCATCCGGCGTGAGCTGCGGGAAAAAGACCCGCCCAAAGGCGCGTTCTGTCAGGATTACGAGACCTTCAAACAGATCTACCGTTTTGTGGAGCGCGGCCTCAAGCGCAGCGGGCAGAGCGCATATATTATCCTGATGACCCTTACGGACGCACAGGGGCAGTTTGTGCCGCTGGCCGCGCGCGAGGAGTATATGAGCCGCCTCAGCGACGACCTGCAGGCCAGCCTGCGCAGCGGCGACCTGTTCGCGCCGTACAGCGGCTGCCAATATCTGCTGATGGTGCTGGGCGCGTCCAGCGAGAACGCGGCCGTCATCGCCGGGCGCATCCACACGCGGTTTATGTCGCGCGTTGCGCCCGATGCGGGGCTGCTGCTGCGGTATGACGTTTACCCCATGGGGGAGCTTCCCCTGCAGCCGAAGGGGTGAAAAAGCCATGGTTTTACGCGGTGAAGGGCTGCTGCTTAAAATATTTTCAAAAAAAGTCAGCAAAAAATCGTTTTGTGACCAAGTTGTGACCGGCGACCGTTATACTGAGTATGTAAGATACATTTCCCGCCACCAGAGGGCGATCAACACGCATTTCAAGAAGGAGGAAAACGCATGAAAAACACATCCAACGCTTTGCGTCGCGTCATGAGTGTGGTTCTGGTGTTCGCGATGATGTTCACCAGCATGCCCACAGGCGCGCTCGCTGAGGATGTTGTCGACCCGGCCCCGTCTACGACGGCGGCCGAGCCGGCTGCGTCTGAAACGACAGAGCCAACCACACCGGAGCCCGCAAGCTCGGAGGCGGCGCCTGCCGCGAACAGCGCCGTGCTCCCGGCAAATGACGGGGACCCGGCGCCTGTGACGTTCACCGTCACGTTCGTGGCCAACGGCGAGACGCTTGTCACCCAGACCATTCAACAGGGTGGCAGTGCCGTGGCGCCGGACGCGCCGCTGGTATCCGGCCAGCGCTTTGTACGCTGGGATACGGATTTTACCAACGTGCAGAGCGATTTGACGGTGACGGCCGTTTACGAGGCCATTACCGCCAAAAACATGACGGTGGAGTACCGGTACAGCGACGGCACGCAGGCGGCCCCCTCCCATGTGGAGCAGGCCGTTGTGGGCGAACCGTTCCATAAGACGGTTCCGTCTCCGGCGCTCGACGGCTTTACGCCGGACAAGGCGGAGGTCGTATTTGCGGTCGAGTCGGTCACCGAAGACGTAACGGTCGTTGTTACTTACAGCGGCGCCGCCCGGAATTACACGGTAAAGCACCTGTTCCAGAACGTGGAAGGCACCGCTTATGCGGAAGACGAAGCGCTGCGTGAAACGCTGGAGGGCACCACGGGCCTGGACACCGCCGCACAAGCGAAAACGGTGGAGGGCTTTACGGCTCTGCCCATCACCCAGGTGAAGGTGGCGTCCAGCGGCGAAACGGTCGTGGAAGTAAAATACGACCGCAGCAGCTACCTGCTCACGTGGAACACCGACGGCGGCAGCTATGTTGAGCCGCAGATGCTGAAATACGGCGCTGCGGTGTCGGCTCCGGCTGACCCCACGAAGGTGGGCTATACGTTCGCCGGGTGGGATCTTGTTCCCGAAACGATGCCTGCTGCCGCCACGACGGTGACGGCGCAGTGGGCGAACGCCACGCAGGCGTCCTACCAGGTCGTATACTGGGGCGAGAACCTGACGGGCGGTTACGACTACCTCTATGCGGACAAAGCAACCGGCGCTGTGGGCAGCAATATCCCATACAGCACGTCCCTGACCGATAGCCGCATGCCTCAGGGCCTGGAAGCGGCCGGGTTTGAGCTCGACAGTGTCAAATCTGCGGGTAATGTGGAAATCACCGCAGACGGCAGCGCGGTCAAGAATGTTTATTTCAGCCGCAAGACGTTTACGATTTCGTTCTATCGGCAAAGTTGGGTTGGATGGCCTGATTTTGAGTACAAATGGGTCGAGGATACCAGCCTGCGCATCACGGCGAAGTACGGCGAGGATGTTTCTGCCCGCTGGGAAGCTGCATGTGAGGATGACGGCTGGGGTCCCAATAAAAATGATAATATACAGTATACGCTGATTGCGAATATGCCGGCCGAGAACCTGACGATGTATGAAAAAAGTTCCGGCACGGGAAAGAAGATCGAATATCGGGTTCAAAAGGTGCGGGGACGGGTTACGACGTCTACGCAACTTTTAATGCGAGCCGCGGCGTTTCTCTGACGGTGGAAGACCAGATGCCGATCACAGGCTTTACATACGACAGCTGGAAAAAAAGCGGCGACTCTCCATTGTGGCTGTATTATACCCGCAACAGCTATAATCTCGTATTTGAGAATTGTACTGGCGTTTCGAATGCTTCGCTGAAATTTGAAGCAAGACTTTCCAGCGCAAAGCCTGCTGATAGCAGCGTGGGCCGGCCGGCCGGTATGGACAGCGACTATGTGTTCATGGGCTGGTATCTGGACGAGGCGTTCCAGACTCCGGTGGACTGGAGCAGCACGATGCCCGCACGGAACCTGCAGGTCTATGCCAAGTGGGCGAAGCCGGATTATACGGTTTCCTTCAACACGCATGGTGCGGATACGGAGACTCCGGCGCCCATCGGCGTGGCGAAATACGACACGATTGAGGACCAGATGCCCGCAGACCCCACCCGTGAGGGCTACGTGTTCGCGGGCTGGTATACGGACGAGGCGTACACCGTTCCGTTCGTGGCCACGCAGCAGATCGTCCGCAACCTGACGCTCCATGCGAAATGGACGCGCACGGACAGCTGCACCTATGTCATCGTGGCGAAGGACACGGAGGGCAATGAGCTCAAACGCGTCGATGGCTCCGAAGTGGAAGTGGGCGCGTCCGTCACTGTAAATGCGCCTGTCATTGACGGTTATCAGGCGCAGCAGAGCAGCCAGAACGTCAAAATTCTGGATGACGGGCAGGAAGTAGTGTTCGTCTATGACAAGCTGCAGAACTGGACGGCCACGGTGCATCATTATATTGAGGGCACCACGGAAAAGGTTGCCGAGGATGTTATCCGCAGCGACCTGACGGTCAACAGCCTGCTGGTATATTCCGCGACGGTCAGCGGTTATGAGTTGGCCGAGGGTACCAGCTATGTTCAGACGGCCACCCGCGAAAACAGCGAGATTACGTTCTATTATAAGAAAATCGCGGATTCGGCGTATACGGTCAACCACTATTACGGCAGCAATGCTTCGCTTACGGAAACTGTTACGGGCACGGCCAAGGCCGGAAGCCTGGTGACGGCGGACGTCATAAACAAAGCCGGGTACACCTGCGTTACATCCGGGGCTGCGCTTTCCGCGTATGTTGCGAAAGACGGCTCCACGGTGATCAACGTGTATTACGCGGCCAACGACCAGACGTACAGCGTTTACTATTATCTGGAAGGCACAGAGACGCCTGTACCCGGCACGACGGCGAAAGAAAACGTGTCCGCGAAGTTTGACGAGACGGTGACGGAAACGGCGCTCGCAGTCACGGGTTATACTGTGGCGGGAGACAGCACCAGGTCCATCACGGTCGGTGCGGACAATGCAGCCAACAAAATCGTTTTCTACTACACGGTGAACAGCTATCCGCTGAATATCACCTACAAATATGCCGATGACGTGCCCGACGCAGCACTGCGGGGCCAGAAGGCGGCGGAGCCTGTATCCAGGGATATCGCGTTCGGTGCGCCTTACAGCGTTGCCAGCCCGTTGATTCCGGGTTATACGGCCAGCGTTGCAGCGGTAGCAGGCACAATGGCGGAGAACGGTGTGACCGTGGAGGTCGTTTACCGCGCCGCTACGGACACGGCGTATACCGTCAAGCACATGCTGCAGGATGTGACAGGTGACGGTTATACTGAAGATGCGGCGGCCCGGCAGACCCTGCACGGCACGACCGGGGCGGACACGAACGCTGCGGCGAAGAGCTATGAAGGCTTTACGGCGCAGGCGGTCGTTCAGCAGGCCATCGCCGCGGACGGCAGCACGGTGGTTGAGATCAAATACGACCGCAACAGCTATGAAGTGACCTATGCTTATGTGGGCACGGCGCCCGCAGGCGCGAGCGCGCTGCCGGAAAAGGCGACTGTGAAATACGGTGCGCCTGTGGCGGTGGCGGCGGCCGCCACGGCCCCGGGCTACACGTTCAGCGGCTGGAGCCAGAAAGAGGACTTCACAATGCCCGCCGAAAACGTGACCATTACCGGTTCGTTCACGGCCAACGGCGATACCGCTTATACAGTGGAGCATTATCAGCAGAACCTGGCGGGCGACGGTTACGACCTTGTGGAGGCGGATACCGAACACCTGACAGGCGAGACCGATACCACTGCGACGGCAAACCCGAAAGCCTATACAGGCTTTACATTTGACGGGACCGTGGAGGGCACGGTTGCCAGCGGCAATATCGCGGGCGACGGAAGCCTGGTGCTGAAGCTGTACTACACGCGCAACAGCTATGAAGTGAGCTACGCTTACACGGGCACAGTGCCCGCAGGCGCAAGTGCGCTTCCGGCCGCCGCGTCCTACAAATATGGTGCGGATGTAACGGTGGCTCCGCAGGCCACGGCCCCGGGCTACACGTTTAACGGCTGGCTCGAGGACGGCAAGGTAACGGCAAGCTTCAAAATGCCCGCCGGCCCGGTGCAGCTCACGGGTTCCTTTACCGCGAATACCGATACCAGGTACACGGTGGAGCACTGGACGGAGGATCTGGACGGCGAGGGCTATACTCTGCGTGAAACAGAAGCGAACCTGACCGGCGTCACGGATACAACGGCGACGGCGGAGGCAAAGAGCTATGAGGGCTTCCGGTTCGACGAGGACAATGAAAACAACGTTCTCACAGGCGTGATCACAGGCGACGGAAAGCTGGTTCTGAAAGTTTACTACGCGCGCAACAGCTATGAAGTAAGCTATGATTACGGCGCTGCCCCCACGGGCGCAAGCCAGCTGCCGGGAACTGTTTCCTACAAGTACGGCGCCGAGGTCCGGGTGGCGGATAAGGCCACAGCCCCGGGTTATACTTTCGACGGCTGGAAGAAAGACAATGCCGAGGTCACGAGCTTTACGATGCCTGCCGGCGCCGTACAGCTCACGGGACGCTTTACAGCCAATACGGACACCGGCTACAAGGTGGAGCACTACCAGCAGAATCTGGCGGGAGACGCTTTCGTCCTGTTTGAGACGGAAGAACAGAACGCCACTACGGATACGCATGTGTCGGCAACACCGAAGGACTACACGGGCTTTACCTACGACGGCACGGTGGACGGAACTGTCACCGAAGGCAATGTTGCGGGCGACGGCAGCCTGGTGCTGAAGCTGTACTACACGCGCGACAGCTATAAGGTCACCTACCAGTACACGGGCAAGGTGCCCACGGGCGCGAGCGAGCTGCCTGCGGAGACGACCGAGAAATACGGCGCTGCTGTTACAGTGGCAGCGGACGCCACGGCCCCGGGCTACACGTTCAGCGGCTGGAGCCGGGAAGACGGCTTCACGATGCCGGCCGAAAACGTGACCATTACCGGTTCCTTCACGGCCAACGGCGAAACTCCTTATAAGGTGGAGCACTATCAGCAGAACCTTGAGGATGACGGCTATACCCTTGCGGAGACCGAAAACCTGACGGGTGAGACCGATACCACTGCTACGGCAAACCCGAAAACCTATACAGGCTTTGCATTCGACGGAACAGCGGAGGGCACAGTTGCCAGCGGCAATATCGCGGGCGACGGCAGCCTGGTGCTGAAGCTGTACTACACGCGCAACAGCTATGACGTGGCCTATGCCTATACGGGCACGGTGCCCACGGGTGCAAGCGCGCTGCCGGAAAAGGCGACCGTGAAATACGGCGCGCCTGTAACGGTGGCAGAGGCCGCCACGGCCCCGGGCTATACGTTCAGCGGCTGGAGCCGGAATGACTTCACGATGCCGGCCGAAAACGTGACCATTACCGGTTCGTTCACGGCCAACAGCAACACCGAATACACGGTGCGGCACCACTTCCAGAACATTTTGGACGATGCGTACGATGCCGACACGGCCATGCTCAGCGAAACGCTGAGCGGCACGACGGATACGCTCACGGCGGCTGCTGCGAAGACCGTTGCGGGCTTTACGGCTCAGAGCTTCCAGCAGAAGAACATCGCGGGCGACGGCAGCACGGTGGTTGATATCTATTACAACCGCAACAGCTACGGCGTGAGCTACCGCTACCTGAATACTCCTGCGGGTGCAAGTGCACTGCCTGCGGGCGCGAGCTACCGTTTTGGCGCCGCCGTGACGGTGGCGGAGGCGGCCACGGCTCCGGGCTACACGTTCAGCGGCTGGAGCACCGGCGATTTCACGATGCCCGCACAGGATGTGGAGATCACAGGCTCCTTCACGGCCAACGGCGATACCGCTTATACAGTGGAGCATTATCAGCAGAACCTGGCGGGCGACGGTTACGACCTTGTGGAGGCGGATACCGAACACCTGACAGGCGAGACCGATACCACTGCGACGGCAAACCCGAAAGCCTATACAGGCTTTACATTTGACGGGACCGTGGAGGGCACGGTTGCCAGCGGCAATATCGCGGGCGACGGAAGCCTGGTGCTGAAGCTGTACTACACGCGCAACAGCTATGAAGTGAGCTACGCTTACACGGGCACAGTGCCCGCAGGCGCAAGTGCGCTTCCGGCCGCCGCGTCCTACAAATATGGTGCGGATGTAACGGTGGCTCCGCAGGCCACGGCCCCGGGCTACACGTTTAACGGCTGGCTCGAGGACGGCAAGGTAACGGCAAGCTTCAAAATGCCCGCCGGCCCGGTGCAGCTCACGGGTTCCTTTACCGCGAATACCGATACCAGGTACACGGTGGAGCACTGGACGGAGGATCTGGACGGCGAGGGCTATACTCTGCGTGAAACAGAAGCGAACCTGACCGGCGTCACGGATACAACGGCGACGGCGGAGGCAAAGAGCTATGAGGGCTTCCGGTTCGACGAGGACAATGAAAACAACGTTCTCACAGGCGTGATCACAGGCGACGGAAAGCTGGTTCTGAAAGTTTACTACGCGCGCAACAGCTATGAAGTAAGCTATGATTACGGCGCTGCCCCCACGGGCGCAAGCCAGCTGCCGGGAACTGTTTCCTACAAGTACGGCGCCGAGGTCCGGGTGGCGGATAAGGCCACAGCCCCGGGTTATACTTTCGACGGCTGGAAGAAAGACAATGCCGAGGTCACGAGCTTTACGATGCCTGCCGGCGCCGTACAGCTCACGGGACGCTTTACAGCCAATACGGACACCGGCTACAAGGTGGAGCACTACCAGCAGAATCTGGCGGGAGACGCTTTCGTCCTGTTTGAGACGGAAGAACAGAACGCCACTACGGATACGCATGTGTCGGCAACACCGAAGGACTACACGGGCTTTACCTACGACGGCACGGTGGACGGAACTGTCACCGAAGGCAATGTTGCGGGCGACGGCAGCCTGGTGCTGAAGCTGTACTACACGCGCGACAGCTATAAGGTCACCTACCAGTACACGGGCAAGGTGCCCACGGGCGCGAGCGAGCTGCCTGCGGAGACGACCGAGAAATACGGCGCTGCTGTTACAGTGGCAGCGGACGCCACGGCCCCGGGCTACACGTTCAGCGGCTGGAGCCGGGAAGACGGCTTCACGATGCCGGCCGAAAACGTGACCATTACCGGTTCCTTCACGGCCAACGGCGAAACTCCTTATAAGGTGGAGCACTATCAGCAGAACCTTGAGGATGACGGCTATACCCTTGCGGAGACCGAAAACCTGACGGGTGAGACCGATACCACTGCTACGGCAAACCCGAAAACCTATACAGGCTTTGCATTCGACGGAACAGCGGAGGGCACAGTTGCCAGCGGCAATATCGCGGGCGACGGCAGCCTGGTGCTGAAGCTGTACTACACGCGCAACAGCTACGATGTGACCTATGCCTACACGGGCACAGTGCCTGCGGACGCAAGTGCACTGCCGGAAAAGGCGGCTGTGAAATACGGCGCCCCTGTAACAGTGGCGGAGGCCGCGACCGCAAAGGGCCATACCTTCAGCGGCTGGAGCACCGGCGACTTCACGATGCCTGCACAGGATGTGGAGATCACAGGCTCCTTTACGGCCAACCCGTACAACGTCACGGTCGAATACTACTTCGACAAGGCTCAGGATACGGATATGACCCGGGTGCAGTCTGTCACTTACGGTGAGACATTCACGACTGCGGCGGCCGCAGAAACGGACCGGAACGGCGTACACTATACGCTGGACTGGGTCGAAAACAACGGCCTGACGGTGAGCGACATTGAAGCCGACAACGTGGTCAGGGTGTACTACGCAAAGGATGAAGAGGGTGGCCCGGACGACATCCCCGATTATGCGCAAATCGTATTTACCTATCAGAGTGCGGACGTTCGGAAAGGCACGGTTGATAAGAGTGTGGAAATCCACACCTTTGAGCGGCTGAACGGCGAACTGCTCGAAGAGAAGAAAGCCAGCCCGGCCGGTGCAAATGCGGCGGGACGTGAGGGCTATGCATTCGATTACTGGACCGATGGAACCAAGCGCGATGTGACCTCCGGTATGGAGACGCTGAAGAGCGAGGTATACACGGACAATGCAGAATTCACCGCATATTTCGACGTTGATACAAAGGGCATCGACCCCGAAGACCCGGATAAGCCGGACAATGTGCCCGACAAGTATCAGGCGAAAGTGACCTATCAGGCTGTCAATGGCACAGTTACGCTGGGCGACCGCACGGGCACGGAGCTGGTCACCTATGTGACTCTGTTCGATGCGGACGGCAAGTGGGCCGAGAACGGCACAGGCAAGCTGGCGGAGGCTCAGGTCCCGACTGCAGCCGCAGCCACGGATTACGACCCGGCCACCGAACGCTGGACACCGGCCGTACCGGCCGAAGGGGCTGAGATCACGGCTGACGGCGCTGTCTTTACAGTGACGTGGGAGCTGGCGATCTCCGGTTACCAGGTGCACTACTACTACGACGGCGTTGAGGATACCGCTTCTGCTGTGAATGCCACCGGCAAGATCGGCGACGCGATTCCCTACGACACCGGCAAGACCACTTTTGACGGCGCGAACTACGTGCTGGAGAATGTGGACGGCGCGGGCAAGCTCATCTCGAAGGATGCGGCTGCGAATATCGTGAACGTCAACTTCACAAAGGATGAGAAGTCCGACCCGACCAAAGACCCCGACCCGGAGGTCCCGGGTGACAACATCCCGGATAAGTATCAGGCAACTGTCACGTTTGAAGCGATCAACGGCGTACTCCAGCCCAAGGGCGGCACGGACGCTCAGAATACGAAGCAGATGACCACGGTCGTGACACTGCTGAACGAGAACGGCGAACCCGCTGAGAACGGTACCGGTTATCTGACTGAAGCACAGATCCCGACAGCGCTGGCGAATCTGGGATACATCGCCAACACGCTGTTCTGGGGCCCGGCGACTCCGACGACCTCTTACGCCATCACAGGCGACATCACCTTTGTGGCGGACTTCAATGCGGAAGGCGTCATTCCGGAAGAACCCCCGGTGCCTCCGGTGACCCCGGTAGGTCCGACGGCGCCGGAAGAAGGCCCGGAGGAAACCATCGACGAGCCTGAAACCCCGCTTGCTCCGGCTGAACCCGAAGCACCCGCGGAAGAGCCCGCCGAAGAGGAGATCGAGGAAGCCGATACGCCGCTCGCTTCCGGCGCCGCATGGGCGCTGCTCAACCTCATCCTGATGCTCTGCACGGCCCTTGTCAGCATCCTGCTGCTCATCGGCTTCCTGGGCAAAAAGAAGAAAGAGGATGAGAACGAGAACGTGGAGTACACGGTGAAGCGCAAAGGCGTGACTCGTGTGCTGAGCCTCATCCCGGCCATTGGCTCCATCATCGCCTTCCTCCTCACGGAGAATATGCGCAATCCGATGGTGTTCGTGGACCGCTGGACATGGCTCATGGTGCTCATCGCTCTGGTGCAGGTCATTGTGTGCATCTTTGCCCGCAAGGAAAAAGAAGAGCCCGATGACAACGCGCAGACCCCGGCTCAGGCGTAAGCACGGAACGCGAACCTCAGGCAAATCCATAACGAAAGCCCCCGAAGGATAATCCCTTCGGGGGCTTTTTGTACATCCTGTAAATTTTGCGGAAAATACGGGACGCGGCGGCAGAGGCTGTGATACAATGAAAAAAACACGTCCTTCGTCCGCATACGGACGGAGGCGAAAGCGGCGGGAAGGGCCGCGGAAAAGGGAGATGCAAAAGCCATGAAGGTAACGTTTATCGGCGCCACGCATGAGGTTACGGGGAGCTGCTCCCTGCTGGAGGTGGGGAACAGCGCTTTCCTGGTGGACTGCGGGATGGAGCAGGGGGAAAACCGGTTCGAGAATATCCCGCTGCCTGTGAACCCGGCAGAACTGAGCTGCGTGCTGCTGACGCACGCCCATATCGACCATTCTGGATATCTGCCCCTGCTGTACAAAAACGGCTTTCGGGGCACCGTGTATGCTACGGAATCCACTGCCAGCCTGTGCCAGATCATGCTGCGCGACAGCGCGCATATTCAGGAGAGCGAGGCGGAGTGGAAAAACCGAAAGGCGCGCAGGGCCGGACGCCCGGAGGCGGAGGCGCTGTACACGATGGCGGACGCAGAGGGCGTTTTATCCCGCTTCCGTCCGTGCCCGTACAACAAGCTGACGGCCGTTGGCGAAGGCGTTGCGGTGCGCTTTACGGATATCGGGCATCTGCTTGGCTCCGCCGCCATTGAGATATGGATGAGCGAGGGCGGCGTTACCAAAAAGATGGTGTTCAGCGGTGACGTGGGGAATACGCATCAGCCCATCCTCAACGACCCGCAGCGGGTGGAGCAGGCAGATTATCTGGTGCTGGAATCCACCTACGGCAACCGGCTGCACGGTGAGCGCCCGGATTATGTGGGCGCGTTGACGGAGATCCTGCAGCAGACCTTTGACCGGGGCGGCACGGTGGTCATTCCCTCCTTTGCTGTGGGCCGCACGCAGGAAATGCTGTATTTTATCCGGGAGATCAAGGAGCAGGGCCGGGTGCACGGGCACGACGGATTCCCTGTTTATGTGGACAGTCCGCTGGCCAATGAGGCAACGAGCATTTTCCTGCAATGCCCCACGGAAAATCTGGACCCTGAGGCGCGGGAACTGGTGCGGAGCGGGGTAAATCCGCTCTGGTTTGAAGGGCTTAGGACCAGCGTGACGAAGGAGGATTCCCAAGCCATCAATGCGAATGCCGTGCCGAAGGTCATCCTTTCTGCCAGCGGAATGTGCGATGCGGGGCGTATCCGGCATCATTTAAAGCATAATCTGTGGCACAGCGAAAATACGGTGCTGTTTGTTGGTTATCAGGCAGAGGGCACGCTGGGGCGCGCGCTGGTGGACGGCGCACCATCGGTAAAAATATTCGACGAAGCGATCGCAGTCAACGCAGAAATCCGCGTGCTGGCGGGCGTGAGCGGGCACGCGGATAAAAACGGGCTCATCCGCTGGCTCCAGGGTGTTTCACCGAAGCCGGCGCAGATATTCGTCAATCATGGCGACGATGAAGCATGTACGGATTTTACCCAGTGCCTGAGAGAAGAATACGGTTACAATGCGATGGCCCCGTACAGCGGAACGTGTTATGATCTGGCCGCCGGGGCGTTTCTGGCCCAGCCCGCCGGAGTGCTGCGCAAAAAGCCGGAGGAGGCCGCGCGCGACCCGCGCGCAATGGCGGCCTTCAGTGAGCTGCAGCGGGCCGTCAAGCAGCTTTCCGCATTGGCCCAGGGGGCGGGAGGAAGACCCAACAAGGAACTCAAGCGCATGGCTGCGCAGGTACAGGCCTTGTACGACGCCTGGCGCGCATGAGCGTATCCTTTGGGGTGTAAAGAGAAAAGAAGTGTCCGCAGAGCCTCAGGAGGCTCTGCGGACGTTTTTTGCCGGAAGCGAGGTCTCACGGCTGCGGCCGCTGTTTTGCGCGGCGCGTACTCCGTTCCGCGCGAGCGGGAGAGGTTGTCAGGCGATAGCTGTCGGAGATCATTTCGCAAAGGTCCTCCGGCGGGACACCGGCGTTCACCTCCACGGTGTTCCAGTGGGTATGGTTCATATGCCAGCCCGGCGTAACGGCGGGGTAGGCCGCCCGCCAGAAATCGGCTTTCATTGGTTCACATTTCAAATTTACGCATAATTTTCCGTCGCGTTCAAAAACAAGAGCAAACCATTTGCGCCCGGCGGCGTGACGTACCACGACATTGCCGCCGTCCTCAAACGGGCAGTCCACAGCAGCGCCGGGATATGCGGCGCACAGGGCAAGCAGCTCGTCCTTTGTCATTTCCCGGTTCCTCCTTATTCTCAAAGCCCTGCGCGCCGGCACAGGGGCTTGTGCAATGCACACGCGCAGCCGCGCAAGCGGCGGGTTTGAGGTTATTATACCATATTTTTAAGCTCACACTTCGCGCACTGCTCGCGTTC
>OMDX01000629.1_pt1 | contig 13305 bp, 11 predicted proteins | sample 1673711 | NCBI WGS metagenome assembly OMDX01 (sample SAMEA103958123, study PRJEB25191) | human gut metagenome
AGCTTCCACCGGTGCGTACGGATCCTGCATGGAGTCCAGCCGGATGCGTGTACCCACAGGGTACTGCTTCCGCAGGAACGCCAGCAGCTCCCGATTTACGTTCATACTAAATTCCTCCCATCGTCTGTGTGTAGTCTTCCAACTCACAGGGGTTTTCCTCACCAAGAAAGTCAAACAGGATGTCATCTGCGGCCTTGCGGATAGCGGGATCGTCTGTCAGGACTTCATAGCGAAACCCTGTGGTATCGCGGTAGGGAAGCTCCTCCCGGATGCAGTCCAGGAAGGCGTCTGCATCGTCGTAGAAGATATCGTCGTCCCCTACGAAGGTCACCTTGCCGAAAATGCTTATAGTTATCTCACCTCCGTTCTCTCGCAATACACCACATACCGCTGTCGCTCACCGCTGGCGTAAGGATGGCAGGTCAGAAGCGTCAGCAGGTCGCGGCTTTGCTGTATCTTGATCTTATCCACCTCGTGGGGCTGGATGATCTGAATGTCAGCCACCGTGTAGGTTAGCGTTTCCCACAGGTTTGTCAGCGTAACGGTATCGCCCACCGCCAAACGGTCGATGTGCCGAAAATAATCCGCGCCTTTCCAACCTCGGTGTCCGGCAATGACGCAGTTTGTGCTATTGCCACCGATGGGTGCGGAGGTATTGCCCAGCACCGCCGCACCTGCGGCAAGGTGGTCATCGGACGCGCCCAAGTAGACCGGCATGGTCAGCTCCATGGTGGGAATTTCCAAGACGCCTATGATCTCATCCTCGATGCCGTAGGCAGTCAGGTCGGCGGCGGGTTCTTCACAGGCTTCGAGGTCAACGAGGTTACACTGCTTTTCGGCATAGATACGCTGGTTGTACTCCTGTAGAGCCGCCAGCAGTTCAGGGTACTGCTGCTCCGGCTCGTTACGCTCGGCGAAGAACTCCTGCACAGCAGTTGCGGCACTGCTTTGGAGTCTGTTCCCCGTGAACACCGGCCACAGCATGACGCAGATACCCGCCACGGCCAACAGTACTGCCAGCACAAGGGATGTCTTACGCATGGCGTTTCCTCCTCATCAGGAAGTATCCGCCGCCTGCAACAGCTACCACGCTAAGACTGATACCCAAGCCAGTGAGGTAGTGTTGTGTCCATGAGGATGCCGCTGGTTTTTCCACGGCGGCAGCGGTTGCCTGTTCGGGGGTGTACGGAATGCGGTGGCCTCGCACCAGCAGCCTGTGGGTGTTGATGCCAAACGGGGTACACGTCACCAGCGTGACATAGTCCTTGCCTTCCTCAATCTGAAGCAGTCTCGTGTCTGTGGGCAGTACCGTGTGGATGGCGTCCACTTTGTAGGCCAAAGTGTCACCCAGCACATGGATATAGAACATATCGCCCACTGCAAGCTGGTCGATGTCCGAAAACAGCTTAGAACTCGCCATTCCGCTGTGTGCCGACAGCACCGCGTGGGTGCTGCTGCCGCCTACCGGCAGAGATGTACCTACGACATGGCCGACCGATTTTTCCAGCGTCTCTGCGCCCGTGCCATGCTGCACGGGCAGATATACGTTGATCTTGGGGATGTCCACATAGGCCATGATGCCGCCCACGGTAAGCTGCTGGGCATAGGCCAAGGGAGGGGCATCTGCCCCTCCCTCTGCAATGGCTGCGCCGGACAGCATGGTGTTGTATTGCTCTGCTGCCTGCCGCTGGGCGGTCAACTCAGCAGCGTCGGTGTCTTTGACGGCCGCTGTGTAAGCGGTTTCCACGTCTGAATGATATTTCTCGCTTACCAGCTCACCAATCAGCGGATAGAGCATCAGCCCCAGCGCCACAACACCGCAAGCCGCCGCCAGTATCCAGCGTTTCACTGCTCGTTCTTGTGCTTGCGGCTGCGGATCACGATAAACGCCGCTGCGCCCAGCAGCAGAACGCCGCCCACCGTATACATCCAAACGCCGTAGCCGCCCGTCTTGGGCAGATCGAAGCCGGGGTTGTTGATGATACGCAGCGGCACAACAGCGTTTGCGTCCGTCATGCTCACCGGCTCACCGTTGACGGTGGCGGAGGCGGTCAGCAGGGCCGCACCGCACCGTTCACAGGCACCATCCTCTTTGGTGATGACCATGATCTTCACGGGATCGCGGAGCAGCACATAACCCTTATCGGTGGCAACCTCGGTCAGTGTGTAGGTATCGTCCTCAATACCGCGGAGAATAATGTGGCCCTTGAGGTTGGGGATCAGCATGGTGGCCTCGGACTTGTTGGACGTGAAGCCGGTAACGTTGTAGACCTCACCCTCCATGTTGGCCTTGATATAGTATCCGTCCGTATCGTTGTAGGCGATAAACTTCACCTTTCCGAAAGTGCCGTTGTTGTCGCTGAACTGTTTGATAAGGTCAATGGCATAGACATAGACGTGGCAGCAATCCTCCAGTGTGTCATAGTAAGTCGTGTTGGTACGCTTCCACGTCAGCTTGACCTTGTTAGGATTGTCGCGGTCGCCGTAAGTGGCTGCGTCAGCGGTCAGGGTGGCGGCGTAGGTGATCCGCATGGTGCAGTCGGAGTATCCGCGTTTCACGCTGTCGGTATACACGGTGGCCGCCTCGTTGATTTCACTCAGGCCAGCCTCGGTCACGCGGATGGTCATAATGTTCTGCGCGTCGTCGTAGGCCACGGTGAACTTGCCGGAATCTTCCGCCCATGTGGTGATCTTGTCGGTGCAGCCGCTATCCTTGAAGAACTCTATAGCCACATCGTTCTTGTTATACTTGATACCCTTGGACATGGTATCGGCGTAAGTATACTCGCTGAGAGAAGACGCCTTGGAGGTGATCGTGGGCAGGGTGCTGATGATCTGATAGTCCACCACATCGCCCGCGGATGCGGTGGCAGTGTGAGCGTAACTGTCCTTGATGTCGGTCAGGCTGCCGTTGTGCTTGCCGGTGGAGTTTTTGTTTTCACGGACGGTCTTTTCGAGGTTGGGGTTGCCAGTCTGGTTCTTGGGGTACACGCTCACATCGTAATTCCACGCCGCGCCGTCGATGGTGGTCATGGGCAGGGACACGAAGAAGGGATTGCAGGTGGAGGTCACGTTTTCAGGGACGCGAGTCTCCACAACGAGATACAACCCCTGCTCCATGTCGGATGCAGAGGTGTGGCCGGTAACATCCGTTTCGGACATAGCCACACCGCCGTTCTTCACCGCCGTTTCCAGCGCATTTTTCACGGTGGTGGCATTGGCAGTCAGCGCGGTGGACAGCTTGTTGCTCAGAGCATCGCTGGTGTAGTAGTTGACGCCGCCCTCAGTCTTGTGAGCGTCCGCGCCGGTCAGGCCGATGGCCGACAGCACGGTGGTGCTGCGGTCGGAACTGTCGAAGCCATACAGCACACCCACCTGACGCTGGCCGTCCACCAGTTCATTGTTCATGGTGATGTCGGCAATACGGAGGTAGGTGAACTCCACGCCTTGAATGGCATACTTGCTCAACTTGTCGGTAACCGCACCGTCATGCAAGCCAGTAGAAACATAGGACTCAGCGTCCCACGCACCGTCTTTGCCAGCCGTGGTGATGTCGTATTTATAGATGCTCAGGGATGCCTTCTTGCCGGGATCGATGATAGGCGCAGAATCTGTTGCGGCAAATGCCGTCGTCATCAGCCCAAGGGCCATAAGCGCCGCCAACAGCAGTGCCAATACGCGATGGATCTTTTTCATTTGGTTTTCTCCTTCATAAAATCAGATTTTTTGCAAAAATAAACACCCGCCATGAGAGCGAGTGCTGCAAACAGAAAATAGGTTGTAAATCCCGTGCCGCCCGTGAACGGCAGGGCAAATCCCGCATTGTTGCAGGCAATGATGGTAATGTCTCGGTTATTGTTGTCCAACGTTCCTGTGAACAGCGGCTCTGTCAGCAGCGTATACCCTGCGTGAGCTTTGGCTTCGGTAATACGATACTGCGCGCCAACCTTGAGGTCGCTCCACTTGGCGATGCCTGTGTTGTCGGTGGTCACTCTGCCCACCTCCGTCCACGTCTGACCGTCTGTGGAAGTCTCCAGCAGCAGCTCCGCACCGGCAAGAGGGCTGCCCGTTACATCCAACTTGCGGACGGTGATGCTGCCTTTCTCCTCCACGATTTTGACCTTAAAATGAATGTACGCCCACACGGGGTCGGGCAGCGAAGTCAATGCCGCACACGCCTGATAATTGCTGCCGTTGCTGGGCTCCAGCAGCACGGACTCTGTGCCCTCCACATCCAGCGAGTAGCCGTAGTCGCTGCTGATATAGCCGTTCAGCTGCGCCGCTGCGTCCTTTGTGGCCGTCACGGTCAGCACATTCCGCCGCTGTTTGACGGTCACACCGTTAATACCGGCACGAAAGGCGTACTGCGGCAGCACGCCGTTTGTGTCGGTGGCCGTGCCGGTGTATTTGCTGCCGTCCCACGTCAGCGTAATAGCGTTGGCGTCCGAAAGCTGGTTACGGTACTTCACCGCGAAGCTGGGGATCTTGCCGTGGTTCATAATACGGTCAATGATGATGTTGTACGCCACCGCCACGTCGTCGCCCGCATAGTGGAACAGGTTGGCGCAGGTGGTGTCATACAGCGTGTAGGGATACACCGGGCTGCGGTAGCCGCACACGAACTCCCACACCACCGCCTGCGTCGCCAGCTGCGCGCAGTCCGGGTGCATATTGAAGCCGTAATTGCCGCCGTAGCCGTAGGCCATAGCCAGCGTCACAGCATACCGCTGATTCCATGTCAGGTCGCTCCATGACGTGGAGGAATACTGCAAATCGCCACTGGCGGAGCGCACCTCCGGCTCCATACAGTAGGCCGGGACAGTCTCCCCGGTGTCGTTCCGGGTGAAATACTTGAGCTTGTTGCTGGTGTACGGCCCCCACTGGGACACAGGCGTCTTGTCCTCGTGGTAGCGGTATTCGTTGCCGCTGCTGATGACACCTGTGACCGTGGCTGCGTGGGCGGTCACAACGGACAGCCCCATGATTGCTACTAAAAGACATACCAGCGTCAACAGCTTAGGAATTGTTTTCTTCATGTTCGTCCTTTCCCCCAACGCAAAAGGCCGGCAGCATACGCTGTCGGCCTTTTGGTCGGGTATTCAGTTGGTTTATCCGTACAGCACCACCACGATGTATTCGTCCGATGCCGCGTCGTAGCGGGCGGTGCAGTTGAACCGCGCATACGCGCTGACCGTTTCCGCGCCGTCCATGGCGGCGAGGCAGGCGAAGGTGGCGTCCACGTTGCCCTTTACGGCGGCGGTCAGTGCCGCCTGTCCGCCATTCTCCGCCAGCCATGCCACGCTGTCTGCCGTGCCGGGGAAGTAGCTGGAGTCGGCGGCGGTCATACTGGTGTCGATGGTTACGCCGTACTGCGCTCTTGCGTACTCGTTGCCCGCTTGAATGGCCTCCGCGATGGAGTAGATGTTCCCGCTGGCGGCAGGCTTCGGCGTGGGCGTAGGTTCGGGCGTAGGAGCAGGTTCTTCCTCCTGTTTCTCTGCTGGCTTCTGTGCAGGTGCCGGCGTGGGTGCGGGAGCAGGTGTATCCTCCGGAACAGGCGCGGGTGTCGCCGCCTGTCCAGGGGTAGTGGGCGGTGCCGTTTCAGCGGGTGCAGGCTGTTTTTCTGCGGTGTTATCCGCATTCTCCGCACCCGCCCGCTCTGGAGCGACGCTGCTCTCGGATGTATCGCCTCCATCTTCTGTTTGCGGCAGCAGAGATTCGGCCACCGTGCGCTCCTCTTCGTCCTGCTCGGTCTGACTTGCTGCATAGGCAGAGACCTTGGTGTTGGACTCAGACGAATCCGAGACCGGTGCCGGCTGGACTGCGCAGCCTAACAGACACACGGCACTCAAAATAAGTGAAACTAAACGCATTCTTTTTCTCCTCATGGGCGTTCTCTCCTTTACGTAAATATCGCAGCCCTGTTTAATGTGCTTTGAAGATATTTACGACTGGAGCCTCGCCTTTTTCAACACTATGTACTGTTGTTTGGGTTTTGCGGTGATTGCATTTGCCGCTCGGGCGCGAAACGCTGCTCTGCCTACCACATATAAAACACCCTCTTCCTGTATGCGAAAGACCGCCGAGTTACCACCCGGCGGTCTTTACAATTTTGACTGTACCAAGTATAGCACATGGTGATTTACGGTGAAATCGCAAAACAGTGCCAATCCATTGCCATACCCTGCCGATACCGTGTCAGATCAGACATGCTGCTTGATAATTCGGGTGATGATCCCCAGTGCAACGCCGTGTTCCTCATCCAGGTGGGTAACGGCAAAGCTGACATCATCCTTTCGTCCGGGTCTGCGCCGATCATAGCAGGAATGTGCTATGGCATTGGCACCGTTGCTAAGGCGGATATACACAACGCCCTTATGGATATGGGTGACCTTCCCGGCATATTTGCCCTGAATACGGCATTTCTGAAGATTGTCATTCTTGCTGTTGCCGGATACGCTTTTGATGTCGGCTTTAATTCTGATGTGCTCCGGCTCTGTGCGGTCAATCTCCAGCACGCGTACCAGAGTCTTGTCGCCCACAGCATAGCGGTCATGAGCATCGCCGATCCAGTCCCACGAAAGGTCGCGAGCCAGAATGGATGTCTCCACGCCAAACACTTCGACCCGGACGACCTGCTCCGCCACAGCGATCACACGGGCTTCTACCACGCGTCCGTCATAGATACGATACTGTCCGTCACTGTCCTTGCCAAAATAGTAGATCTGCTGCTTCTTCAGCATGGCGTCCTTTCGGCTGGCAACAACGGTTCGGCTTTTGGCGTCGATGCCCTTGACCACAAGATCCACCTCTGCGCCCAGCATCTTATTGAGGATCTTCTGGTGTCGGAGGATCATCTCATTATAGTCAGCACCGTACATATCTGCCGGGAAGTCCAGCACCATCTCCTTCAAGGGGATCACAATGCGGAATCCCTTGTAGTCCACAATGGCAATAGTTTTCCCCGCCTCCGTTCTTTCAATGCCGCTCAGCATACCGGAGAGCATGCGCCGGGTGCGGTAGGCATTGTGGATCTCGTGCCAGATAATGTCCTCCATCTGCGCCTGCGTTTCCGCTTCGCTCCGGGCATCCAATGTCAAAATATCTCTCTGTTGGACAGCGGCAGGGGCAGGTTCAGCAGAGGCGGCAGCATCCTCAGTAGGCGGCGTAGCCTGCTTCTCCACCTCTACCGTCTTTTTTGCAGCGGTTCGTTTGCGGACAGTGCGCTTCGGCTTTTCAGAGGGCTGGGGATCCTCCGGCACAGTCACCACTTCCGCAGGCTCAGCGAGAACACTCTCTGTAGGTACAGTATCCTCCACAACAGGATCGGCTGCGGTTTCCGGCAAACACTCTTCTGCCACCGGCTGTTCTGCCGCTTCCTCGGGGACGACGGGAAGTGCCGCCGCTTCCGGTATCACGGCAAGTTCTTCTGTTTTCTTTCTCGGCATATTACTTTCCTCCTTAGCTCACATTTTGGTTGACATGATGGAATCCTTATCGGTCTTGACAAACTCGCCGCGTTTGGCGGAGGGCTTATTCGGACGGGGTGCGCACTTCGGCTGCTCTGGCTTTGGAGTAGACGTGGGCGCGGGCTTCTTACGCCATTCCGGGATATGGGCGGAGGCCTTGCAGTCCCGCAGCTTCTTTGCCTCATAGTGATTGGTATAGTCGTACTTATCTACCTGCAGCACCTTGTTGCCGCGTGCGATGACCAGCGCGCGGTTTACCGGCAGGCGCAGCACCTCATCCATAGTCAGTAGTTTGCGCTTGCCCACGCCGCTGGTTTCGCGGAACTCCGGCGTGTAGTTGCTGATACGCCATGTACCCAACTGCTTGGCCTTGCTGGAGACATGGACGCTGACCTCCCCGGTGCGGTCACTGAGGAATTTGGCAGTCAGCTCATCGGTGCAGCCCAGTGCAAGCTGATAGTCGCAGCAGCCCAATATCTCCTGCCATTGGTTGTAGGGATACCGGTTCTGCAAGCCCGCCAGATTCTGAAACACGCAGCTCATGCTGACGCCCCGCGAGCGGATCACACTGATCTTCCGGCTCAAGTCTGGAATAACGCCGCAGGCTGTCAGCTCTTCGCCCAGCACATGAACGGGGACTGGCAGCCTGCGGTCAGCACAGTTTTTATCCGCGTAACGGATCAGCTTGATAAACGCGAAGGACAGAAACAGGGACGTAAGGAAATCAAAGGTGCTGTCCTGATCGGATGTGATGCAGAAATAGGCACAGGGCTGCTTGCCCGGCAGCTCCATGTCAATTTCATCATGGCTGGTGATCTGGCAGATGGGCCGATTCTGAAACACCTGCAAGCGGCTGCCCAGCCCGATGATAACGCCGCTGCGCACCGTATCTGAGGATTGGCTGAACAGCGCATAGGGCGCTCTGGCAGGATGGCTGGCAGGCAGCATGGAAAAAAGGTTGTCCAGTTCTTTCTCCGCGTTCAGCACCAACAGCTTGTAGACCTCTCCGATATTCCGGCTCTCCGATGGATAGCCCAGCGCCACATATAGTACCAACGCTTTCAGCAGGTTCATCTCGGCAGCGTTCCAGAAATGGTCGCCCTTTTCGCTGCCGGTATTCCTGATGATAATGTCGCAGAAGATTTGCGCCATCAGCTCATCACCCTCAATCTCCGCCAGGCAGTTCCATGAATCAGAGTTCTCCGGCTGGATCAGGTTGAACACCTTTACCACGTAGCCCTTGCTGCGCAGATATTCGCTGGTCTTTTCGTAAAGCTCCGATTTCGGGTCGGTGATGATCAAGGACTCCTTGTGGCCGTTGTGGGCCTCGGACGCGCTTTGCAAAATGCGATTGATGCAGTAGGCTCGCGTTTTCATGGAGCCGCTGGCGCCGAACACGGCGATATTGCCGTTAAGCCGGGAGTTTTCGGGAATACACACCACCTGATTGTCCAGCTTGCCCAGTATGACGCCGCTGTGCTTGCGGATATCGGACACCAGATCAAGGACGCCCTTCATCTCCGCTTTCTCCATGAAACCAGCCGTTCCGTAGGTGCCTTTGTTGGAGTAGGTCAGGTTGCGCTCCGCGTCATACTCCCCAACATCGGAATAGCCCATACGCATCACCATGACAATCAGCAGGCCCAGCAGCAACAGGCAAAGTCCCACGCCGATGATCCCGCTCTTACTGAACAGCGCTTCGCAGCAAGCGGAGAAAGACAGCACCGGCGTGGCCGGGGAACTTCCGTCGCCGGGCGTTCCGCCCGCATCCTTCCACTGCTGATAGTTCCGGACGAATTGCGCCAGATAGCCGCCGCCAAACAACAGGCCCGCCAGAAATAGCGGGAGCGAGAACAGCAGACTTCGCAGTTTCTTTTTCTCTACGGCAAAAACCTCCTTTCAAACGCATCAAAATCAATGGCCTGCACAACGGCCCTGTCGCCGCAGTAGCGGCGCAGCACTTCGGCCTGATGGTCGAAGCAGATCAGGATGCCATAGCGGTCTTGAAGCCGCAGTGCCGTATCGAACCGCCTGATCCGCGGCAGGTCACAATCATAGGCGAACAGAACCGGTGCGCCCTCCGGTGTCATGGCGTCGTTCTCCACCGTTTCACCCGGCTGCTGTGGCTCAAGGTCAAGGAGCAGCAGCTCACGCAGATCATTGTCCAGTTCTTCATCGCAGATAAGGCGCAGCAGCACCTCTCCATGATGGTCGTTGGTCAGGAAGCAGAACCGTTCATAGCTGCCATCCAGAATGAAATAGTTCTTGCCGCCCTGGTTGGTCAGCAGCTCATAGGCCAGCTCCATACTGTCACCCAGCAGGAGACCTTGCACGGTATCCAGATGATACTGGTGCGGCATACGTTCACGGCACAGCACCGTCTGCATGAGCGCTTTTGTCCGCATCTCAGCTTTATAGCTCCATTTCATCAGCGCGTTGCCCATGTTGTAAACCACGTGGATATGCTGCGGTGTCAATAAAACGCCCACGGACCGGGCACCACGGATTTTAACAAAGGTCGTCCCCGTCTCTTTGATCTCACGGGAGGTGTAGAAGGCAGGTGTGCAGATGCTACCAATCGCTGTTTCGCCGGGGCGGAATACGCCGGGTTTTTCATCGCGGAAGATACTAACGTTGGCGTTACGCATGGTGATCAATGTCTGTGAGACACGGTGGAGTCGAAGCCGCTGCTCCGGTTCACTCCTGATGTGGTTGGTGGCGCAGGATCCGGACAGGTAGAAAGAAAACCTCTCCTGGTTGTGCTCCAGCAGCAGCTTTTTCGCCGCGGCGGTGAGCCGGTATCCACGCAGTCCGTTCTTGTAGTAGGACAGCAAAAGCCGCTGACGCTTCAGCGACTTGACCACGTTCTCTTTGTAGCTGGTGCCACCGGCGAGCCTGCTCAGTTGGCTGGCCGGCAGCTCACCGGACAGGGCGACCAGCGCCAATAGCTGATAGGCTTGTGATAGGCTACCGGGAGCTTTCTGTGGTAGGGTACTCATACTGACCACCTCCTTCTGGTGTGCAGTACCCAGACTGCCATGACCACGGTATTTTCGCCCGCACCGGTCATGTGAAAATGCCCGGAAATACAGGCTTTGCCGTACCATCGTCATGTGTACTGTTTTTGACACGGTCGAAACACTATAAATCGGATATAGATCTGAGCCGATTCTCGCGGTCCGAAAGCCAGCCCTGAAAACGCTCCTTATCCATCACCGACACGCGGGTACAGTCACTGTCGCCGATCTCCGTCGTGTTATAGGCATCGCACAGCAGACCCGTATCATCCTCCATAACGAAAGTGGCAATCACATCCAAAAGCTGCTTGAGCTCCAGATTGTCATAGTCACGCACCCGGTTCGGAGACAGCTCGCGGCTGTAGATATGAGAAAAGCAGACAACACAGTGCCGGAACTTGGGCAGCGTGTGTGTCTGCGCATACTTACTAAGCGTGTAGTAGATGGGGTCTGTCAGATACTCGCAGCTATGCTTCTTGCTCTTCTTAGGCAGCAGGCAGGGGAGCGTGATTTCCAGTATGCCATCTTTCTCTATAACAGAGATGCCCTGCATGACACCAGCCGATGTCAAATACTCGGCTTTTCGGATGGTGGTCGTCTCATAGATCAGGTGCCGCAGCCGGCAGGCAATGACCTCACCCCGCAGCGCGGCCTCTGTGGACAGCATTTCATAGTTATCTGAATGCCGCTGGATATTCGTGTTGTCCATAGCGTAGAGCGTGTTGGACAGGCGGGTGATCTCATTCAAAATGCTCTCTATCCGCTGCGAGAGGGTGGCTCTGTCCACAAGGTTCCTCCTTCCTGAAGTACTGTACGCAGCCCTGCTCATCCACCATGCAGTAGGCGGCGATATGAGGGATGTGCAGGTGCTGCATTTGGTCTTCTTCCTCAATGATAACGAGCCGTCGCCCGGAATCATCTTCCGCGACCAGTGCGTGCTGCAACAACGCTTCCTTACCCGGGCTTACATAGACGACCTCATATACCTCGCCATCGGCGAAGAATACCAGCTTTGCCGGCATATTGTCAGGGCTGTGATACTCCACCTTCTCGATGAAGTCCAGCAGCACCCACAGCGCCGCTGTCAGTTCTCTGTCCTCGCGGCAGTTAGGGACGTCTCCATAGCAATCCCGGTCAGTGTTATAGAATATCCGCTGCTGCCTGACCAGATAGCGCAGTAGGTTTTCAATGACGTCCTCCTTGCCCGGATACAGGCGCAGGAGCTGGTCATGGCGTATGCAGTGATAGACGGTTATGTTCCGCAGCAGTCCCGCGGCCTCCTGTCCATAGATCTGTTCTCTGTTTCTCATAGGCGGCATCACCTCCGTAATGCGTATTAACTCCGTATTAAATGCGTATTGATTTTATAATGCGTGTTATCTCCGTATAAACGCCGTATTAGGTTTCCGGACGCTTCATGCGGCGCAGAAGGTCGAGCAGCTCACGGCGGTCTGTGGTGATAAGGTCGCGTTCCAGCGAACTGGCCTTAAACTCCACCGTGATATTGTTGTTATTGCTGCTGATCAGGCCGTTGCCCCGCTCAAAGTGGGTGATCTCCATGACCTCCGCTTCGGAGAGGTGCAATACCTGCTGAACGCGCTGGGCTTCTTCATCCTCCAGATTCAATATGACTTTCGTGCGGCAGTTGTTGATGATGCCCTTGCCGTACTTGCCGTTGTCCAGAGAGAAGAAGTCATTCAGATCCTGCGTCGCGCAAATGCCGCTGCCGGAATAGGCACGGATGGTCTTGAAGATCTCCAGCACCATTTCAGCCGCCAGACGGTTGCCGACGCCGAAGGTGCCGGAGCCGCCGCCAATGAGCTGCCAGCATTCGTCGATAAAGATGGCCTTTTCCTCTGTGCGGTTGGCCTTGGCCTTATCCCACACGAAATCCAGCGCCACGAACATACCGATAGGCAGCAGGTCACCGCTGAGTTCCGAGATGTCCAGCACCGTGAACTTGTTGTCCAGATTTACATTGGTCTGCTGGTTGAAGGTGCTGGCCGACCCGTGTACGAAGCGGTTGATGATGTTGGAAAGGCGCTTGGTGTCGCTTTCCTCCTTCAGAACATCGTAGAGGTCGCCCAGCACAGGCATCTCGCGGTAAACATTGGGGTTATCCGGATCATTGAGAGAGACGTTGTCGTGGGTAATGCCTTTCCGGGCGTAGGTGCGGATCAGGGCATCATCCAAAAGCTGCTTTTCCTCATAGGACATATCGGGTATCAAAAGGGCGAAGAAGATATGGAGTCTCTGGATTTTGGCTGCCAGCTCAGAGCGTTCGATACCGGGGCCATCCAGCATTTCTTCCACGGACTTATCTACCTTGCGGATCTCCAGCACATTGATGCAGCTTTTGGAGGCGGGGGAGATACTGATGAACTCGCCGCCTGTGTTGACGCAGGCGCGGTGGAACTCGTGGCCTTTCAGGGGTGCCAGCATAAAAACTTGTATGCCTTTGCGTCGCATACGGAGCGCCATCAGCAGGATCAGGAAGGTCTTGCCTGCGCCGCTGGTGCCGCATACGGCAATGTTGGCGTTCTTATAGACCTTGGAATCGAAGATGTCGATAATGACCGGGGAGTTGTTGTATTTGTTCAGGCCGAACAGGATACCGTTTTCATCACTCAGCTCATAGGACGTGAAGGGATAGCAGCTTGCCACACCAGTGGTCAGCGCATTGCGCTTGGAGCGTTCATAGAGGTGCTTTTCCATGCTGACCAGCGGCAGCGAGGAGAGAAACGCTTGCTCCTCATGAAAGGCGCAGCTGCACACGTCCATATCGCGGGACATGAGCAGCTTTTTCATCTCACTGACCTTCC
>OMDX01000634.1_pt1 | contig 13195 bp, 7 predicted proteins | sample 1673711 | NCBI WGS metagenome assembly OMDX01 (sample SAMEA103958123, study PRJEB25191) | human gut metagenome
TCTATCCAAACCCAATCAAAGGGATGGTACTCAAATAAAATTACGCACACAGCCCGGGATCTGCTGCGTTCCCGCCGTCCCTTGCTGTGCTTATAGTGTAGCGTTTTTTTGCCTGCTCGTCAAGATGTTTTTCACACAGAAAATGCACGACAAATTTTCACGCATTTCCCTCTCGCTTCCCGGGCAGAAATATGCTATACTGAATTCTGTGTATCTCCCGCGTGCGGGGGAACTGCTATCAGAATATGAACGGAGGGATCTGTTTATGAATAAGACCCGTGTCCGGCTGGCGGCGCTGCTGCTGGCCGTGAGTTTTGCACTGTCCGGCTGCAGCCTTGTGAAAAACATCGGCGGCAGCAGCGGAGCCGGAACAAAGACCATCACCCGCCCGGCGGTGGAATCGGCCGAGCTGCAGTTCACCCACCCGGCAGCGGGGGAACCCGTGGCGGTGTTCGATACCACGGCGGGCGTGTTCCGGGCGGTGCTCTTCCCGGAGCAGGCCCCGCAGGCATACGATAACTTTGTGGGTCTGGTGCAGGCGGGCTACTATAACGGCCTGACTGTGACCCGTGTGGAGCAGGACTTTGTGGTGGAAGCCGGTCAGGGTGCTGACGGCAAGGGCACCACCATCTGGAACGGCAGCCGCTACCCGGCTGAGGCCACCGACAAGCTCCACCATTATTCCGGTGCCCTCTGCATGGCGGCGGACTCCTCCGGCAAGTGCGCCAGCGTCTTTTATATCATGTCCACTCTGCCCGGCGGGGATTCCGTCACCCAGGAACTCACCGACCAGATGAACAGTGCAGGCTACCGCGCTGAGGTCGTTTCGTCCTACCAGACCGCCGGCGGCGCGCCCTACCTCGACTACACCGATACCGTGTTGGGCCAGGTGTACGAGGGGATGGACGTGGTGGACACCATCGCTCAGGTCGCCGTGGATGAGAACCAGAAGCCCACGGAAACGATCACCATCAACAGCGTCAGCATTGAGACATATCAGGCGCAGTAACAACTGAAAATGACAAAACCGGCTTTCCCGTGGCAGCAGGAAAGCCGGTTTTGTGCTGAATGGAGAGAATGGGGGGATATATCGGTCAGCGGGAAAGGCCACTGACCCCACTGGCAATGACACCGCCGTCCATGACGATGTCCGTGCCGGTGAGATAACCGAGCCGTTCGTCCAGCAGCAGGGCATACAGCGCGGCGATCTCTTCTGGTCTGCCGTTCCGCTTGAGGGCGGAATGGGCGGTAAAGGTCTGGGCTTCGGCGCTTTCCAACTGGCCCATGGGAGTATCAAAGTTGCCGGGGGTCACACTGAGGCAGCGCACCCCTTTGGCACCAAAGCGGGCGGCATCGGTTTTGGCAAACCAGATGACGAAATGCTTGCTGATGGAATAGGCCACACCGGTGCGGGAGTTTTTGGGCATCAGGTTGATGCGGGCCATCATCTTTTTCAGGAACTTTTCCCGGTCGGTGCGGGCAAGGGGATAACTGTGTTTTGGCATGATGAATCCGGGGGCCAGATAGGCGCTCATGCTGGATGTATCAATGACACAGCCGCCCGGGGCCATGACCGGGTAAAAGGCATCATTGATGTTGACTGTGCCCAGCGCGTTGGCGCGCAGGATGGCTTCCGGGCTGCCCATGTGGGGACTCATGCCAGCAATGTGGAGCAGGGCTTTCACCTGCCCACATTCCACGGCGTGCCGTGCCAGCTTTTCGCAGCTGGAACGGTCAGAGAGGTCACAGGCAAAGGCTTCGGCTTCGTGTCCGGCTTCGGTCAGCTCGGCCACGGCGCTTTCCAGTTTTGCGGCAGTGCGGCCTACCAAAATCACATGATATCCGGCTTCACAGACCAGCTTGGCCGTGGCGCGGCCCATGCCGCTGCCGCCGCCGGTAATGACACAGACAGGTTTCATGGTGTACCTCCTCAGTGGATCTTGCCGGTGGCCTTGAGCCAGGCGGCGGTGTCGTGGAGTGTTTCGGCGTAGGGACGGGGTGTAAAGCCCAGCTCGTTCTTGGCCTTGGAGCAGTCAAAGGTGTTATTGCGCTCCAGGTTGTAGACCGCAAATTCGGTCAGCACGGGCTTTGTGCCCTTTTTTGCGGCCGACTTTTCCATCTGTTTTGCGGCAAGGTGGGCGAAGGAAAGGGGAAGGTAGAACTTGCAGCCCTTGCAGCCGGTATCCTCTTTAAGCATCCGGCACATTTCCTTCAGGGTGACTTCATCATTGCTCAGGATGTAGCATTCACCCTTGCGGCCCTTGTCGGCGGCGGCAATGGTGCCTGCTGCCAGATCCCGGACATCCACCATATTGAAGCTGCCCGCCATGCCGATGGGCATTTCGCCGTTCAGGATCTGGGTCAGGGTGCGGGTGGTCTGGCCGATGGCCGGGTCGTTGGGGCCGATGATGCCGCTGGGGTGGACAACGCAGGCGTTCAGGCCCGCGTGGGCGGCATCCAGTACCTTCTGGGTGGCCATGGCCTTGCTGCGGCTGTACCAGCCTACCACCTTTTCCTCTTCATAGGGGACAAACTGGTTCACTTCCCGGATGGGCTGCCCGGCGGGCAGCTCAGGAATAGCACCGGTGGAGGAAACGTACACGAACTTTCTGCACTCCGGGTGGTGCTTGGCGGCGGCCAGCATATTCTCGGTGCCGCCCACATTGACGGCGATCAGCTTCTCGCTGTATTCCGGGTCGATGGTGACCATGCTGGCACAGTGGATGCAGACGCTCTGGCTGCCCTCGGGGATGTTGAAGAAGGCTTCGCAGTCCTCGGCGCTGCACAGATCGCCCTCAAAAACCTCGACCTCAGCGGGCAGATACTTGCGGGCAGGATCCCCCTTGAGGACGAAGGCCCGGATGTGCTCGCCCCGTTCGATCAGCTGAGTGCAGATGTTGATGCCCAGGAAACCGGCCGCGCCGGTCAACAGATAAGTGGTGTTGATGTTCATATTCATTTCCTCCCGCTTTTCTCTCAAAGTGTACGATACGGTTTACAGCAGTGCGGCCAGACCCAGACCCATGCTGTCGAACCCCTCAGAGACAGCCAGATAGGCATCCATCGTGTCCTCGTCGATACGGACGGGAGAAGAGGTGTTCCGGTTTTTGAGGCTGTTCAGAGTGGCAGCGAGTGCCAGACCGATGCCGTAGTTTGCACCGCCCTCAGTCAGGGTGTAGTAAGCGTCCAGCGCAGTCTCGTCCAGGGTGGAAGCGGTCATGTTCTTGCGGTTCATCATGGTAAGTATCCTCCGTTTTATGTTTGAATGTTTGTTGTTTGTTCTGTTGTGGAGCTCCGTGCTCCCTTGCGATGGCTAAAGGATACCCGACCAAGGTAAACGCAAGGTGAATATTTCTGTTTATCTTTTGTTAATCTTTGGGTGTATAATAGAGCCATACCATAGAAAGTGAGGAGAACGCCATGCTGAAAATTCTGGTTGCGGAAGATGACGTGAGCACCAACAAGCTGCTCTGCGCCATTTTAAAGATCAACGGCTATGAAGCGATCCCGGCCTTCAACGGCGAAGCGGCGCTGGACATCATCGACCACCAGCACATTGACCTGCTGCTGTGCGATGTGATGATGCCTAAAATGGATGGCTTTGCCCTGACCCAGGCCATCCGGGACGGCGGCAGCATGATGCCCATCCTGATGCTGACGGCCAAGGCCCTGCCCGAGGACAAGCACACCGGTTTTCTGGTGGGCACGGATGACTACATGACCAAACCGCCGGATAAGACCGAGCTGCTGCTCCGCATCAAGGCCCTGCTCCGCCGGGCACGCATCGTGGATGAGCATAAGATCACGGTGGGGGATGTGGTGGTGGATATGGACAGCCGCACCGTGCGGCGGGGGATGGAGGTGCAGACCCTGCCGCCCAAGGAGTTTGAACTGCTGTACAAGCTGCTGGCCTACCCGGAACGCACCTTTACCCGGATGGAATTGCTGGACGAGATCTGGGGCATCGACAGCGAGAGCGACGACAAGACCGTGAATGTCCACATCAACCGTCTGCGCAACCGTTTTTATGATTGGCCGGAGTTCGAGATCCAGACCGTCCGTGGCCTTGGCTACCGGGCCGTGAAGAAAGTGTGACCCAATGAAAAACGCATTCAACCGTCTGCGCAGCGGCATGGAGACCTTGAACCTGACCATGCTTCTGATCCTGAACCTCTTTTTCATGGTCTTTCTGCTGCTGGCCGTCTGCACCGTGCTGGTCCTGGCCGGTGTGGACGAGGGATTTCTCTATCACGATGGACAGGTCGAGCTCGGTGGTGCACTGGCCTTTGTCTATACCGTCTGCATCCTGATCGCTGTGAGCATGGTGGTGATGATACGGATGGTTTTTATCCACCCATTGCAGCGGAACATTGAGGCTATGAAAAAATTGGCAAATGGGGACTTTACCGTGCGTGTAAATCACGCGGAACACGGCTATGTGCCCCGGGAGATGGTCGAGTTTGAGCAGAGCTTCAACAAGGCAGCGGAGGAGTTGGGCGGCACTGAGATCCTGCGGAAGGATTTTATCAACAACTTCTCCCACGAGTTCAAAACGCCCATCGTCAGTATCAGCGGTTTTGCCGACCTGCTGCTGGAAGAGCAGCTGCCGCCCGAGGATCAGAAGGAATACCTGACCATCATCCGGGACGAGAGCAGGCGGCTGGCCGACCTGGCAACGAATATCCTGACCCTGAACCGGGTGGAGAGCCAGACGATCCTGACCGACAAAGCGTGCTTCTCCCTGGATGAGCAGCTGCGCCAGAGCGTGCTGGTGACCCAGCAGAAGTGGCGGCAGAAGGAGCTGGATTTTGATGCCGACCTTGTTCCGGCAGAGTACACCGGCAGCGAGGGGCTGCTGAAAGAAGTCTGGCTCAACCTGCTGGACAACGCCGCCAAGTTCAGCCCTGAGGGCGGCACCGTGGCTGTGAACCTGCGCAAAGAAAAAAGCGCCCTGATGGTCTCGGTGACCGATCAGGGTGAGGGGATGAGCGCCGACACGCAGGCGCACATCTTTGAACAATTCTATCAGGGCGACACCAGCCACACCACCCAGGGCAACGGTCTGGGCCTTGCCATGGTGAAAAAGGTGCTGGAGCTCCACGGCGGCAGTATCCAGGTGAACAGTGCCCCCGGGCAGGGCAGCTGCTTTACCGTGACACTACCCATATAAACGAAAAAGAGGCGCTGAAAAGCGTCTCTTTTTGCTTCCGGTTCAAATTTCGCCGGGGTGCTCCTTGCGCCAGGCGAGGTAATCCTCCAGGATGACCGTGGCGCTGACGGAATCCAGAATGGCCTTGCGGTGGGCACCAAAAGTCCCCACCTCGTCCAGGATGTCGGCGGCTTCACAGGTGGATTGCCGCTCGTCCCACATCCGCACGGGCAGGCCGCTCCAGATCTGCAGGGTCTTGCCCAGCTTGCGGCTCTTCTCGGCGCGCTCGCCCTCGGTGCCGTCCATGTTGAGCGGCAGGCCCACCACAATGAGCTCTGCCTTCTGCTCCTGGGCAATGCGGCAGACCTCGGCGGCCACCTTGGGCCGGGCCTTCAGGGTGATCTGCGGGGTGATGGGCGTGGTCAGGAACTCGGTGGGGTCGCAGACCGCAAGCCCCGTGCGGCTGGCACCGTAATCAACTGCTAGAATCTTCATGGGGAGAGCCCCTCCTGTTTTGCTGTTTTTTCCTCAGTTTACCACAGAATAGATTTTTCTTCAATTTTGCGGTACAATAAACTCAATTATTATCCATTGCGCAGGGCTGACCCGATATGCCAAAGGCTCTCCCTTCGGGAGGGCTGGCAAAGCCGCAGGCTTTGACTGAGAGGGTGAGCTCGTTATAGAAAGTGAGAAAACAATGTTACAGCTACTTCTGGGCGGTTCCGGCAGCGGAAAAACAACGCTGCTGTACCAGCGCATCCGCGCCCGGGCCGAAAAAGGGGAAAAAAGCATCCTGCTGGTGCCGGAACAATTCACTTCCAGTACCGAGGGCCGCATCTACCGTGAGCTGGGGGATGCCCTGTCCGGCATGGTGGAGAGTTTTTCTTTTACCAGTCTGGCAGAAAAGATCCTTTCCACCGAGGGCGGCGCGGCGGTGCAGACCCTCTCTGACGCAGGCCGTGCCGTGCTGGTGCGCCGGGCGCTGGAGGAGCTGCAGGACAATGTCCACTATTATCACCGCCACCGGCGCAGTGCGGCCTTTTGCCAGATGGCGGCTCAAACCATCGACGAGCTGAAGAGCGCGGGCCTTTCCGGCCAGCAGCTGGCACAGCTGGCCGGTGCCTGCGGAGCCGAGAGCGGTAAGCTCAGTGAGCTGGCTCTTATCTTTCAGGGCTACGAGACCCTGCTGGCCCGCAGCGGCATGGACCCCTCTGACCGGCTGGAGCTGGCCGGAGCCCGGCTGGAGGAAGCACTGGCCCGGCACAGCCTGCCGGAGTTTCTGCGGGACCGGGCGGTGTTCATTGATGAATTCGATACCTTCAACGCGCCCAAAAAGCGGCTGCTGGGGGCCATGCTGGCGGCGCTGCCCAGCGTAACGGTGGCCCTCTGCGATGATGGAGCCCCCTTGCTGCCCGGTGACCTGAGCCTGTTCTCTGGGGCCAAGCAGGTGGCGGCGCAGCTGCGCCAGCTGGCCCGGAAAAACGGAGCGGAGGTGGCCGTTCCGCAGCTTTTGCGCAAAGACCTGCGCCACCGGAACGCCCCGGGCCTTGCCGCAGTGGCAGAGCTGCTGGAAACCGGCAGCTGCACCGCGGATGCCCCGGCGGGCGAGGTGCGGCTCTTTGCCGCGCCCAGCCGGGAGGAGGAGGCCCGTGCCGCTGCCGGTGCCATCCGGCGGCTGATGCGGCAGGGCGTGCGGTGCGGAAAGATCGCTGTGGTCTGCCGCGATATCGCCAAGTATCGTGCCGCTGTCCGGTATGAATTCCGGATGGCGGAGATCCCCCTGTACTGCGATGAACCCACCACCCCGGAATTCAGCGCCCCGGCCACGGCGGTGCGGGCCCTGCTGGAGATCGCCCGGGGAGCCGACCTGACCGAGAACCTGACCACCCTTGCCAAGACCGGCCTGTGTGCCCTGAGCGAGGAGCAGGTCTGCGCGCTGGAAAACTATGCCTACACCTGGGCCCCCACGGCGGCGGCCTGGCGGGAGAAGTTTGAGCGCAGCCCCAAGGGCTTTGGGGAGCAGGAGCTGACCGAAGAGGACCTCCGCAACCGGGAGCGGGCAGAACATGCCCGTGCCCTGCTCGTGGGGGCGGTGGATGCATTCCGGGCCAAGGTGCGCGGGGTCAACGCCGAGGCCATCAGCCGGGCGGTGTATTTCTGCCTGAAAACGCTGGGGGCTGAGGAACAGCAGGCCGCTCAGGTAAAAGCCATCCGCGCGGGCCGGGGCATCCCGGCGGCGGAGGAAGCCGCCCGGGAGTGGAACGTGGTCATGGGGCTGCTGAACGAGATGGCCCATCTGCTGGGGGAGCAGACCGTTACCGTGGCCGAATACGAGGATCTGTTCGGGCTGCTGCTCCGCTCGTCCGACCTGGGGCACATCCCCCAGACCCTGGATGCGGTGGTGCTGGCCAGCGCAGGCAAGATGCGTCTGGACGCGCCGGACTATGTGTTTGTGCTGGGGCTGGCCGAGGGGGAATTTCCGGCCGCGCCCGGCGAGGTGGGTCTGCTGACCCACGCCGACCGCGATGCCCTGATGGCGCAGGAGATCGACCTGCCCGACTGCTTTGAGAACCGTGTGGTGCGTGAGCAGGTCTGCTTCTACAAGGCCCTGACCGCCCCCGCAAAGGGGCTGTGGCTCAGCTGGCCCAAGGGGCAGGGGCAGACCCTCTGCGCTGCGCTGGAACCCCTCGTGGAAGCACTGGCCCCCGCTGCCCCGGAGCTGGAACTGACGGACCTTGCGGCCACTCCCGCAGATGGGCTGGACTGTCTGGGCGGCGGCTGGCCCCTGACGGAGACCGAGCGTGCCAGCCTGACAGAAGCTTTGCACACCCCCGGCGAGACCGAGCCGCAGGGCCTTGCCTTGCTGCGCCGGATGGCCGACACTGCCCCCCGGCAGGTGCATGACCTGCCTGCGCTGGAAGCGCTGCTGGGGCGGAAGCTGCGCATTTCGCCCAGTCAGCTGGAAAAATATTATACCTGCCGCTACGGCTACTTTTTGCAGTATGTGCTGGGGCTCAGGCCCCGCCGCCGGGCCGAGCTTTCCGCCGACCAGAGCGGCACCCTGATGCACTGGGTGCTGCAGATGGCGCTGGACCCTCACCCCGGCCCGGACAACCCCATGGCGGCACTGCAGCCCTTTATGGAGCTGGACGATGAGGCCATGGCGAGCCTTGCCGCGCTGCTGGTGGACGAGTACGCCAAACGCTATCTGCCCGAGGATACCGCCCGCTTTGCCTATCTGCTCTCCCGCCTGAAAAAGAGCATGACGAGCCTGCTGCTCTACCTGCGGGATGAGCAGCGGCAGTCCAGCTTCAAGCCCGTGGCCTGTGAGCTGAAGATCGGCCGGGGCGAGGATGCCGTGCCTGCCCAGGTGTATCACCTGTCGGACGGGCGCACCGTCCAGCTGGTGGGCACCGTGGACCGTGCCGACGAGTGGGTGGAGGAGGACGGCACCCGCTGGGTGCGGGTGGTGGACTACAAGACCGGCACCAAAAAGCTGGACCTGAAGGAGGTCTACTGCGGTCTTGACTGCCAGATGCTGCTCTACCTGTTCAGCCTGACCCGGGATAAAAGCGGCCGCTTTACGGGGGCGGAACCGGCAGGTGTGCTCTACCTGCTGGCCGACCCGGCCCCCGAGACCACCACCCGCGAAAAGGCGGCCCACAGTGTGGAATACAAACTGGACGGTCTGGTGCGGGACGAGCAGAAGCTGTTCGATGCCATGGATGCCGACGAGACCGGCAGATACCTGCCCTTCTCCTATTACAAAGGCGCGCCCAGCCCCTATCAGAAGGACAAGCGGGCAGACATTGCCAAGCTGAACCGCATCCAGCTGCATCTGGATGATCTTGTGACCCGGATGGGCCAGCAGCTCTATGAGGGTCAGATCGCCGCCGAGCCGCTGGTCGCGGGCCGGAGCCCCTGCCAGTGGTGTGATTACGGATTTGTCTGCTGCCACGAGACCGGCATCGGGGAGCGGGCGCTGGAGGCCCCCGCAAAGCCATTTGAGGCTCCCGGGCAGCCCGAAGAGGGAGAGGAGGAACCGGCATGAGTGAACCCAAGTGGACCCCCGCCCAGCGGGCCGCCATTGAGGACCGGGGCGGCGCGCTGCTGGTGAGCGCGGCGGCGGGCAGCGGCAAAACGGCTGTTCTGACCGAGCGGGCTGTCCGGCTCATCACCGACCCGGAACATCCCGTGGATGCGGACCGTCTGCTCATCGTCACCTTTACCAATGCGGCGGCGGCAGAGCTGCGGGCACGCATCGGGCAGGCGCTTCTGAAGCGCAGCCAGGCGGAACCCGGCAATGGCGCGCTGCGCCGCCAGCGGATGCTGCTGCAGCGCGCGCCCATCTGCACCATCGATGCCTTCTGTCTGGACCTGCTGCGCAAGCATTTTCAGGCGCTGGATATCCCGCCGGACTTTTCCCCCGCAGACCCCGGCAGTGTGGAGCTTCTGCGGGCCTCTGCCCTGAGCGAGACGCTGGAAAATGCCTACCGCGACCCGGATTTCTGCGCCTTTGCCGACCTCTATGGCAAGGGCCGCACCGACCGTGCGGCGGGCGAGACGATTCTGCATGTCTACGATTTCCTGCGCGCCCTGCCCGATTACGACAAAAAGCTGGACGAATTTCTGGCTCCGTGGCAGGAGGAAAATGGCTTTGCTGCCACCTGTTGGCATGATCTGCTGCTGGCCGAAGCCGCCCGCAGTGCCAGGGCAGCAGGGGAACTGTTCCGCGCCGCGCTGGCTGACTGCCCGGGCGACCGGGAGCAGGAGCTGGCTGATGCCGAGGAAAAGAAAACGCCCTCTGCCCGGGAAAAGGCAAAGAATGCCGTGCTGGAAAAATATACCGATGCACAGGAACGGCTGGACAAGGCTGCCGCCCTGCTGGGCAGGGTGGAACAGCTGGCTGTGGCGGGGAAATGGACCCCGCTTTACGATCTGCTGACCCCCTATGTGCTGGGCATGGAGGAGCTGCCCGGCCTGAAAGGAATGAAAAAGCGGCTGAACGGCGAGCACAAAAAAGTCATCCGCACCCGCGCCGATGAAGGCGCGGCTATGTTTGCGCAGATCCTTGAGCTGATCCCCTGCAGTGAGGAGGAAGCTGAGGCAGACCGCAGGGCCGCAGAGCCCCGCCTGCGGGCGCTGTTTGCGGCGGTGCGGGATTTCGATGCCCGGTTCTCGGCCAAAAAGCGGGACCGGAAACTGCTGGAGTTCAGTGACTTTGAGCATCAGGCCCTCCGCCTGCTTCGTGACCCGGACGGCACCCCCACCGCGCTGTGCGGGGTCATCCGGCAGAACTACGCCGCCGTGATGGTGGATGAATATCAGGACACCAACGCCCTGCAGGATGCCTTGTACCGGTGCCTTGCATCCCCGGCGGGGGACGACCTCTTCCTGGTAGGAGATCTAAAGCAGAGCATCTACCGCTTCCGGCAGGCAGACCCCAGCATCTTCCGGGAAAAACTGGACAGCTGGCCCGCCCTGCCGGGCGGCGCAGCACGGCCCCGCCCGGCAGAAGGTACCCCCGGCACCGATGCCATGCTGGCGCTGGATGCCAACTTCCGCTCGGCTCCGCAGGTGGTGGAAGGGATCAATTTCCTGTTTGAGCGGCTCATGTCCCCGGAACTCGGTGACACGGCCTACGGCGACGGCCAGCGGCTGGTCTGCGGGGCACCCGGGGAATACACGGGCAGCGTGGAGGCGCATTTCCTGCCCGATGACACCGCCGAAACGGACGCGGGCTGGATCGCCCGGCGCATCGAGGAGATGGTGCAGAGCGGCGAGCCGGTGCGGGACGGCAGTGCCACCCGCCCGGTGCAGTACGAGGACTGCTGCATCCTGCTGGCGGCGCGCATTGATTTTCCGGCCTATGTGGAAGCGTTGACCGCCCGGGGCATCCCGGTGTATGCGGATGCCCGCGAAAACCTGCTGGATGCCCCCCACATCCGGCCCCTCATCGCCCTGCTGAAGGTCATTGACAACCCGGCGCAGGATATCTATCTTGCCGCTGCCATGCTGGGCCCGCTGTTCGGTTTCACCGATGACGACCTTGTCCGCCTGCGGGCCAGAGCCGAAGAGATCCAGAAGCAGCAGGGGGAAAACGCCCCCCAGCGCATCAGCCTCTACGGCGCGCTGCTGCTCACTGTGAACAGCGGGGAGGACACCCCTTTTACCGGAAAAGTCCGGGCGTTCTATGCCCGGCTGACCGAGCTGCGACGGATGGCCCGCAGTGCCCCGGCAGAACAGCTGCTGGAGGAGATCTTTGCTTCCACCGGCTACCTTGCCGCACTGGGCGTGATGGAAAACGGTGCCCGCCGCCGGGAGGATGCCCGGCGGTTTGCTTCCTTCTGTGCCGGGGCTGGCTCCGGCGGCATCTCGGCGCTGGTGCGGGCCATTGACGCTGCGGCGCTGGCAGGCTCCACGGGGCAGGATACCGTGCCCGGTGGCTCCCGCCCCGGCTGTGTGACCGTGATGACCATCCACCGCTCCAAGGGGCTGCAGTTCCCGGTGGTGTTCGTGGCCGACACGGCCCGTCGTTTCAACGCCGCCGATACCCGCCAGCCGGTGCTCCTGCATCGGATGTATGGGGCGGGCCTGCGCCTGCGCCCCGAGGAGGGCGAGGGCGCTTACAAGACGGCGGCCTACACGGCGCTCTCCAATGTCCACGCCGCCGAGATGCGCAGTGAGCAGATGCGTCTGCTCTATGTGGCGCTGACCCGCGCGCAGGATAAGCTTATCCTGACCGTGCCGCTGGGCATCGGAAAGACCTCCAACCCCTTTACCAGAGCGGCGGCCTTCCTCGAAGCCGGGGCGGGGCAGACGCTCTGCCGACAGGCAAACAGCTTTGCCGACTGGCTCCGCGCGGCCCTGCTCGTCCACCCCAACGGCGGCCCTCTGCGCCGGTTGGCCGAGGATCTGGAACTGCCCTTTGCGGATACCGGGAGCACCATTACCCTGACGGTGCAGCAGGCGCTGCCCGAGGGCGTGGAGCCGCCCGACCCGGAACTGGAGGAAAGACCGCTGGCACAGGCAGACCCGGCCCTGACCGAGGCACTGCGGCAGGGCTTTGCCTGGCAGTACCCGGCGGCAGAGCTGGCCAGAGTGCCCGCCAAGGTCAGCGTGACCGGCATCGTCCACAAGGCAGAGCAGACCACGCTGGAGCGCCCGGGCTTTCTGGCAAAGGACGGCCTGACCGCTGCCGAGATGGGCACGGCCCTTCACGCCTTCCTGGAGCACGCCGATTTTGCGGCCCTTGCGGCGGCAAAGCAGGCAGGCACGCTGGAAACGGCGATCCCCGCCGAGCGCGACCGGCAGGTGGAAGCAAAGCTCACCGCGTCCGAAATTGCGGAGAAGCTGGATGCAGGGCGCATCCGCCGCTTTGTGGAGAGCGAAGCCTTTGCGCGCATCTGTGCCGCAGATGAGGTGCTGCGGGAGCTGGACTTCATCACGGCCCTGCCTGCCGCCGAGGTGCTGACCGCTCAGGGCACTGCCCCCGCCGACAGCGCTGCCGTGGCACAGGCAAAGGTGCTGGTGCAGGGCATCGCTGATCTGGTGCTGGTGTTCCCGGATCACCTGGAGCTGCTGGATTACAAAACGGACCGCCGAAAATCCGAAGCGGACTTCCTTGCCACCTATCGCGCCCAGCTTGACCTCTATGCCCTTGCCATCAGCAAGCGTTTTGCCCCGAAGCCGGTGACCTATAAGGGCATCTACTCGCTGGAGCTGGGGAAGTTGATTGAGGTTAAGTAATATTTTTCCCTGAAATCGCGTAAAAGTGCTTGACAGGGCTTTGTGGGTGTGGTAAACTGTTCCGGTAAAGAAAGCAGCTACGGCCTGTGCCGCGCTCGCCTTGTGGGGTCGGAATCCCCGGGCTATACCCAAACACGGTTCGATTCTTTGAACGAACTGCGCTTTTGTGTGAAATTTCGCGCGGCTGTCCTGCAAATGGGCGGCCGCGTTTTCTATGCCAAATATTGCAACACTATGGATTATTGTTTGGAGGTGCATTCATTATCGCTACCGCTGGAAAGTCGAAGGAACTGGAGA
>OMDX01000637.1_pt1 | contig 13167 bp, 10 predicted proteins | sample 1673711 | NCBI WGS metagenome assembly OMDX01 (sample SAMEA103958123, study PRJEB25191) | human gut metagenome
ACGCCTCGAGCTGGATGCTGACATATGAGCCGCCGCGAATATAGACGGTATCGTACGGAAGCGTGTAGAAGCTGATATCGTCCATGCCCATTTTCAGGAACTCCTGCGCATAGAACGCAATGTTGCCGCTCGAAAGGTTCGTGTCGGTGTTGTCGATAACGAGACTGATGATCTGCGGCAGGTTGGAGATGTTTCCGAGCTGGAGCACCTGTCTGGCCAGTGCCGCAAAGAAAGCGTGCTGCGTTTCGATACGGCCAAGATCACCGTTCGGATAGCCGGTGCCGTCGTTGTTCTGGCGGAAGCGCACGACCTGCTCGCACTGATACCCGTTCAGAAGCTGGTAGCCGGGCGCGAGCGAGATATGAAGATCCTGTTCGGGGTCATCGTAGTACATATAGATCGGGACATCGAAATATACGCCGCCGATGCAGTCGATGATCTGCTGGAACACATAAGTGTTCACGACAGCATAGCTGTCGATCCCGAAGCCGACAAGATCCTCGATCTCCGTGACGAGCCCGTCGATACCGGCGCTGCCGTAAACAGAATTGACCTTTTTCACCGCCCAGGGGACGTTGACGAGCGTATCGCGGGGAATGCTCACGATGTTGGCCGTATGGTCGTTGCAGTCAAAGCGCGCGACCATGATGGTATCGGTGTTCAGACCGACGCGGTCGCGGCCGACGACGAGGAGCGTGTAAACGTTGTCCTTTCGTCCGGCGGGCTCAGCTGTAGGCTTCGGCGTCGGAGACGCCGTAGGCGTTGCGCTTGGCTGCGCCGTCGCTCCGGCAGGCGTGGCGGACGCTGTGGGCATATCCGGCGTCGCCGTCGTCTGCGTCTTCAGACCGGAATCGTCGGTCTCGGGCGCCGTGGACCAGATGCTGTAAGCAAGGAGCAGCAGCAGAAGAAGCGCAAGCACACCGGCGATCACGATGAGCACCACGGTGAGCGTGCGGGTTTTCTGCTTTGGGGACGGTTTTTTTCTGCCGTCCGTTTCCCCGGAGAGTGTTTCCATGCGATGGGCAAAGTTCTCCTCTTTTGTCTCTTTCTTTTTTGCGGCGTTTTCGTGAGCGCCGCCTTTGTGGGAAAAATTACTCATAGCTTTCTTCTCAATTCTGTGTTTGTAGCCAGCGGAGAGCCTCCGCCGACCTTGGATGCGGCGAAGCGCCGCGGCGTTTGACATCGTCCATACTCATTTGCAGCGCCCGGATCATGGCGGCGTTCAGATCTGCAAAAGCAAGCGTTCGGACATCCTGTACACCGGGAAAGTCGCGTGTCGGCTCGATAAAATCCGCAAGGTAGACGATTTTCTCGAGTGCTGTCATTCCGGCACGGCCTGTGGTGTGCCATTCGATCGCGGAAAAAATGTTGTCCGGCACGCCGAAATGCTCACGGGCGAACCATGCACCGGTGAGGGCATGCAGCGTTTTTGGCGCGGCGAGATCGGCAGCATTCAACACAATACCATATTTTTCCGCCAGACGCAACTGCTCGTCGTCCGACAGCCTTTTGGTAATGTCGTGCAAAATACCCGCCTCGGCGGCATCCTCCGGGTCTTCGCCCCAGCGCAGCGCCAGCCGCGCCGCCGTCTCCTCGCAGCCACGCACATGCGGTATGCGCGTGGGTTTGAGGTAAGCGTCCGTCTTTCCCCGCAGCCATGCAAGATCCGGTTTGGCACCGTACAGCCGGCAGCGGATGATCTCGGAATACACGGCGTCGCAGAGCCGTTCCGTACCGCCGCGCCGCGGCAGTGCCGCGCGAAGCGCCGTAGAATCCATCGGCAGAGGCGTTTTCGCTATGATCTCGATCCGCGCGCCGTACGTTTCGCGCAGATACGCCGCATACCGTTCGATCTCCGCCATATCACCGTCGGCACGAGGAAGCGCCGCGAGCGTGCAGAGCGAAAAGAGAGCGCGAAACTCATACCACTGCTCCATATAGAGAAGCATGTCCGTTCCGACGAGAAAATATAGCTCCGCCCCCGGGTTGCCGCGGGATATCTCCCACAGTGTATCCACGGTGTAGCTCTTCCCTTCGCGCCGCAGCTCCATGGGCGTGACGTCCGCGTCCGGAAACGCCAGCTCGCACAGCCGGAGCCGTTCCTCCGCCGTCGGGCTGCCCTCCGCAAGCGCCTTGTGCGGCGGGATGCCTGCCGGGACGACAATGCATCGATCCGCGCTGAGAGACGCCGCGGCGCAGGAGAGCGCGTCAATGTGGCCGAGATGCGGCGGATTGAACGTCCCGCCGTAGATCAAAAGACGCATAGATGTTACTTCTTTCCTTTGCGATCGTTTATTAGGACGATCTTGGGGTCCTTTTCGTTCTGTTTGAAAAGAACAAATTTGCTGCCGATGACCTGCACGCCGTCGGCGCCGCACGCCTCACACAGCGCGTCGCACGCCTCCCGCGCCGAAAGCAGGGAGTTATCAAGCACACGGCCCTTGATAAGCTCGCGGGCGGCGAGCGCTTCCTCCGCCTGACGGACAACGTTTTCGGTGATGCCGCTCTTGCCGATCTGCAGCTCGGTATTCAGCGCCGCCGCCATGCCGCGCAGCTGCGCTCTCTGTTTACTGGTGATCATAGTATTTCTCCCATTTCTGTCTGAATTGCGCCAGCGCTTTCCCCCGGTGGGAAATCGCGTTTTTTTCCTCCATCGTCAGCTCCGCCATGGAGCGGTCAAATCCGTCCGGGCGGAAAACCGGATCATAGCCGAAGCCGTTCTCGCCGCGGGGCGCAGAAAGGATCGTCCCCTCGCACGTTCCCTCGGCGGTAAGTACGTCGCCGTTCGGGAAAGCACAGCAGAGCGAGCAGACAAACCGCGCCGCGCGGTCGTCTCTCCCGCCGAGATTCCGAAGCAGGAGGTTATAGCGGTCGGCGTCGGAATCGTCATGATTTCCGGTATAGCGCGCGGAATGCACGCCCGGCGCGCCGCCGAGCGCGTCCACGCAGAGGCCGGAATCGTCCGCGATGGCGGCAAGCCCCGTGGCGCGCATGACGGCTTCGGCCTTGATGCGGGCGTTTTCCGCAAACGTTTCGCCGGTCTCCTCGACTTCTTCCGTAAAGCCGGACTCGGCTTTGCTTATAAGCTCTACGCCGAAGTTTTCAAAAAGCGTGCGGAACTCCCGCAGCTTGTTCTTATTGTCGGATGCCAAAACCAGTTTCATTCGAGCAGCGCCTCCGCAAATTCTTCCGGTACAAAGGGCTTGAGATCGTTCACGCCCTCGCCCACGCCGATGAACTTCACGGGCAGACCAAGCTCCCGCTTGATGGCGAACACGATGCCGCCCTTGGCGGTGCCGTCGAGCTTCGTGAGGACGATGCCGGTGAGCCCCGCCGACTCGCCGAAGACCTTCGCCTGAATGAGACCGTTCTGACCGGTCGTAGCGTCAAGAACCATCAGGCATTCCACGCTCGCATCCGGCAGCTCACGGTCGATGACGCGGCGGATCTTGGAGAGCTCATTCATAAGATTGGCCTTATTGTGCAGCCGTCCGGCGGTATCCACGATGATGACGTCGCGGCCGCGCGCCTTCGCCGCGGCGATCGCGTCGAACACGACGGCGGCGGGGTCGCTCCCCTCTTCGTGGCGCACGATATCGCATCCCGCGCGATCTGCCCACACGGTGAGCTGTTCGGCAGCGGCGGCGCGGAACGTGTCGCCCGCGCAGAGAAGAACGGATTTGCCTTCCGCCGTCAGCCGGGAGGCGAGTTTGCCGATGGTCGTCGTTTTACCGACGCCGTTGACGCCGACAACGAGAATGACGGACGGTTTTGTGTCAAGATGCAGTGCGTTATCCCCGGCGTCCATCGTATCGGTCAGAATGGACGCGAGCATTTTGCGGAGCTGCTCCTCGCCGCGGCAGCCCTCGTCGCGGACGCGGCGGCGCAGTTTTTCCATAATGTCCTCCGTCGTATCCATACCGGCGTCGGACAGAATGAGCATTTCCTCCAGTGTTTCGTAGGCTTCCTCGTTTTCTCCGGTGAAGTCCGCCATTGCGTTGTTGAACGCGGCTTTCATTTTATCAAAGAATCCCATGGCTGTTTTCTCCTTTCAGCGAATGGTTTGGAGCGCTTCTTCCATATCCATCGCCAGCACGGTGCTGACGCCTTTTTCCTGCATGGTGACGCCGTAGAGCTGGTCGGCCTCTTCCATCGTGCCGCGACGGTGCGTAATGGCAATGAACTGCGTTTTTCCGCACATGCGGCGCATATACGCCGCGTACCGGGCAACGTTTTCCTCGTCAAGCGCCGATTCGATCTCGTCCATAATGCAGAACGGCGTCGGGCGGACACGCATGATGGCAAAATACAGCGCGATGGCAACGAACGCCTTTTCGCCGCCGGAGAGCAGGCTGATGTTGGAAACCGCTTTTCCGGGCGGCTGGATGCGGATATCGATGCCGCAGTTGAGCACATCGTTCATATCCTCCAGCGAGAGCGACGCCTTGCCGCCGCCGAAGAGCTCTACAAATATCTGGCGGAACGCCTCGTCGATCTCCTGGATCTCGCGGACAAAGATCTCTTCCATCTGCGCGGTGATATCGGCGATGATCTTCAAAATCTCATCCTTGGATTTCTGCACATCGTCGCGCTGCTCGGAAAGGAAGGTGTACCGCTCGCTCACGCGCTTATATTCCTCGATCGCGCCGAGGTTCGGCGTACCGAGCGCGGACATGCTCCGGCGCAGTTCGCTGACCTGCCGCCCGGCCTTGGCAAGGCTTTCGACGGGCTGACGGACTTTTTCCGCTTCCGTGCGGCTGAGCTCGTAGCTGTCCCAGAGTTTTTCCACGATCTGACGCTCTTCCATCTCCGCCGCCATTTTCTTCTGTTCGAGCTGGGCGCTGCTGCGTTCGAGATCGAGCAGGGCGCGGTTCTTCTCCTGCGCGGCTTTGTCAGCGACGCTGCGGCGGCCTTCCAGCTCCATTTTATTTGCGGTGAGCTGCGTGAGCGCGTCCTTTTCCTGCTGCGCCTGTGCGCGCAGCGTTTCCAAACGCTCCGCGAGCGTAGTCTGCTGCTCTTCGAGCTCCGCTTTCTGCTGCTCCACGGCGCTCATAGCGCTGCGGCGCGCGCCGGAATCGCTCTCCAACTCGGCGCGCAGGCGTTCGAGCTGTTCGATGGCGAGAAGCACGGTGCTGCGCTCGGCGTCGAGCGACGCCTGCTGCGCGCGAATGGCGCTGAAACTCTCCTCGAGCTCCCGCCGGCGCGCTTCAAAGCTCTCGATGCCGGCGGATTCCTTTTCCATATCCGCGCGGAGCGAAGCAAGCTCCTTTTCCGCCGCGGCGCACGTTTCCTGCAGTGCCGCCGTGCGGCTCTCGTTTTCACGCCGCCGCGCGGAGGCGGAGCGGATCTCCTCGTCGAGCGCGTCGAGCGCGTCCGCCGCTGCCGTGCGCAGAAGCTGCGCCTGCGCAACGAGGCCCTCCTGCCGCGCCGTTTCCTGCCGCGCCGCAGCGTGTTCTTCGCGGGCCGTTTCAAGATCGTAGCGCGCGCTCTGCAGCTCGCGCTCGGCTTCCCGCCGCTGCGATTCCGTCTGCGAGAGCTGCGCTTCCAGATCGCCGCGTTTTTCGCGGAGACGCTTGAGCTCGTTGGCGCGCGAGAGGATGCCGGTGTTTTTCCCGGCACTGCCGCCGGTCATCGAGCCGCCGGCGTTCAAAATCTGTCCGTCCAGCGTCACGATGCGGAAACTGTTATTGTGCCGGCGTGCAATGGCGATGGCGTCGGTGAGCGTTTCCGCAACGGCCGTGCGCCCGAGAAGGCTCGCAATGACGGCGCTGTAGCGTTTATCGCAGTTTACAAGATCCGAGCACACGCCGACGTAGCCCGCCTCGCCTCTCGGCTCACCGTTCAGCCGCGCCGGACGGATCACATCCATCGGCTGGAGCGTTACGCGCCCGCCGTCGCGCCGTTTCAAGAGCGCGAATATATCCTTGCCGTTATCCTGCGTATCAACAATAATATCGCCGACGTGCGCGCCGAGCGCCGTTTCCACGGCGAGCGCGTACCGGTCCTCGGTGCGGATCATTTTGCCGACCGGCCCGTGCACACCGCGCAGCGTGCCGCGCTCCGACTCCTGCATGACGATCTTCGCGGCCTTGCTGAAGCCCTCCAACTCCTTTTCCAGTTCCGAAAGGAGGTGAATGCGCGAATCGCAGGAGCGCAGCTCCACGGTGAGCTTTGTCTGCCGTTCGGCGGCCTCCGCCGCCTTCTGCTCACGCCCTGCCATGAGCATGGAGTGACCGGAGATCACGTTGGCAAGGCCCTGTTCTTTTTCCTTTATCTCATTCAGGCGCTTCTTCTCTTCCGTGAGACGCGCCGAGGCTTCCTCGTCCTTCCGCTCCGCGGCGGCGACCTCTTCCTTTGCCTGCACAGCGCGCTCTTCCATCGTCTCGCGGTTTTCCGCAAGAAGCGTGATCGCCGTGCGGCTCTCGGTGAGCGTACCGGTGAGCTCACTCTCATGCGCGAGCATGACGGAGAGACGCTTGTTCTGTTCGTCCATGCCGGAGGCGTTTTCCGCCTCGCTGCGGCGGAGTTCCTCCGCGCGGTCGGCCAGCGCGCGCCGTTCGGCGGCGATGCTCTCGATGCGTGCGCGGTGCTCCCCGACCTGACGGGATAGCCCTCCGGCGCGCTCCTTCTGCTCGCCGATCTCGCGCTGCAGACGCAAAAGCGTTTCAGCGTTGTTCGCAAGCTGCGTGCGTACCACGGCGGCGCCGCTCTCGGCGTCTGCGGCCGCAGCCTCCGTCGTGCGAAGTTTTTCCCGAAGATCCTCGGACTTCACGTCCATTTCGCGCATGCGCGCGGCAAGGCGCTCACTCTCGGCGTACAAACGGTCCTGCTCCGAGCGTGCCGCCGTACACTCCACGACCGAGCGCTCATAGTCCGAGCGCAGCAGCTCCGACTGCTCGTGCAGCCGATCGAGGTTCGCCATCCAGAGCGATACCTCCTGCTCGCGGAGCTGGTCGCGCAGAACAAGGTACTTCTGCGCCGTTTCCGACTGCTTGCGCAGCGGTTCGACCTGTATTTCAAGCTCTGAGATCTTATCGCCGATACGCAGGAGGTTGTCCTCCGTGCGGGCGAGCTTGCGCTCGGACTCGTCCTTGCGGTGGCGGAAGCGGGCAATGCCCGCAGCTTCTTCAAATATCTCGCGCCGGTCGGTAGATTTGGCGGAGACGATCTCGCTGATACGCCCCTGCCCGATGATTGAGTAGCCGTCGCAGCCGAGACCGGTATCCATCAGCAGTTCCGTTACGTCACGCAGACGCACCTGCTCGCGGTTGATGTAATATTCGCTCTCGCCGCTGCGGTAGTAGCGCCGGGCGATGCTGACCTCGTCGGTATCGAGCGGCAGGATGCGCGTCGTATTATCCAGCACGAGCGTCACCTGCGCAAAGCCCATGGCGCCGCGCTTTTCTGTGCCGCCGAAAATGACGTCCTCCATTTTCCCGCCGCGCAGCATCCGCGTTTTCTGCTCGCCCATGACCCACAGCAGCGCGTCCGACAAATTGGATTTGCCGCTGCCGTTGGGTCCGACGATCACGGTTATATCTTTTTCAAAGCTCAGCCGCGTCTTTTCGGGAAACGACTTGAAGCCCTGGAGTTCCAGCGCTTTTAAATACACGGTTTCTTCTCCTCAGCAATTAAAGATGCATTAAAACAATTTATTATATACTAAATCGTCTTTTTTTGCAACTTATATCCGGACGATCTCCCCGTCCGGTACGTCGGACGCGCAAACGCGCACCGACCGGAGCGCGAATCGCTCCTGAAGATACGATAGATTAGCGCGATGCTGCCCTGTCATCACGGAAATACGGTTCGCCGAAACACCGAAAACGACGTCCGATCCCGGTTCGACGCCGGAGAGGATCGCCTCGGCCTTATCGCGCCAGAGCCGCGAACGCACCAGCTCGCCGAGCGAGGGATGATACGCTCCGCCGACGGCGGCGCCGCCGGAGAGTTCGTCCGATGGGTTCAGCCCCAGACGGATGACCGGGATCCCGGCATTCTCAAATATGGGCAGAATACGCGCGCATACGCGCACGGCATCCTCCACGGTATGCTCCCGGTACTTCCCCGCCTGCCAGAGGTCACAGAGCGGCGTATCGCGGAGAATGACCGTCGGATAAATGCGCACGCCGTCCGGGTGAAGCGCGGCGATAGAGCGTGCCGTCTGGATATCGCGCGCATCGTCGCTGCCGGGAAGGCCGGTCATCATCTGCAGAATCAGCGTGAAACCGGCGTCCTTCACAAGTTTTGCCGCCTTCACGGTATCCTCGCTCATATGCCCGCGCCCGCTGCGTAAAAGCACCTCATCGCACATGGACTGCGCGCCGAGCTCCACCGTCTCGACACCGTACCGGCGCAGGCGCGCCAGCTTTTCCTCCGTCACGGCGTCCGGCCGTGTCGATACGCGAAGCGCTGAAACCGCGCCGGATTCCCGCGCCGGGATCGCCGCGGCAAGGAGCGCTTCCTGCTCGGCTTCGGGTATGGCGGTAAAGCTGCCGCCGTAAAACGCCAGCTCATATCCGCTGCCCGGCTCGAGCACGGAAACGGCGGCACGCACCGTTTCCGCAGAAGCCGGAAGCAGGCTGCCGGAGATGCGTTTCTGGTTGCAGAAAACGCAGTCATTCGGGCAGCCTGCATGAGGGACAAATATGGGAAGAATACGGCGGCGCGGCGTCACTTCCGCAGCGCCTCCAGCGCGCTGGCAGCCGCCGTCTGCTCCGCTTCCTTTTTGGTGCGTCCGGTTCCGAGTCCGACCGGCTCGCCGTTCAGACAGACCTGCATGCGGAACGTCTTTGCGTGATCCGGCCCCTCCTCGCCGACAAGCTCGTAGGAGAGCACCTGCCCGCTTTGACGCTGCACAAGCTCCTGCAGGGCGGTTTTATAGTCGGTGAAGGACGGCGTTTCGATGGTGCGGACATCGTCCAGCAGGCAGCGATGGATAAATCCCGCCGCTGTTTCCATGCCGGCGTCGAGATACATAGCGGCAATGACCGCCTCCACAGCGTCGGAAAGGATCGACGCGCGCTCCCGCCCGCCGTTGTGCTCCTCACCCTTGCCGAGACGGAGATAGTCGCCCAGATGCAGCTCCAGCGCCACACGATGGAGCGACTGCTCGCAGACGAGCTCCGCGCGGAGCCGCGTCATGCGGCCCTCCGGCATATCGGGAAAATGCCGGTACAGGAAATCCGCGACCGTAACGCCGAGAACGGAATCACCCAAAAACTCCAGCCGTTCGTTGCAGACGATACCGGAAGCGCGGTTCTCGTTGGCATAGGAACTGTGCGTTACCGCTGTTTCGAGCAGCGCCCGGTTTCGGAACGAATGGCCCAGTCTCTCTTCCAGAGCGGTCATGCGCTTATTCCTGCGTTGCGCGGGACACGTAATCGGCAAGGTCGCCGACGGTGTGGATGTTGGTCAGCTCGTCTTCCGGCGTGTCGGGCAGCGAGAAGGTCTCTTCGAGCGCCATTGTAAGCTCCACGACGTCGAGAGAGTCTGCGCCGAGATCGTCCACAAAGGACGTATCCGCGCTGATTTCGTTTTCGTCGATCATAAACTGCTCGGCGACCATTTTGATGATTTGTTCGAGTACCATGTCTTTTTATTCTCCTTCGTTCGGTGAAATACGCATATATGCAACATTCTTCTCGATGCTGCCGATCACGTCAGAATCGATGAATGTGATTGCCTGCCGGACGGCGCTGCGGATAGCGCGAGCATCCGAAGAGCCGTGCGCCTTAATGACGGGCTTGGAAATGCCGAGCAGCGCCGTGCCGCCGACCTCGCTCGGATCAAAGAGCGACTTGAGCGCGTACACATCCTTTTTGAGCACGGCAGCCGCGAGCTTATTGGCGGTGTTTTTATAGAAAATGCCTTTGAGACGCTTCATAAGCATCATGGCTGTGCCCTCAATGCACTTGAGCAGCACGTTTCCGGAGAAGCCGTCACACACAAGGACATCCACGTTTCCGGAGAAAACGTCGCGCGCTTCCACGTTGCCGACAAAGTTAAGCCGCCCAGCTTCGTGAGCTTCCTTCAGAAGAGCATAGGTCTGCTTCTGAAGCTCCGTTCCCTTCGTCTCCTCCGCGCCGATGTTCAAAAGACCGATGCGGGGATCTTCGCACCCGAGAAGATCGTGCGTATAGAACTTGCCCATATAGGCAAACTGCAGCAGATACTCCGCCGTGCATTCCACATTCGCGCCGCAGTCGATCAGAAGCGTACCTTTGCCGCCGTTCGGGATCACCGGGCCAAAGCAGGCACGGCGGATGCCGCGGATGCGGCGCACCGTGAGCGTAGCTCCGCTCAGAAGAGCGCCGGTGCTTCCGGCGGAAATGACGGCGTCACCCTCGCCGCGGTGAAGCAGCTGGAGCGCAACGGACATTGAAGACTCCGGCTTTTTGCGCGTGGCTGTGCTCGGGTCATCCTCCATGGAAATAACGTCCGGCGCATTCACGATCTGAATATGTTCGCCGGGCGTGACATCCATCTCGTTCAGACAAGCGAGGATCTCCGCCTCTCGGCCCACAAGCGCTACATCCACGTGAAACTCGCGCGAAGCTTCCACCGCGCCGCGGACGATCTCGCCGGGCGCATTATCGCCTCCCATGGCGTCAATGAGAATACGCATTCCAAAGGTCTCCTTTCACCAGCTCGTCGATCTGCGCCAGCGAACGTGCCGAGATCTCCGCATTTTTATTTCTTTTCCCCTTGACCCGGTAGGTCAGCGGGGAAATGATACCGAAATTGATGTTCATCGGCTGGAAATCGCCGATGCTGCCGTGGGAAATATACAGCCCCAGCGCGCCGATGGCCGTTTCCTGCGAGAAATCGACCGGCGGCAGCCCCAAAAGCCGCGCCGCCATTTCAAGCGAAGCGAGCATGCCGGAGGCGCAGGATTCCACATACCCCTCAACACCGGTGATCTGTCCGGCGAAGGCAATACGCGGCTCAGCGATCAGCCGGTAATACCGGTCGAGCTTTCCGGGCGACTGCAAATAGGTATTCCGGTGCATCACGCCGTAGCGGACAAACTCCGCCTCGCGCAGCGCCGGGATCATCGAGAAAACCCGCCGCTGCTCCGGAAACGCCAGATGCGTCTGGAAGCCGACGAGGTTATAGAGCGTACCGTCGGCATTGTCCTGCCGGAGCTGCACCACGGCATAGGGCTCGTGCCCCGTGTGCGGATCGCGCAGTCCTACCGGCTTCATCGGCCCGTAGCGCAGCGTATCAAAGCCGCGGCGCGCCATGACCTCGACCGGCATGCAGCCTTCAAATACGCCGCCGTCGTCAAAGCCGTGGACCGCCGCTTCGCGGGCAGTCGTCAGCTCCTTCCAGAACGCGGTGTATTCCTCCTCGGTCATCGGGCAGTTTACATAATCCGCAGTTCCTTTATCATACCGAGAAGCGCGGAACGCGCTTTCCATATCGACGGAATCGAGCGATACGATCGGCGCGACGGCATCGTAGAAGTGCAGCCCTTCGCTACCGGTGCGGCGAAGGATGTTTTCCGCGAGCGCGTCCGAGGTGAGCGGGCCGCTTGCGATGATGACTTCTCCGTCGGGAATATCCACCGCCTCTTCCTCAACGATCTCCACATTGGGAAGGGCGCGGACGGCCTCGGTCACGGCGCGGGCAAAGCCTTCGCGGTCCACCGCCAGCGCGCCGCCGGCAGCTACGCGGTGCTCATCGGCACAGCGCATCACGATGCTGCCGAGCCGCCGCAGCTCTTCTTTGAGAAGCCCCACGGCGTTGGTAAGCTCGTCGCTGCGCAGCGAGTTGGAGCACACGAGCTCCGCAAAATACGGAGAGACGTGCGCCGGAGTCATTTTTTTCGGCTTCATTTCGATCAGCCGCACCGGGATGCCCCGGATGGCGAGCTGATAAGCCGCTTCGGAACCGGCAAGACCGGCTCCGACAACCGTTACAGCGTTCATTTATCCTCTTTCGGTGTGTCTTTCTTTTCTGTGCTCTCTGCCGCCGATTCCTGCGGCTTTTCGGCCGTTTTATCCGCGGCGGCCTTGCGGCGGTAGCCGCGCTTTTCCTCCGGCACGAACATGTCGCACTCGGGATTGACACAGAACGGCTTTCTCGCGCCCTTGCCCGAGAGCTTGAAGAGCGTTTTGCCGCAGGACGGGCAAACGTCCTTGACCGGAACGTCCCACGTCATAAAGCCGCACTCCGCGCCGCGCTCGCAGGCGTAATACGTATAGCCCTTCTTGGATGTGCGCTTGAAGATACGTCCGCCGCACTTCGGGCACCGGCCGGGCATTTCGATGACGATGGGTTTTGTAAAATTGCACTCCGGGAAGCCGGGGCAGGCAAGGAAGCGGCCAAACCGTCCGCTCTTTACGACAAGATGACGGCCGCACTTGTCGCACACCTCGTCGGAGACCTCGTCGGGCACTTTGATATGCACGCCCTCGAGCGCCTTTTCCGCTTCGGTCAGTTCAAGAATATGCGGGGTACCATCCGTCAATGGAGCGGTAGCGTAATTTGCACTTTCACCGCCGATGCGTCCGATGTAAACCACGCCAACATTTCCGGCACAGGAATCGGCCAGCTTCAAATATCCCGAGGGATCAATCTCATAAACCTCGGCACCGTGGTCATTGATATTTTCCTGCACTACGTAGGAAATCTCATCCGGGGAAATCTTCATAATCTTGGCTTCCTGCAGCACCTTCAGACTGGATTCGTTGATTGCAAAATGGGCACGCAAACCAGCTTCGGGCGTACAGACATATTCAGGGTTAACGGTTGCTTTACCTGAACCGATTCCGCTGTATACCGGAAGCAAAAAACGCAGGCCGAAGGGCGTAATGCAATCCTGCGAAGACAAGGGCAGAACACCGTTATTTTTCAACAGAACAATGCCCTCATCAGTAATCGTTTTGCTGATGCTGTGCGCGTGATCCAACACCGCCTTGTCACCGTTTTCGACATCGAAAGGTGTTTCATAGTACAATCCAGAGCGGTTATCATCTACAGACTTGGTGCTGATACGGCCATATCCGAAGTGCCGATCCAGCGATGGCCCATACGCCCCGCCGATGACCGAAAACATCAGCGCCATAGCACTCAGGATGGCAAGCAGGGGGATGAACGCCTTATACCTTCTCATTGGTCTTTTTCGACCTCTTTTCTCGCGGCATGGGCAGAACGATGTCG
>OMDX01000641.1_pt1 | contig 13113 bp, 9 predicted proteins | sample 1673711 | NCBI WGS metagenome assembly OMDX01 (sample SAMEA103958123, study PRJEB25191) | human gut metagenome
AGCGCACAGGGCGTAGGGCATGCAGTATCCGGCCGTGCGGATCCAGAAAGGATAGGCAGCGTCGTAGGAAAGGTAATACTCCTGGTACAATCGGCCGCGCATGAAAAGCAGCTTGTCCACTTCTCCGTACAGGAAGCAGCCCATGCTGACCGCATACAGGCAGAGCGCCGCCATTTGCAGCGCGGGCCTGTCGGAGACGCTCCGGCCGCTGCGGTCTGCCGCCGCCAGCCGGGCGGGGCCGCCAGCTTTCCGGCGCGTCAGCGCATACAGCATAGCGCCAAGATAGATCATAAGCAGGCTGAGCGCTGCGGAGCGGAGCGCGAAGAGAATGTCCTCCCGTCCGTGTTTTTCCCACCATGGCGTGCCGATGAAACAGTCGATCAGCGGCTGGCAGCTCAGGAACACAAAGACGATCAGGCTGAACAGCAGCAGAACCAGCCTGCTTCGCAGGTCGGAAGCGCAGAAAACCATTATGCAGGCGTAGAGGCACAGATTTCCGAATACAATCGCATTGTAGTTCAGCGTTTCAGAGCCCAACACGTGCAGGACGCCTGCGCAGGCGAGAAACAGCAGCTGCACCGCGAAAAGCAAAGGAGCTTCTGCATGAAATCGAAAAACTGACGCCAGAGCAATCCGAGCACGTTCTGCAAATTGTCAGGGACATATCGTATAAATAATAAAGGGGCTGCAGCGAGGTTCATTTCGCTGCAGCCCGTTTTGCTGATATGATACTCAATAATTTTCTTCGCGGAGTTCAAAATAGCTCTGCGGGTGATTGCAGGCGGGACAGACCTCGGGGGCCTTTGTGCCGACAGCGATGTGGCCGCAGTTGCGGCATTCCCAGACCTTGACTTCGCTCTTTTCGAACACCTGCGCTGTCTCCAGATTGCGCAGCAGTGCGCGGTAGCGCTCTTCGTGGTGCTTTTCGATCTCCGCGACGAGGCGGAAGCGCTGTGCCAGCTCCGGGAAGCCCTCTTCCTCGGCAGTCTTGGCAAAGTCCTGATACATATCCGTCCATTCGTAGTTTTCGCCTGCGGCGGCAGCGGCCAGATTGGCCTTCGTGTCGCCGATGCCGGACAGCTCCTTGAGCCAGAGCTTTGCGTGCTCCTTCTCGTTCTCCGCTGTTTTCAGAAACAGCGCCGCCATCTGCTCGTAGCCCTCTTTTTTCGCGACGGACGCGAAGAAGGTGTACTGGTTCCGTGCCTGCGATTCGCCTGCAAAGGCTGCGCGCAGATTCGCTTCGGTTTTCGTGCCTGCGTATTTGCTCATGATCCCGTCTCCTTTTTAATAATCAGTTATTTTAGTATTCCTTGCCTGTCTGAAATGATTCTAACATATCTGAATCAATTTTGCAAGTAGTTATCATTATTATTTTTAGTCAAAATAAAACTCGCCGTCCTTTTCCGGGGGCGGCGAGTTTTTCTATCCTGTCTGCCGGTCAGTCCGGCTGCTCGAAGCTGCTGTCCATGAGCGCCTGTTCAAGCTGCCGGGCGTGGTCAAGCTCGGAGTAGGGGACGAAGAAGTCCGTCCGGGTGCCGACCTCGCCGGTATAGGCCGCGGTGCGCGGGCTCCACTGGCGGATGATGACGGGGATATGGTCGTCCTTGAGAATGCCGTGATACATCTCGGCCCACGGGGAGCATTTGCTGCCGATGAAGCAGTAATCGTCCATTTTCGGCCCGCGCGTGAGTCTGCTGCCGCAGAACGCGCAGGTGTTTTCCTCGTTCAGCAGATAACAGTTTTCACAGTAAAACATGACGCAGCTCCTTCCCGGCGCTTATTTCCGCGCCCGCAGCTCTTTGCGCTCCTTCTTTGTCTTGCAGAAATGCTCCAGCACGGGGATGAACAGGAAGCAGGTGAAGGCTGCCGTAAAGCCGCCGTTATACAGGCAGAACGCGCCGTGCAGCAGCGGGACGCAGGTGACGAACGTGTAATGGATCATGCCGAATACGACGCCGGCCAGCCAGCCGTAGACGCCCGTAACAGGGGACAGGCCGTTTGCAAAGCAGAGGCCGATGACGATGGCCTGTGCGTTTGCCATGAGCGTATGTTCCGCGCCGGTGAGGCCGCAGACGAATTCCGCGATGTAGCTTGCGGCAACATAGCCCACCATGATCGGCCAGACATTGGCCGGGTGGCTGCCTTTATAGCAGCAGCAGACCATGCAGAACACGCAGCCCAGCGTCGCGGCGTTCCACTTTGCGCCGATAAGCAGGTAGTACAGGACGATAAACAGCCCGTAAATGCCGAAGTTCAGGATTGCCGCGCCGGAGCCGTATTTCGTGCCGTAGTCGACGTTGTAGCCGGAATCGCGCAGGAGCCTGCCGTATTCCTTCGCCCCGCCGAGCGCAAGGCCCCAGATGATGGCCAGCGCGAACACCACCAGACAGAAGCCGACGCTGACGGGCACGAAGCTGTCTGCTAGACCGACGTTTTCCGATGCGGGAGGCGCGGAGGTGAAGATCTTATACAGAAGCGAGCGCAGGAAGAACGCGAGCAGGCCGATGGGCACGGCTGCGTTATAAAGGTCGTAGCCCTTGTGCATCTGCGGGCTGTGCGGCAGGACGGCAGGGAAGAGGAAGCCGATAAAAACGCCGACAGCCAGCGCAAGAACGATGCCGAGGCCCGTAAAGCCGTGCCACGCCTCGCCGGGATAGCGGAAGAGCATTTCCGTGATGAGCGGGGCAAGACCCGTGGAGAACAGGAAGGCATTCGCCATCGCGCCGGGCTTTTTCTTCATGGCAAGACAGTAGACCAGAACGCCTGCGAACGAGAACCAGATGTTGAGGATCGTCGTGCCCCAAAAGCAGAAGCCTGCCGTCAGGAAAAACGCGAGGACGGACACGCCGTCCGGCTTGCTGCCGGGCAGGCAGTAGATCCCGAGACACACGGCGCAGACCAGCGCGGCATTCAAAAACGTTCCGCCGAAGCCGCCGTAGCTGCTGTCAAAGTAGCTCTTGACGGTCTGGCCGGACTGCGTACAGATGCGGCCAAGGCCCGCAAAAATGTCGGAGGCCGACTCGTGGTACAAAGCAGCACTGATGACCGCGGCCAGCAGGCACAGCAGCGTGAACCCGGCAAACAGCCAGCGGATGGCGGTCTGCGGAGTCTTGAATTTTTCTTTCATACTTCCACTCTCCCTTCGAAAAACTGCCGCCGGAAAAGACCGGCGGCAGCGCGGTAAAACGGTTTACAGCGTGCGCTCGGCAGCCTCGACCACATGGCCGATAAGCACAGAGGTCGTGACGGAGCCGACACCGCCGGGAACCGGCGTGATCGCGCCGACAATCGGCTCAACCTCGGAGAACACGGCGTCGCCCGCGATAGCGCCCTTGCCGCCCTTGGAATTGACCTTCTCGGGGTCCCAGTTGATGGAGACGTCGATAACGATCTGGTTTTCGGAGACATAGTCCTTCGTCAGGCTGTTCAGAACGCCTGCGGCGGAGACGAGAATGTCCGCCTTGCGGGCGATCCCGGCCACGTCGACGGTCTTGGTGTGGCAGACGGTGACGGTGGCGTTCTTGGCCATGAGCATCATCGCGGCAGGCTTGCCGACGACGAGGGAACGGCCGATGACGACGGCGTTCTTGCCCTTGCAGTCAATGCCGTAGTAGTCCAGAATTTCCATGCACGCCTGCGGGGTGCAGGGGGCGAAACCCAGCTTCTTGCCGGTGAAGACGCCGGCGTTGGAGAGGTCGGTCATGCAGTCGACGTCCTTGCGGGCGGCCAGATGGTTGCAGATCTCGTCCTGATCGGCCTTCAGATGCTTCGGCAGGGGCCGGAACATGAGGCAGCCGTGGATGGAATCGTCAGCGTTGATCGCTTTGATCTGCGCGATGAGCGCTTCCTTCGTCACGTCCTCAGGCAGGACGAACTTCTGAACCTCCACGCCGATGAGCTCTGCGCGGGCGGTCGCGCCCTTTTCATAGGACAGGTCGGAGGGGTTCTCACCGCAGCGGACGATGGCAAGCTTCGGGCTGACGCCCTTTTCCTTCAGAGCCGCGACACGCGCCTGCAGCTTTTCGTTCATCGCAGCGGTAACTTCCTTGCCAAGCAGTAACTTTGCCATAGTTCTCTCTCCTTCTTATTTAAAGAAACCGGCCTTGACCGTCTCGAAAATCTCGTCAGCCATCTTGCCGTATTTGTCCAGCATCCCGAGGCATTTGGCGTTCATTTCCTCGGCCAGCTCCCGGTTCTGGAGCGTTTTGGTGTTGATAAAGACGTTGAGCGAGGCCGCCTGCAAAGCGGACTTCACGATGGCCGCGCCGCAGCCCGCGTCGGAGACGGCGAGGCGGGAGCCTTTGGCGGCGAAGACGGAGATCGCCTCGATGGACTCGCAGCACAGCTCCATGATGTGCATTGGGACCTGGCAGGCCGTGATCGTGGCCTTTTCCATGATCTCCGGGCGGCTGGGGTCGTCCTTGGGGATGCCGTAGGCCTTGGACAGGGGGATGAAGCCCTCTGCGTCGGCGGGGACCTGATCGAGAAGCTCGGTCTGGAGCTTGTCGCATTTTTCCTTCAGGGCGATGATCTCAGCCTCAACGTCGGCGTACTTCTTCTTGCCGACGGTCAGCGAACCGACCATGTTGCCGAGCGCCGTGCCGAGCGCGGCGACCAGCGCGGACGCGCCGCCGCCGCCGGGGGCAGGCTCGCTCGAGGCGAGCACTGTGACAAATTCACGGCAGGATCTTGTCGTATAATCCATAATAACTCCTTATTTTCAGCAAGGCAGGCGGCGGATGTCCGCCGCCTGCCGGTAAGTCATGTAAATCAGAACAGGCCGGAGACCTTGCCGGTCTCGGTGTCGACGTCGATGCGGCGGTAGGCCGGGTTCGCGGCAGTGCCGGGCATCATGGAGATGGTGCCTGCCATCGGGCAGAGGAACTTCGCGCCGCCATACTCCAGAATGTCGCGGATGGCGAGCCGCCAGCCGGTGGGAACGCCCTTCTTCGTCGGGTCGTCGGACAGGGACAGGTGGGTCTTGACCATCATGGTGCAGTAATCCTTGTACTTCGGGTCAGACTCGAAGCGCTCAGCCTTCTGCACAGCCAGAGGTGCCCAGTCAACGCCGTCCGCGCCGTAGACTTCCTTGGCGATCAGTTCCACGCGCTGACGCAGCGGCATTTCAAGGTCGTACAGGAACTTGATGTTGACCGGCTCCTCGCAGGCTTCGACGACGGCCTTGGCCAGTTCGATGGCGCCTTCGCCGCCGTAACGCCAGTGGTTGGACTCCGCGCAGCGGACGCCGTGCTCCTTGCAGAGCTTCTTGAGAAGGGCGATCTCCGCGTCGGTGTCGGTGTAGAAGCGGTTGATGCAGACGACCGGGTTGATGCCGGACTTTTTGATGGTGTTCACATGATGGAACAGGTTGCAGGTGCCCTTTTCCAGAAGCTCGAGGTTCTCCTCGGTGTATTCCTTCGGCAGGGGAGCGCCCGGGGTGACCTTCGGGCCGCCGCCGTGCATCTTGAGCGCGCGGACGGTCGCGACCAGAACGGAGACGTTCGGGGTCAGGCCGGACAGACGGGTCTTGACGTTCCAGAACTTCTCGAAGCCGATGTCGGCAGCGAAGCCGGACTCGGTGACGTGATAGTCGAACAGCTTCAGAGCCAGACGGTCAGCAATAACGGAGGACTGGCCGATGGCGATGTTGGCGAACGGGCCGGCGTGAACGAGAACCGGCTGATGCTCGACAGAGTAGCACATGGTCGGGTTGATGGTGTTGCGCATCCACGCGGTCATCGCGCCTGCAACCTCAAGATCGTCGCAGGTGACGGGCTCGCCGCTGCGGGAGTACGCGACGACGATCTTGCCGATACGCTCACGCAGATCCTTCAGATCACGGGCGACAGCCAGAATGGCCATCAGCTCGGAGCCGACGGCGATGCCGAACTTGGACTCCATCATGAAGCCGTCCAGACGGCCGCCGATGCCGATGATGATGTTGCGCAGGCCCTGCGCGCAGAAGTCCATGACCCAGCCCATCTCGATGCGCTTCGGGTCGATGTCGAGGCGCTTGAGGCCCTTCTTGGCCAGCCACTCGTCGTTGTTGTTGCGCTCGTGCTGCATACGCGCGTTCAGGGCGACCATCGCCAGGTTGTGCGCGTTCATAATGTCGTTGATATCGCCGGTCAGGCCGAGGGAGAACTCGGTCATCGGCATCAGAAGGGCGTTGCCGCCGCCGGCCGCAGTGCCCTTGACGTTCATGGTCGGGCCGCCGGAGGGCTGACGCAGCGCGCCGCCGACGTTCAGACCCAGCTTGCCGAGGCCTTCGATCAGGCCCAGGGAAACGGTGGACTTGCCTTCGCCGAACGGGGTCGGGGTAATGGCAGTGACTTCGATGAACTTGCCGTCGGGCTTATCCTTCAGACGCTTCATGACCTTGATGAAGTCGATCTTCGGGGTCTTGCCGTAGGGGATGATCTCCTCGGGCAGCAGGCCGAGCTTCTCGCGGAAATAATCCACGGAGGGCAGATTCTTTTCTGCTTCCTCTGCGATCTGCCAGTCCTTGTACACGGTCGGGTCGAGCGTGACGCGGCCGGTCTGCGGGTCTACGTACTTGCCGTCTTTGAATTCGATTGCCATATGTATTGTATCCTCCTTGCAGGCGCGGGGCCTTAACTATCCCGTTGCCTGGTATTTTCGGCGCTGCGTGTCCAGTCGTGCGCGGGTTCCGGCGCCATGTCTGTAATCGATATTGTTTTATCGGTTACGAAAAAAGTTTACCACGAACGCCTCCGGAAGTCAATCATTCCGGCGCGCTGCGGGTGTGGAAAATAGCACGAATTTTCCATATCAGAATTGTCATATTTGCCATACTATAAATGTGATACTTAATTTGTGAAAACCAAGCATATCAAAAATGATATAGGATGCACATAAAAAGTCTCCCCTTGCTGTGCGCATCGCACGGCAAGGGGAGACTTTGGCGCGCTGCTTATGTCAGCGCATAGAGCGCGGAGAATTTTTTCTCCAGATAGGTCAGGAAATAGTCCGGGTTCAGGCTTTCGCCGGTGATGGCGCGGATCCATTCATCCGGCGTTGTGACGGAGGCGATGGAAAATACGTGCGATTTCAGCCAGTCGCGGATGGGGAGCAGATCGCCCTTTGCCGCGCAGGCAAAGACGTCGAAGTCCTTCTCCATTGTCCGCAATATCTGCGCGCCGTAGGCAGAGCCGAGCGCGTAGGACGGGAAATATCCGGCGGGCATCGTCCAGTGCACGTCCTGCAGGCAGCCCTGTGCGTCGTCCGGGACGGCGACGCCGAGATAGTCCTGATATTTCCGGTTCCAGAGTGCCGGAATCTCATCGACCGTGATCTCTCCGTTCATGAACGCCTTTTCCAGTTCATGGCGGATCATGATGTGCAGGCAGTAGGTCAGCTCGTCCGCGTCGCAGCGGTTGAGGCCCGGCGCAGCGGCGTTGACGGCCTCATAAAGCTCACGCTCGGTCACGTCGGCGAACGTGCCGCCGCTCAGCTCCTGCAGCTTGGGATAGATGAAGTGCACAAACGCCTCGCTGCGGCCGATCAGGTTTTCGTAGAAGCGGGAAATGCACTCGTGCATCCCGTTCGTCATGGAGTCTGCGGCGTGTTCGCGGTAAAATTCCTCCGGCTCGTTCTGCATGAACAGCGCGTGGCCGCCTTCATGGAGCGTGGTGAAGATATTGGAGACGAAATTGTTCTCATAATAATGCGTCGTGACGCGCACGTCCCTGGGGCCGAAGTTCGTGGTGAACGGATGCTCGGTCGTCATGAGGACGAGCGCGTCCTGCTTTAAGCCCTCCAGCTCCAGCAGGTATCTGGAGAACGCCTCCTGCTGCGGAATGGGGCACGGGCGGGACATGAAATCCGTGCGGATGGGCTTGCCCTCCGCCTGAATGCGCCGCACCAGCGGGACGATCCGCGCGCGCAGCGCGTCAAAAAACGCGTCGAGCTGGGCGATGCTGCCGCCCTTTTCGGTGTCGTCCAGCAGCGCGTCGTAATACGTCGGCTTTTTGTTTTCACGCAGATCGAGCGCCTTGTGCGTGTAGGAAATGATCTCGGCCAGCGAATCGCGGAACAGGGAAAAGTCCGCTGCCTGCTTCGCCTCCAGCCATTTGGAATAGGCGCGGTTGTAGGCGAGGCTCATTTCGTAATTCAGCTTTGCCGGGATATTCTTTTCCTTCTCCCACGCCTCATACAGGTGCTCCACGACCTTCTTCTGCACCGGCGTCAGTCCCTCACTGTCCGCGTGCAGCTCGGTTACAAGCTGGGCGTAGCGCTTGGTGTGCGTGAGCCGGAAATGCCGGTCGGACAGAACGGCCATATCCGCGCCCGCCTGCTCCATGCCGTCCTTCGGCGCGCAGCACTGCATATCGAAGTCCAGCTTGCCCACGGCACGGGCATAGACGCTGGCTTCGTCGAGCAGTTTACGCAGACGGTCAAATTTCTGCTGATTTGTCATAGGGATCCCTCCTTTTCTTTCATCGTACCACGATTTGTCTGCGGACGCAAGACACGGGCATTGCGAAACATGGACGGGATATGCTATAATCCCAACAGAGTATTATATTAATGAAGGGAGATTTTCATGAAATTTTCTGAAATGCCGTATGCACGGCCCGATCTGAACGAGCTGAAGCAGCAGCTGCAGGCGCTGACCGACCGGCTGAAGGCCGCGCCGGACTATGCCGCCGCGCGCGAGGCGTTCCTCGCCCAACAGAAGCTGTCGATGCACATCGATACGCTTGCCACGCTCTCGAGCGTCCGCAACTCCATCGACACCCGCGACAAGTTCTATGACGCCGAAGAGGAGTTCTGGAACGAAGCAGGGCCCGAGCTTCGCGCCTATGACGACGCGTGGACGGCTGCCATGCTGGAAAGCCCGTTCCGCAAGGAATTCGCAGCGGAATACGGCGATCTGATGTTCCTCAACGCCGAGATCGCCCGCAAGGCGTTCTCTCCCGCCATTGTCGAGGAGCTGAAGCAGGAAAACCAGCTTGTGCAGGACTATCAGAAGCTGATCGCCAGCGCACAGATCGAGTTCGAAGGCGGCACCTACACCATCTCGCAGCTGTCCCCGTTTAAAAACGACCCCGACGACGCGCGGCGTCTGGCTGCGTGGCAGGCCGAGGGCGGCTGGTACAAGGCGCACCAGCCGGAGCTGGACGAGATCTATGACAAGCTCGTGAAGCTGCGCGACGCGATGGGCCGCAAGCTGGGCTATGACGGCTATACCGAGCTGGGCTATTACCGCATGGGCCGCAACTGCTACACGAAGCAGGACGTGGAGAAGTTCCGCGCCGCCGTTATCAAATACGTCGTGCCCGTCGCGGCCTCCGTCTATGAGGCGCAGGCCAAGCGCCTTGGCAAGATCTACCCCATGACCTTTGCCGACAACGCCCTCTCCTTCCGCAGCGGCAACCCGAAGCCCTGCGGCACCCCAGACGACATTCTCGCGCAGGGCAAGCGGTTCTATGAGGCGCTTTCCCCCGAAACCGGAGAATTCTTCAACACGATGCTCGATAACGAGCTTCTCGACGTGCTGTCCACCCCCGGCAAGCGGGCCGGCGGCTACTGCACGAGCCTTGGCGAGTACCGCGTTCCGTTTATCTTCGCCAACTTCAACGGCACGCAGCACGACGTTGAGGTCGTGACGCACGAGGCGGGCCACGCCTTTGCCGCGTATCTCAACCGCGACCGCGTCCCGACCGAGACGATCTGGCCGAGCCTTGAGGGCTGCGAGGTGCATTCCATGTCCATGGAATTCTTCGCGTGGCCGTGGGCAGACGGCTTCTTTGGAAGCGACACCCGCAAGTTCCGCTACAGCCATCTGGCGGGCGCGCTGACCTTCATCCCCTACGGCACGATGGTCGACCATTTCCAGCATATCGTCTATGAAAAGCCGGAGATGACCCCGGCGGAGCGCCATGCAGTGTGGAAAGAGCTTCTGGGCGTGTATATGCCGTGGATGAAGCTCGGCAGCGAGATCCCCTTCTACGGCGACGGCGAGGGCTGGCAGCGGCAGCTGCATATCTATGTGAACCCGTTCTATTACATCGACTACTGCCTCGCGCAGACCGTCGCGCTGCAATTCTGGGCGCGCATCCAGAAGGATCTGCCTGACGCGTGGGCACATTACATGGCCTACACCCGGCAGGGCGGCAGCCGCGTGTTCACGGAGCTTCTGAAAAACGCGGAGCTGGACAGCCCGTTTGAGGAAAGCTGCCTGCGCGGCGTGTGCGAGGAAGCCAAGGCGTGGCTCGACAGCTATGACCTGACCGGCATCGCATAATCACGGTTGACATTCCGGAACAAATACAGTATAGTAATTCCAGAAATATTGTTCGCGGCCACAAGGGCGGAATTGGCGTTCCCAATTCCGCCCTCGGCCTGTCTTCGAAAGAAAGCGAGGCGAGAACCCTGAAACAGAAGAAAAAAAGCTCCAACGGGCGGACGCTTGCGCGGCTGCTGCACGGCAGCTGGCGGTATTTTGCCGCCTGCATTGCCGCAAGCCTGCTCTTTACGCTTTGTGAGCTGATCATTCCGCAGATCATCCGCGTGAGCGTCGACTCCCTGATCGGGCAGGCCCCGGTGAAGTCCGCGGCGGCGCGGCCTATCGTCGAAGCGCTCGGCGGCGCGGCGTATCTGCGGCAGAACCTCTGGGTCCCGGCGGTTTTTATGGCGGGACTCGGGCTTCTCTCGGCCGTTATGCGCTACTGCGTGAATATCTACAGCTCCAAGGCGGGCGAAACACTCGTCAAGACCAGCCGGGACCTGCTGTACCACCACATCCAGCACCTGCCGTGGAAGTGGCATATGCAGAACCCCACCGGCGATATCATCCAGCGCTGCACCTCGGACGTCGAGCGTATCAAGACCTTCTTTGAAGAGCAGTTCGTCTCCGTGTTCCGCGCCGTGGCAATGATCGTGTTTGCGCTCGTGTGCATGGCGCTTATGAACTGGAAGCTGGCGCTCGTGCCGGCGGTCATGTTCCCGATCATCATCGTCTATTCTCTGCTGTTCCACAACTCCATCCGGGAGCGCTACACCGCCTGTGACGAGTCCGAGGGCGTGCTGTCCACCATCGCGCAGGAGAATCTGACCGGCGTGCGCGTTGTGCGCGCCTTTGGCCGCGAGGAATACGAGCGGCAGCGCTTTGAAAAGCAGAACGAGGACTATACCACGCTCTGGGTGCGCCTGTGCCGCACGCTTTCGGACTTCTGGGCCGTCGGCGACGCGACGGCCTGCATCCAGACGATGCTTGTTGTGCTGATCGGCAGCATTCTGTGCGTGCGCGGCGAAATGACCGAGGGCGAGTTCGTCTCCTTCGCTATCTACAACACCATGAGCATTTCCCCCGTGCGCCGTCTGGGCCGCGTGATCTCCGAGATGAGCAAGGCAGGCGTCTCCGTGTCACGTATCGGTGAAATTCTCGACGCCCCCTGCGAGCAGGACAGGCCGGACGCGAAGGAGCTGCCCATGGACGGCGATATCGTCTTCGACCATGTTTCGTTCCGCTATGAGACGGGGCCGGACGTGCTCTCGGACGTGTCCTTCACCATTCCCGCCGGGTCGAGCTTCGGCATTCTGGGCGGCACCGGCTCCGGCAAGAGCAGCCTGCTGCTGATGCTGTGCAGGCTCTACGCGCCGTCGGAGGGCCGCGTGACGGTCGGCGGGGAGGATCTGGCCGATATGCCCGCAGCCTGGGTGCGCGATCATGTCGGCGTTGTGCTGCAGGAGCCGTTTTTGTTCTCGCGCACGATCGAGGAGAACATCGGCATCTGCGGCGCGGACCGCGAAACGGTGCGCAAAGCCGCCGCGACAGCCTGCATTGCCTCCGATATCGAGCAGTTCGCGAACGGCTATGACACCATGGTCGGCGAACGCGGCGTGACGCTCTCGGGCGGACAGAAGCAGCGCGTGGCCATCGCGCGGATGCTGACGAAGAAAACGCCCGTGATGGTCTTCGACGATTCCCTGTCCGCCGTCGACACGCAGACGGACGAGCACATCCGCGAGGCGCTGAACCGGGATCTGGCCGGGACGACGACCATCATCATTTCCCACCGCATCACGACACTCATGGACTGCGACAATATTCTGGTGCTGGAGCACGGAAAGGTCCTCCAGCGCGGCACGCCGCAGGAGCTGCTGCGGCAGCCCGGCCTGTTCCGGCAGATCTATGATATGCAGATGTCCATCGGAGAGGAGGAGCCGGCATGAAGCAGGAAAAAGAAAAAAAGGGCCTGCCGTTTTTCGGCATCCCGAAGCTGGCCCCTTATTTAAAGCCCTATAAAATGCTGTTTTTCTGGATGGTCGTGACCGGCACGGTCGGCAGCGGCATGGACGCGATCATCCCCCTGTTCCAGCAGCACGCCATCGACCATTTTATCGCCGATAAAACCATGCAGGGCGTCGGCGGCTGGCTGGCACTGTACATTCTGGTCATGATCATTCAGACCGCGACGAACTATATTTCCGCCTACGGCGCGTGCAAAGCTGAACTCTATATCGGCCGCGACTTAAAGCGCGAGACGTTCAATCATCTGCAGACGCTGTCCTTCTCCTACTTCAACCAGAACAGCGTCGGCTATACCCACGCGCGCGTCATGTCCGATACCGACCGCATTGCAAGCACACTGGCCTGGGGTCTGATGGAGGCCGTGTGGTACATTGCGTATCTGCTGCTGGCAATCGTGATGATGTTCGTGCTCAACTGGAAGCTGGCGCTGTGTGTGATGGTCATTGTGCCGGTGCTGGTGCTCTCGGGCGCGTATTTCCAGAAAAAGCTCGTCTTTTTTCACCGCCGCGTGCGCGAGCAGAACTCGAAGATCACCGGCGCGTTCAACGAGGGCATCACCGGCGCGAAAACGACCAAGACGCTGGTCATTGAGGACAAGGTCGAGCAGGAATTCGACGATCTGACCGGCGAAATGAAGCGCCTGAGCGTCCGCGCCATGCACTTCCGGGGCGTGTTCATGTCCACGACGGCCTTCGCCGCGTCCATTGCGCTGGCGATCGTCCTGTGGCGCGGCGGTGTGATCACAAGAGACGGCGTGATCCTGATCGGTACGCTGTCGGTGTTTATGAACTATGCGCAGGGCATGATGGAGCCGATCCAGTGGCTCGTGCAGG
>OMDX01000651.1_pt1 | contig 13042 bp, 11 predicted proteins | sample 1673711 | NCBI WGS metagenome assembly OMDX01 (sample SAMEA103958123, study PRJEB25191) | human gut metagenome
CGGCGGCCTGGAAATTGGCGATCTCCAGGATGACCTTGTCGGTGGAGGGAAGAACTTTTGTCGATGATAATACGTTATCAAAAGTTGAGAAATGAACAATTTTCTAATGAAAATAACGTTTTATTATTTGTAGATGACAAAGGAAAAATGATGAGCCCGACTTTTGTATATAGGGTAATTAATAGCATTTTGATGGGAGTGACGACAATAGAACAAAAGAGCCCGCATGTGTTGAGGCATACATTTGCAACACACTTGTTGAATGAGGGTGCTGATATCAGAGCGATACAGAAATTGTTGGGACATAGCAGTCTTGGTTCTACACAGATATATACACACAACAGTATAGAAAGATTAAGAGAAGTATATGAGTCGGCACACCCTTTGGGAGAAAAGAATATGAACAGAAGTCATCATAATGATGATTGATAAAATAATAACTCTAAAAATAAGGAGGTTAACATGAAAGTTACAATTAATGCAGTACATTTTAAGGCTGACAAGAAGTTAGAAAATTTCATCACGCAAAAGTTGGAGAAGATAGGTGCGAAGTATGCAGATATCATAGGCTTTGAGGTGACATTGAAATTGGAAAACACTGAAGTTCCGGAGAATAAGATAACGGATATTAGAATAATATTAAAAGGTAACGATTTATATGCGAGCAAGCAGAGTAAAACGTTTGAAGAAGCGACTGATATTGCAATAGATGCATTGAAAAAACAATTGGAGAAATATAAGAATAAAGCGGAAGTGTAATTTATCATATTGATTATCAGTGAAATATAAATTAAATTAAAAAAATAGTAAATTTTTTTGAGAAAACGTTTGTAGATTCAAGAATTATGAGTATTTTTGCAGACCCTTTCAGATGAAGTGAAGGGGTCTGTATTGTTCTTAAACATGATGCCGGTGTAGCTCAGTTGGCCAGAGCACGTGATTTGTAATCTCGGGGTCGGGGGTTCGAATCCCTCCACCGGCTCGTGTAATTTCGTGATAATTAAAATGGGGGAGTCGCATAGTGGCAATTGCAACAGACTGTAAATCTGTCCTCGGATGAGTTCGGTGGTTCGAGTCCACCCTCCCCCACAAAAAAACAAGCGGAAGTAGCTCATTTGGCAGAGCGAAAGCCTTCCAAGCTTTAGGTGGCGGGTTCGAGCCCCGTCTTCCGCTCATAGAATGCCGGCGTAGCTCAGTGGTAGAGCACTTCCTTGGTAAGGAAGGGGTCACGAGTTCAACTCTCGTCGCTGGCTCTGTAGGATTTTAATAGAATATTTAACCTTAAGTAAAATAAGTTATGGCAAAAGAAAAATTTGAAAGATCCAAACCGCACGTCAATATTGGTACTATTGGCCACGTTGACCATGGTAAGACTACTTTAACTGCTGCTATTACCAAACATTTGCAGAATAAAGGTTTGGCAGAGTTCAAATCATTTGATTCAATCGACGCTGCTCCGGAAGAGAAAGAAAGAGGTATTACTATTAATACAGCTCACGTAGAGTATCAGACAGAGAAACGTCACTATGCACACGTTGATTGTCCCGGTCATGCTGACTATGTTAAAAACATGGTTACCGGTGCTGCCCAAATGGACGGCGCAATCATTGTTGTTGCTGCAACAGATGGTCCTATGCCTCAGACACGTGAACATATCCTTCTCGCCCGTCAGGTTGGTGTGCCGAGATTGGTTGTTTTCTTGAATAAAGTTGATTTGGTTGACGACGAAGAGTTGTTGGAACTCGTAGAAATGGAAGTCAGAGATTTGTTGAGCAAATATGAATTCGATGGCGATAATACTCCTATTATCAGAGGTTCAGCACTCGGTGCATTGAATGATGACCCGAAATGGACCCCTTGCATTGATGAGTTGATGGACGCATGCGATACATGGATTCCTGAGCCGGAAAGAGCTTTATATGCGACAGGATTCATGAGGAAATGGAGCGTGACATGGCTTTGTGGAATTACCAGAGCAATCTGGTACTGCTGTCCAGCCGTTTTCTTAATATGGAACGCGAAAACGGCTGTATTACCGTAAAGTACTATTGCGAAACGAATATGGGCCCTGCCGTGTACAAGGCGTTCTGCAATAATTACGGCGGTTATGTGCGGGCGGAATGTTCCCTGCTGAACAGATAATTTCCCTGATGGGAAGGAGTCCGCCTTTTCAGGTCGAAGCTGTTTAGATCTGAATGTCTCCGGTGAACACAAGGTCTGCCGGTCCGGTCAGCGTGACGTCAGTGAAACGGTCCCCTGTGCGTTGGAATCCGACTTTAAGCGTGTCTCCGCCCGCCACGTCCACCTGAATGGGGGAGGGGGCGTCCGTCAATACGGCATGCAGCAGCGCACAGGCGGTTATTCCCGTTCCGCAGGCAAGCGTTTCATCCTCTACGCCGCGTTCGTAAGTACGTATGGCAATGTGCCCCGGAGACAGGATTCTGGCGAAGTTGGCATTGGTGCCTTTGGGTGAAAAGGCCTCATGGTAACGCAGATAGGCTCCCAGCCTGGAAATGTCCAGGCCTTCCAGCTTGTCCAGAAACGCAACGGCATGGGGGACGCCCGTGTTCAGGAAATGGACATCCGCCCCCACAGTCGGATCGGCATTCAGTACGAAGAGCTGCATGGAGTGGGGATTGGTCAGGTTTACGGTGACGTTGTCGTCTTTTTCAAAGGTTGCGGTGACGACGCCGGCCATGGTTTCAAAAGGAAGGGGGGCTGTCTTGTCGTGATGAAGCAGGGCGGCGGCAAAGTTGCCGAAGCAGCGGGCTCCATTGCCGCACATTTCCGCCTCTCCGCCGTCCGCATTGTAATAACGCATACGAACAATTCCCCCCTTGCCCTGGGAGGGTTCCACGGCGATCAACCCGTCAGCCCCAATGCCGAAGCGGCGGTCACACAGGGCTTCTATGGTTTCTTTGTCCAGCACGGAGGAAAGGCTCAGGTCACGATTGTCCACCATGACAAAGTCGTTGCCGGCACCCGTCATCTTGTAGAAGTGAAGCAGCATAATAGTAAGTTGTGTTGTGCCGGAAGTCTAATGTTCCCGGCCGGTTTTGGCAAGGCGGCTTACATGAATGACATGGCATCCACATCAATGACAGCCGTCAGGTCTTCCCCCAGGCCGGCTTCCTGCACCAGTTTCCGGAGAGTGCGGGAGAGGATGCGGGCGGATGGCCCCTTGACCGTAATCTGGAATCTGAACTGTCCGTGCGCACGGGGGATGGGGGCAGGCATGGGTTCGGTCATCGTGGCGGGAGGGGGGAGCATGCCGCGCAGGCGGGACGCTAGGGTTTGCGTGGCGAATTCCGCCATGCTTTCATGCTGGGAACGTATGGTCAATACGGCGATATGGGTGAAGGGGGGGAGGTCGAAAGTACGCCGCATTTCCAGTTCCTGGGCTGCAAAGCCGTCCGTGTCATGATGCCGGGCGTATTGCAGGGAGGGGGACTGGGGCGTAAAAGTCTGGATAATGACTTCTCCGGAAAGATCGCCGCGGCCGGCGCGGCCCGCTACCTGAGTCAGGAGCTGGAAAGTGCGTTCCCCTGCACGGGGATCCGGGATGTGGAGCCCCAGGTCCGCGTTCAGTACGCCTACCAGCGTCACGTTGGGAAAATCCAAACCTTTGGCGATCATTTGGGTGCCCAGGAGAATATCTATCTTATGGGCGCGAAACTGGTTCAGAATGGTCCGGACGGCGTTTTTCCGCCGGGCCACGTCCGCATCCACGCGCGTGATGCGCGCCGCAGGGAAAGTGCGGCGCAGGAGTTCCTCCACCTTCTGGGTTCCGTACCCTTGGAGCAGGATGTTGGCGGACCGGCATTCCGGGCAGGAACGGGGCGGGAGGGCTTTGAATCCGCACAGGTGGCACATGAGGCGGTCTTCCGTACGGTGGTAGGTCAGGGGCAGGGAGCAGTGCAGGCACGTGACTACGTGGCCGCAGTCCGGGCATTGGATGGAGCGTGCGAATCCGCGCCTGTTGAGCAGCAGGATGACCTGTTCCCCCTTGTCGAGACGCCGGTCAATGGACATCCTGAGGCGTTCGGAGATAACGTTGGGACCGGATTTGTTCCTTCCTTCCGTTTTCATGTCCAGGATGCGAATGAGCGGGAGCTGCTGGCCGTCCGCCCTTTCCGTCAGTTTTACCAGGGAATATTTTCCTGTCAGGGCGTTATGGATGCTTTCCAGGGAGGGAGTGGCAGAGCCAAGAAGCACGGCGCAATTTTCCAGATGGGCGCGCAGCACGGCCATATCCCGCCCGTGGTAGCGGGGGGAGCTTTCCTGTTTGTAAGAGGCGTCGTGTTCTTCATCCACAATCACCAGGCCTAGATTTTGGAGGGGGGCGAAGACGGCGGAACGGGGACCGATGACGATGCGGGCTTTTCCGGAACGGATGGCATGCCATTCGTCAAAGCGCTCCCCGTCCGAGAGGAGGCTGTGCAGCACTGCCACGGAGGAAGGCAGTTCCGCGAAACGGGATTTGAAACGCTGAACCGTCTGGGGCGTCAGGGAAATTTCCGGCACCATGATCAGGGCGGATTTTCCGGATTTTACTATTTGGGAAACGGCCTGTAAGTAAACCTCCGTCTTGCCGGAACCGGTAACCCCTTGCAGCAGGACCGGTTTTTTGCGCTCTGCCGCGCACATGGCCGTGATTTCTTCCAGCGCTTTCTGCTGCTGGCTGTTCAGCTTCATGGGCTGGGTGGGGACGAATTGCTCCCCGGTGCTGGGGTCCCGGTGCACGGCCTCTTCTTTCAGGGAAATGAAGCCTTTGGCTTCCAGGCTGCGGGCAACGTTCAGGGCTCCGGCGCCGAATGCTGCCAGGGGGGCGGACTGTTGTTTCGCGGATGAGAAATAATCCAGCATTTGGGCCTGCCGGGGTGCTTTGCGGTACAGGGCGTCCAGTTCCTCCCGTGCCGGAGTTTTTTCCAGATACACCATTTTGCGCATTTTTTCCGCCGTATTTTCCTGACGAACGGTTTCCGGGAGCAGACACCGGATCATCTGATCCAGAGCCACGGAGTAATAGTCCGCCGCCCATGAGGCCAGATTCATCATCACCGGGGAAATCAGGGGCTCCGGATCGATCAGTTTCAGAATGGGCTTGAGCCTGTCCTTCCAGGCCGGGGCCGGTTCTGACAGCGTAAGCACGGTTCCGGTAGCCGTTCTGTTGCGCAGGGGCACCTGTACGCGGCAGCCCGGCTTGACGTCTCCCGCTTCCGGAGGAATACCGTAATCCAGTACCAGATCGCTTTGTCCGTCAACCAGAATGCGCGCCGCCTGCATGGAGTGAAAAGGAGGATAACATTAACGATAGCCGAAGGGGAAACGGGAGACGCCGCTCATGTCCTTCAGAACTTCAATGTAATTGTAGCCGTATCCATCCATGATTTGCGTTACGACGGATGCCTGGTCGTACCCGATTTCCAGGGCTACAAAGCCGTCTTCATTCAGGTAATCCCGGGCGCGGGCCAGAAAGCGTTCAATGATTTCCCAGCCTTTAGGGCCTCCGAACAGGGCTGTATGGGGGTCTTTCATGACTTCCGGGGCAAGTTTTTCCCCCTCTGCAATGTATGGCAGATTGGCCACGATAACGTCAAAGAGCTTGTTCCGCCCGTTTTCCTCTTTTTCTCCCTCCGGAGCAGAATCGGCATCCTCCGCATGCGGATCCGTTTTTTCCTGGGGAATGTTGGCGAACAGATTCGTCTGGATGGTGGAGACTCTGGCTCCCAGCCGCATGGCATTTTCCAGGGCCAGATCCAGAGCCTGCGGGGAAATGTCCGCCAGCACGACTTCTCCGGCGCGCTCCTTGAGTTCCAGCGCCAGCGTGACGCCGATAACGCCGGAGCCCGTGCCCATGTCCAGGATGCGTACCGGATGGTCCGGGATTTTCTTTAACACCATTTCCACCAGTTCCTCGGTTTCCGGGCGGGGAATCAGGGCGCGGGCATCCGTCAGGAAATCCCTCCGGAAAAATTCCGTGACCCCCAGCAGATGTTGCAGCGGTTCTCCCGCTGCCCTGCGTTTCAGCAGTTCGCGCAGGGGTGCCAGCTCCGCTTCTTCCACGGGCCTGTCAAACTGGGAGTAAAGAGCCGTGCGGTTGCAGTGCAGGACATGGGCCAGCAAATGCTGCATGGTGGCGCGTGCTTCGTCGCACCCCTGGCGGGCCAGATAATCCGTGCCGGCCTGAAGGACTTCCAGTAAAGTTTTCATGAAAGGAAAAAGGAAGTTAGGACATTCCGGCCTCCGCCAGGCGTTCCTGCATTTCCGCATGCTGGAGGGCCATAATCAGGTCTTCCAGCTGCCCCATCAGGATACCGTCCAGATTGTGGGAAGTGTAGCCGATGCGGTGGTCTGTCAGACGGTTCTGCGGGAAGTTGTATGTGCGTATCTTTTCTTCACGGCCGCCGGAGCCGATGAGATTGCGGCGCGCGGCGGAGTATTTTTCCGCCTCTTCCCGTTTTTTGGCTTCAAAGAGCTTGGCGCGCAGGATTTTCATGCCTTTTTCTCGGTTTTTCATCTGGCTGCGCTCTTCCTCACACCGGACATAAACGCCCGTGGGTATGTGCCATATCTGAACGGCGGATTCCGTTTTGTTCACATGCTGGCCTCCGGCTCCGCCGGAACGGCATACTTCGATGCGGAGATCTTCCGGGCGGATTTCTATGTCCACTTCCTCCGCTTCCGGCATGACGGCCACGGTGGCGGTGGAAGTATGGATGCGCCCCTGCGTTTCCGTAGCGGGAACGCGCTGCACACGGTGCACGCCGCCTTCATATTTCAGGAAGCGGAACACTTCTTCCCCGGCAATGCGGCAGACGACTTCCTTGAAGCCGCCCACGTCCGACGGGCTGCTTTCCAGATACTCGAAGCGCCAGCCGCGTTCTTCCGCAAAACGCTGGTACATCCGCAGCAGGTCTCCGGCAAACAGGGAGGCTTCATCCCCGCCCGTTCCGGCGCGGATTTCAATGATGGCGTCCCGGTCTTCCGTCGTGTCGCGGGGCAGCAGGCTGTACTGCACGTCGCTCCGCAGTTTTTCCAGGGCGGCTTCCAGTTCTGGAATCTCCAGGGCGGCCAGTTCCGCCAGTTCCGGATCGTCCGTCTTGGCCAGTTCCTGATTGTCCGCCAGCTGTTGTTCCGTGGCGTTCAGGGAATCCCATGTTTCCATGAGTTCCTTCAGGCGGCGGTGCTCTCTCATGATTTCCGAGGCCTTTTTCTGGTCATTGAAGAAGTCCGGTTCGGCAATGACTGTTTCCAATTCTTCCAGGCGCTGGCGGCGTTTTTCAATGAGAGGTGTGTAATCCATGGCGTTTGCGTGTAAAGAATTTTAAAAGATGGCGGGGCTTTCTGAAAGCCAAATCCGGGGGATGTAAGACATGTTCCGGCATTTAAAAGCAGGGGGGGATTCCGCTTCCGGCGCCTCTGCCGCGCTTTCCTGAATCCGGGAAACCGGGCCAAAAGAAAACCGCAGCCATTACGTTTTTCCAATATGCTTCCCTGAAAAGGGGAAAAGCGGAATTATCGTAACTGCCGCGGCGGTAAAGCTGGCATCGCGTACGGGACTCGAACCCGTGTTGCCCGCGTGAAAGGCGGGAGTCCTGGACCGCTAGACGAACGCGACTTTTAGGTTTGCAGGGACTGCGCGGCGAAGTAAATACTACCGGAAGCCGAAAGGCAAGAATTATTTGAATCCGAGTTAAAAAAATCGTTATTTTCCTTCCGGTATGTGGGATTCGTCGTAATCGTCCAGCCTGTGCTGCCAGAGGTAGTACCGCGTTTGCTGGACAAGCACGCCGGAAAGTGCCAGCAGGGAAATGAGGTTGGGCAGGGCCATCAGGCCGTTGGCGCAGTCTGCAAAAATCCATACCAGTTCTATTTTAGAGACGCAGCCGATGAAGACCGCCGCCACCCAGATGACGCGGTAAGGCATGATCAGCCGGATGCCTCCCAGGTATTCCAGCGCTTTTTCTCCGAAGTAGGACCAGCCCAGAATGGTGGAAACTACAAACGTAACCAGGCTGAGCGTGAGCAGAGGGGAGCCTATGTAAGGAATTTTGCTGAATGCCAGCGTAGTAAGCCTGGGGCCGTCCGTGCAGGAAATGTCCGGATGCGCGATGATGCTGGTGGTCAGCACAATTCCCGTCAGGGCGCAGATGATGACGGTATCCCAGAAGGGGCCGCTGGAAGAGATGAGCGCCTGCCTGACGGGGTTGCGGTTCTGTGCTGCGGCGGAGGCGATGGCTGCGGATCCCAGGCCGGCCTCATTGGAAAAGAGGCCCCGGGCCACACCGGTTCTCATTGCCGCCATGACGGCCGCTCCTGCTGCGCCCCCGGCGGCGGCTTCTCCCGTGAAGGCGCAGTCCAGAATATACCGGATGGCGGGAATAATGTACTCTGCCTGTACGGTCAGGATATACAGGCATCCCATGATATAGATGACGGCCATGAACGGCACGAAGAAAGCGCATACCCTGGCAATGCCCTGGATGCCTCCCAGCATCACCAGAGCCGTCAATGCCGTCAGAACGGCGGCTGTTCCCCAGGAGGGAATGGAAAAGGCGTGGTGGAGCTGTTCCGCCGCCGCGTTCCCTTGCGTCAGATTGCCGATTCCGAAGGCGGCAATGGCCGTGAAGACGGCGAAGGCTGTCCCCAGCCATTTGCTGTTCAGACCGCGTTCCAGCACGAACATGGGGCCTCCGCTCATATTGCCGTCCTTGTTTTCCACCCGGTATTTGATGGCGAGCAATCCTTCCGAATAACGGGTTGCCATTCCCAGAACTCCCGTCAGCCAGCACCAAAAGACGGCGCCGGGGCCTCCGGCTGCAATCGCCACGCCCACGCCGATGATATTCCCGGCGCCGATGTTGGCTGCCAGGGCCACCATCAGGGAGCTGAACGGGGAGATATCTCCCTTGTCCGTATGATCTTTCACAAAATACAATTTCAGGGCCTTAAGCAGATAACGCTGCGGAAACCGCAGGATGGCGGTGAGGTACAGGTGCGTGCCCAGCAGCATGATGAGCAGGGGCCACCCCCACAGAAAGCTGCTGAAAGCGGACAGCCAGGATGTGAGCGTGTCCCCGGTCTGGAAAAAGGCATTTTGGAGGGCGTCAAGCATACCGGGGGGATTCTAGGGAAAAGAAGCGTGGTGACAAGTCCTTAAACAAATGACGGAGAAAGGTTTTTCACAATGTTATGAACCTGGGCCCGGAGTTTTCCGTTTTTGGGGAATCGGTTCCAGGAAAAATGCCGTCTCCCGTATTCGAGTATCGTTTCCCTGAAAAGAAGATGTGTGTTCCTGGTGCGGCTCTTCCTTCCCCGGAAGCTGAGGAGGCAGGGGCGGACGAGCTGCTGACTGTGGAAAGGGTTGCCTGTTTCCGGCGCGCGCGTTCTTATCACAGGCTCCGCCATGTCCTTGGAATGGGTAAAACCCTCGGACAAGACGGTGTTGACTGCGGCAGTGGGAGCAGATAAAACCTTGAAACAGGGTGTCAATCCGGCCGAGGGAAAGGCGTTTCCCGCTCAGTCGGTTGTGTGGCCGCGACGGTACAGGCGGATAATCAATAATTAATTAAAGAAAAAATGATTGTTTTTACGGAAGAGAAGAAATTTTCCAGGGAAGATGTTCAAGAATTGTTCCTGTCCGTTGGCTGGATTTCCGGACAATATCCGGGGCGTCTGTTCAAGGCTCTCATGAATTCGTCCACTGTTGTTACGGCCTGGGATGGTGACCGCCTGGCAGGGCTGGTGCGGGTGCTGGACGACAGCGAGATGGTTGCCTACATGCATTATGTTCTGGTGCATCCCGCCTATCAGGGCAGGGGGATTGCTGGAAAAATGGTGGAAATGGTTAAGGAAAAATACAGGGACTACCTGTATCTTGAAATCATGCCGGAGGAGAGCAGAAACGCCGCTTTTTATGAGAAGCACGGCTTCCGGGTTATGGAAGACGGCGTAGCCATGCAGCTGTGCAACTTTTCAAACAGGAGCTGATGCGGGGCGCCGGGGAAAGATTGCCTGCGGCTGCCGGGGCGCAGGTGATGTGGCCGTTGTCCGCCGGATATATCCGTTTTTCAGCGTACTGTGTCGGAAGGCTGTTTTTTATGGCTGAAATCCGTAGTCGAGAAACTGCGGTCTGCCTCGGGGGGCTGGACAGGATACAGTAAACCCGCGGGAATCCTTTCGGATTTTGGCTCCGCGGGTTTACCTTCTCATCCCGGATCAGCTCCGGAAAAGGTTTAGATTCAGTTCCCTGATGATGGATTGAAGCGCCGCCTGCCCCTTGACGGTATTCCCTGCGGGATCCAGGGGAGGCGAAAAAGCCGCCATGGCCAGCTTGCCGGGAGCTACGGCTACCAGGCCGCCTCCCACGCCGGACTTGGCCGGAAGGCCGGCTTTGTACATCCAGTCCCCTGTGGAATCATAAAGGCCTGACATGCACATTTCCGCCAAAATGGGGGGAACGTTCTCCTCTTTCACCACACGCTTCTTGCTGACGGGATTGACTCCGCCGTTGGCGTAGCAGGCGCCCATCAGGGCCAGCTGGGAAGCGGTGATATTCAGGGAACACATGCGTGTGTACAAATCCACAATCATGGGCGGCGTATTGTAAAAATAGCCGTAGCTGTCCAGCAGCCAGGCAATGCCGCGGTTGTGCTGGTTGGTAGCGCTTTCCGACTTGTAAATCTCCTGGTTCACAGTCAGGGCCGTGTTGGCGAAGTTATTGAAATTATGGATCATGTTTCCCCATATTTCATCGGAATCCGAACCGTTGACCAGGCTGACCGTCGCCATGGCCCCTGCGTTGACCAGGGGATTGAGGGGCTTGCCGCCGTGCAGCTCAATGGCCATTACGGAATTGAAGGGTTCCCCGGTGGGGTCCGCTCCGATTTTCGCGCGCAGCTGCTTCATGCCGATCAGATCCATGACATAAGCCAGGTTGAATGCCTTGGAAATGGATTCAATGGCAAAGGGTGCGTCCGCGGAACCTGCAGTCAGCAGGTCTCCGTTGACGGTGACCACGGCAATAGCCAGCAGGTCGGAAGGCACCTGGGCCAGGGCGGGAATGTACGAGGCGTTTTTGCCTCCCTGGACGGTTTTGGCGTAGGCGTATGCGTTATCCAGGGCCGTCCGGATTTGTTCATTGGAAGGAATGTTACTCATGGGATATGGAATGGCTAGGGGTTGCTGCGGAATGGGAATCATTGTTTTTCTCCCATCCGAAGGGTTCAAAGGCGTCTTCGGGATCCACCGGCCGTTTCCAGGAGGGTTTGGCCATGGCATGGATGATAAAGGGAATACCCGCGAAAATGAAGGTGCCCACCACCAGAAGGAGAATGTACATGGTACTGCTGCCTACGGTAATTTGGTTAGGCGGGATGAAGCTCACCAGGAAAGCCGCCAGGCTGGCCAGGAAGCCGAGCCCTCCGACAATCCACATGCCGAAGGTTCTGCCGCCGGGAATGCGGAAAGTACGGGGCGTATTCGGTTCCCGGTAGCGCAGGTAAATGCCTGACGCGAACATCAGCATGTACATGATGAGGTACAGAATGATGGTCAGCTGGGAAATAATCTGGTAGGCGGATTGCACGGAAGGCATAATTACAAACATGATGGAAAGCAGGGTGACGATTCCCCCCTGGATAAAAAGGATGCCCATCTGGACGTTGTTCTTGTTCCGCTTCTGCATGACAGGCGGAAGGTTACCGGCCAGGCCCACCTGGTACAGGCCTTTTGAGGGGCCTCCCACCCATGCGGTTACCTGGGCCAGAACGCCTATGGCCAGCGCAAGCGCCAGAATCCAGTTCATCCAGCCGAGGCCGAAGAAGCTGAAATAGCTGTCATAAGTAATCAGCAGGCTCTGCACCAGATTAATCTGGGAATTGGGAATGATGAAGCCGATGGCCAGCGTGCCCAGAACGAAAATAAGCACCGTAATGATGGCGGAAATCAGAATGGCCAGCGGATAATTGCGTCCGGGATTATTCACATCCTTCACATGCACGGCGGACATTTCCATCCCTGCGTAAAACAGGAAGATGCTGGCTGCCAGAACGAGGTTGTTGAAATTGCTCATGTCCGGCACCAGCTTGTCCCAGCTCATATCCAGCAGGATCGGGTTGCCGCCGGCCCAATAGCCCAGACCCAGCAGGATCAGGATGGCTCCGGGAATAATGGTTCCGATGATGGTTCCCCATTTGGTGACGCCTGCGGAAGTCTTCATGCCGCGCAGATTAAGCAGGGTGGCCGCCCAGTACACGCACAGCACCACGATGAGAACATACCATTTATTGGCGGCAAGCGCTTCATCCCATCTTTGTCCGGGCCCCATGAAAGCCAGGGAAACGGCGGCGAATGTCAGAACGGTAGGGAACCAGATGGTACTCTCAATCCATTGCAGCCAGATGGCCAGGAACCCCCATTTTTTCCCGAATGCCTCGCCTACCCAGCGGTAAACGCCGCCCTTTTGGGGCCATCCAGTAGTAAGCTCCGCGGCGACCAGGGAAACAGGCACCAGAAAGAATACCGCGGCGAAAATGTAATAAAAAACGGAACTCAGTCCGTAAGTGCTTTCCGCAGGCATGCCGCGCAGGCTGACAATGGCGGAAACGTTGATCATGGCGAGAGTGAATACTCCCATGCGGAGGACGGATTTTACCGCCGGAGCGTTATTGGTTGTTGCGGGGCCTGTTGGAGCAGCCCCTGGTTGAGTCGTATTATTCATTGGTTTATTCCGGGTTGAGAATTGGGACGGCGTAAAGAAAGTGCCGACACCGGCCTTATCTGGACGACCAGACGGGAGAACCTTTCGTTGAAGGGATGATGCAGATAGATCTGCCGGAGTTTGTCTTAACGGAGGCCGGGGAAGTTGTTCAGCCCGTCCCCATGGCCATTTGGCCGGCAGTAGATGCGGGGGATGTCAGGCAGCGCGGAAAAACATGGTTATTCCCTCCGGTTGTTGGGAATAAATATATATTTTAAAAGAATATTGATTGGTAATAATTTATTGTAATTAGTAACAATTATTCAAAAATGAATCATT
>OMDX01000655.1_pt1 | contig 13018 bp, 10 predicted proteins | sample 1673711 | NCBI WGS metagenome assembly OMDX01 (sample SAMEA103958123, study PRJEB25191) | human gut metagenome
GCTGACCAGCTTCATCTCCTACGCCCTGGGCACGTCCTTCGGCGTGGTGGGCACCCTGGGCGTGATCCTGATGGCCTTGGCCCGCTCCGGCGGCGTCAGCGTGGCCATCACGGCGGGGACCATCGTGGCCGGCGCCTACTTCGGCGACCGCTGCTCGCCGGCCTCCTCCAGCGCCACGCTGGTGGCCGCCGCCACCGATACCAAGCTCTATGACAACCTGCACATGATGCACCGCACCGGCTGGCTGCCCTATCTGGTCAGCCTCGCGGCCTACGCCGCCCTGTCCGTAACGCACCCGCTGGCCATGGTGGACAGCGGTGTGCTGGACCAGCTGTCCGGCACCTTCAGCCTCAGCTGGTGGACGGCCATCCCGGCGCTGCTGATCCTGATCCTGCCGCTGTGCAAGGTCCCCATCCGGCCCACCATGGCCGTCAGTGCGCTGACGGCCATGGTGGTGACGGTGTTCGCCCAGGGCCGCGCTCTGCTGCCCACCCTGCGGGATGCGGTGCTGGGCTACCTCCCCGCCCCCGGCGCGCTGCACGATGTGCTCTCCGGCGGCGGCATGATGTCCATGGTCTCGGCCACCATCATGGCCGTCAGCGCCGGGCTGTACGCCGGGCTGCTGGGCGGTATGGGCGTGCTGAACGGCGCGGCGCATCTGGCCCAGCGCCTGGCCCGGAGAGCCGGGCGGTTCCCCGCCTGCGCGGCGATCTCCGTGGTGTGCAGCATGGTGTTCTGCAACCAGTCCACCTGCGCGGTGGTGTGCAACCAGCTGCTGGAGGACGACTACACCAAGCGCGGCCACGGCAGGGGCGAGATGGCCCTTGACATCGAGAACTCCGGCATCGTCCTCTCGCCGCTGATCCCCTGGAACATCTCCGTGTCCATCCCGCTGGCCATGCTGGGCGCGGACATGTCCGCCATCCCCTACGAGATACTGCTGTACGCCATCCCTCTGTGCTATTGGCTGACAAAGCGCCGGGTCTACCCGCCGAAAGGAGACGACTGCTATGATACGATTGCTGAGCCGCTGGCTCATTCCTGACCGGGACAACGTGTCCTCCCCCGCCGTCCGCCGCGCCTACGGCACACTGTGCGGCGCTGTGGGCATCGCACTGAATATTCTGCTGTTCATCGGCAAATTCTTTGCCGGACAGCTGTCCGGTTCCATCGCCGTCACGGCGGATGCCTTCAACAACCTGTCCGACGCCGGCTCCTCGGCGGTGACGCTGCTGGGCTTCCGTCTGGCGGGCAAAAAGCCGGACACCGACCACCCCTTTGGCCACGGCCGCATCGAGTATATATCCGGCCTGATCGTAGCGGGCCTGATCCTGCTGATGGGCGTGGAGCTGGCCAAGTCCTCCTTTGACAAGATCCTCCATCCGGAGGCCGTCACCTTTTCCCTGATGGCTATCGCCATCATGGCCGCCTCCGTGTGCGTGAAGGTCTATATGTGGCTGTACAACCGGGCCGTCGGCCGGAAGATCAAGTCCGCCGCCATGGAGGCCACCGCCACGGACAGCCTTTCCGACACCGTCTCCACCCTGGCGGTGCTCCTTGCCATGCTCATCGGCAAATGGACCGGTCTGGCGGTGGACGGCTATGTGGGCCTGGTGGTGGCGCTGTTCATCCTGTTCTCCGCCTACAAGGCCGCAAAAGAGACCCTGTCCCCCCTGCTGGGGCAGGCGCCCGACCCGGCGCTGGTGCAGCAGATACGGGATATCGTCCTCTCCAACGACACAGTGCTGGGCGTACACGATCTGGTGGTCCACGACTACGGCCCCGGCCGTCTGATGATCACCCTCCACGCGGAGGTCCCCGCCCACGGGGACATCATGGCCATGCACGATGTGATCGACAATATTGAAAAGGAACTGATGGAGAAGCTCCACTGCCACGCCGTCATCCACATGGACCCCATCGTCACCGACGGCTCCGTCACCGCGCTGAAGGAACAAGTGGCCGCGCTGGTGAAGCAGGTGGATCCCGGTCTGACCATCCACGACTTCCGCGTGGTCCGGGGCACCACACACGATAACCTGATCTTCGACGCGGTGCTGCCCTTCTCCAGCAGCAAGACCCCGGCCCAGGCAGCGCAGGAGATACGCGCTCTGGTCCGCGCCATGGACGGCAATTACTACGCCGTGGTCACGGTGGAGCACAGCTACACGGACTAAGGGCAACACCGCACAGTGAAAGCCGCGGTGCTGCCCGAAAAAAACCGTGCGCCTGCGGCGCACGGATGAGAGCCCTTATTCCTATTCCCACGTCTGCCATATCTCCGGGCAATAGCCCACGGTGGCCTGCTTCCCGTTGCGGACAATGGGTGCGGCGAACAGCTCCGGGTATTCCAGCAGCTTTTCCTCCGCCGCCTGAGGCGTGATATAGGCCATGTACAGCGCCTCATACGCCCGGCAGTCCTTGTCCACCAGCGCGTCGAAGCTGCCCACGGCCGCCCGGATGGAACGGTACTCCCCCGGCGATACACCCTTGCTCACAAGGTCGATGTACTGGTACTTGATGCGGCGCTCCTTGAACCAGCGCTCCGCCTTTTTCGTGTCGAAGGACTTGCTTTTTCCGAAGATCTGAATATTCATAGCGTATGCTCCTTACAAAAGAAATGGAGGGACAGTATGGACGACACCATCCGCAGACTGAAAGAACTGACAGACGCCAGTGACAACATCGTGTTTTTCGGCGGCGCCGGCGTGTCCACCGAATCCGGCATCCCGGACTTCCGCAGTGTGGACGGCCTGTATCACCAGAAATTCAAATACCCGCCGGAGACCATGCTCAGCCACACATTTTACGAAACGCACACCGAGGAATTCTACGACTTCTACCGGGCCAAAATGCTGGCCCTGGACGCCCAGCCCAACGCCGCCCACCGCAAGCTGGCGGAATGGGAGCGGCAGGGGAAGCTGAAGGCCGTCATCACCCAGAACATCGACGGCCTGCACCAGAAGGCCGGCAGCCAGAAGGTCCTTGAGCTCCACGGCAGCGTGCTGCGGAACCACTGTACCCGCTGCGGGAAATTCTACGGTGTGGAGCGCATCGCGGAGAGCCGCGGCATTCCCCGCTGCACCTGCGGCGGCATCATTAAGCCGGACGTGGTGCTGTATGAGGAGTCCCTGGATGAGGACGTGATGGCCCGCGCCATCCACTATATCCGGCAGGCAGACGTGCTCATCATCGGCGGCACGTCGCTGGTGGTCTATCCCGCCGCCGGGCTGATACAGTACTACCGCGGCCATAAGCTGGCGGTCATCAACAAGGGCGGGGCCGGCAGCGGCCTTGGCGCCGCCGTCACCATCGACGGCCCTATCGGCCAGGTCATGGCCCAATTATAACACGCAGCGCCCCGGCACGCAAGCCGGGGCGCTGCGTGCTATTGCGAACGCCGTGCCGATGTGCTATACTATATGTTCAAAAAAACACCAAGCGAGGCATAGCATGACCACGAAAGATTATCAGACCCGCAGTCCCCTGCGGATATTCCTCTCCTACTTCAAACCCCACCGGCGGCTCTTCGCCCTGGACCTGTCCTGCGCGTTCCTCATCGCCTGCATCGACCTGGCGTTCCCGCTGGTGTCCCGCGCCGCCATGTATACCTGGCTGCCCCAGCGGCAGTTCCGGGTATTCTTCATCGTCATGGCGGTGGTGGTGGCCGCCTATGTGCTGCGTTCGGCGCTGTACTTCGTGGTGGCCTACTGGGGCCACACCTTCGGCATCCGCGTGGAGGCGGATATCCGCCGCGATCTGTACCGCCACATTCAGGAGCTGGGCTTCGACTTCTACGACCGCAACCGCACCGGCCAGCTGATGAGCCGCCTGACCAGTGACCTGTTTGAACTGACAGAGCTGGCCCACCACGGACCGGAGGATCTGTTCATCTCCCTGGTGACCATCGTGGGCGCGCTGGCGGTGATGTTCACCCTGCGCTGGGAGCTGGCGCTGGTACTGCTGGTGCTGCTGCCTGTCCTGCTGACCATGGCCCTGCGCCGCCGCCGGCAGATGAGCGCCGCCTCCCGGGCTGCCAAGGTCAAGACCGGCACCATCAACGCCGCCATCGAGTCCGGCCTGTCCGGCGTGCGGACCACCAAGGCCTTTGCCAACGAAGAAGCCCAGCAGCAGCGGTTCGACGAGGCCAACGAGGTGTTCAAGACCGCCAAGCGTGGCTTTCACAAGGAGATGGGCCGCTTCAACGCGGTGATGGAGTTCTGCACCGGCATATTGCCGGTGGCGGTGATCGCCGTGGGCGGCTGGCTCATCATGGGGGAGAAAATGGACTATGTGGATCTGATCACCTTCTCCCTATACGTCACCGCCTTCGTCAGTCCCATCCGCAAGCTGGCCAACTTCGCCGAGATGTTCTCCAACGGCTTCGCGGGCCTGCACCGCTTCATTGAGCTGATGGCCACCGAGCCGTCCATCCAGGACGCGCCGGACGCGCGGCCCCTCGAACATGTACAGGGCCGCGTGGACGTGAACGATGTCTCCTTCGCCTACGGCGAAAAGGCCGAGGTGCTGCACAACGTGACGCTGCACATCCCCGCCGGCGAGACGGTGGCCCTGGTGGGGCCCTCCGGCGGCGGCAAGACCACCCTGTGCCAGCTGCTGCCCCGGTTCTACGACGTGGACAGCGGCAGCATCACCGTCGACGGCCGCGATGTCCGCGCCGTCACCCAGCGCTCCCTGCGCCGGGCCATCGGCATCGTGCAGCAGGACGTGTTCCTGTTTGCCGACACCATCCGCGAGAATATTCGCTACGGCCGCCCCGACGCCACCGATGCCGAGGTAGAGCAGGCGGCGCGGCAGGCGGAGATCTACGACGATATCTGCGCCATGCCCGACGGGTTCGACACCTATGTGGGCGAGCGGGGCGCGCTGCTCTCCGGCGGGCAGAAGCAGCGGGTAGCCATCGCCCGGGTGTTTCTGAAGGCCCCGCCCATTCTGATACTGGATGAAGCCACCTCCGCGCTGGACAGCGTGACGGAAGCCCGCATCCAGGGCGCCTTTGACCGTTTGGCCCGAGACCGCACGACACTGATCATCGCCCACCGGCTGTCCACCATTCGTTCGGCCGGCCGGATACTGGTGATACAGGACGGTGTGATCGCCGAGGAGGGCAGCCACGCGGAGCTGCTGGCAAGGAACGGCGTGTACGCCACACTGTACCGCACGCAGAATTTGGGGGCATAACATGGACAGACGAGAACTGCTGGACAGAGCCGCCCACAGCCCGGAGGAACGGCTGCTGCTGAGCCGCGTGTGGGATAAGTGTGAGCAGTGCCGCACGCGGAACATTCCCACGGCCACAGGCTTTCTCTCCCCCCAGGAACAGACGGCGGCGCAGCATCTGCTGAACGCGCTGGGGTGCCGGGAGGGCTATGTGCTTTGGGGCGGCTATGACGGCGCGGAGCGCCGGCGGCTGGTGTTCCTGCCGGACTGGCTGGAGACGCCTGACGACCAGGTCGCGGCGGTGCGGGCCGCGTGCCGCAGCGGCGGCGACCTGACCCACCGGGATTTTTTGGGCAGTTTGATGGCTCTGGGATTGACCCGGGAGAAGATAGGCGATATACTTGTGGAAAAGGGCGGCTGTCAGGTGCTGCTGGACCCGTCCATGACGGATTTCCTGCTGCAGAACTGGGACAGCGCCGGCCGGGAGAAGCTCACCGTAACACCGCTGCCGCTTTCGGAGCTGGCGCCGCCGCAGGCGGCGGTGAAGGAAATAAAGGACACGGTGTCATCCCTGCGGCTGGACAACGTGCTGGCGGCGGGATTTTCTCTCAGCCGGGGCCGGGCGGCGGAGGCCGTGGAAAAGGGGTCCGTACAGGTGAACTACGTCACCTGTGTGAAGCCGGACAAGCCCGTGTCGGCGGGGGATACCATCACCTGCCGCGGTCTGGGAAAATGCGTATTGGACAGCGTGGGCGCTCCCACGAAAAAGGGCCGCCTGCCGGTGGACATACGGCGATACATATAAGGGAGAAACAGCTATGGACGAGAAGAAGATAGCACGCATCAACGAGCTGGCCCGCAAGGCCAAGGCCGAGGGGCTGACAGACGCGGAGATCGAGGAGCGCGCTGCACTGCGGCAGGAGTACCTGAACGCGGTAATGGCCAATGCCCGCAGCGTGCTGGAGAATACCTATATCGTGGACGAAAAGGGCAACAAGCGAAAGCTGCGGGGAAAGGGAGAAGGGGAAGCATGAGCTACGAATACGACGAGAACAACGGTCTTCAGCCGAAGCCGCCGAAAAAGAACAATAACGACCTGGGTTCGTGGATATTCATCGCGGTGATGTTTGCCGTGGCCTGGCCTGTGGGCCTGATCCTGCTGCTGAGCAAGCTCAGCGAGGGCGGCGGCAGGAAAATGCGCCAGCAGGCGCGGGATGCGTGGCAGAGGACGGCGGCGGGCAGCGCCGAGGCGAAGCCTGCGCAGGCGCGCGCCTCCGCGGCGAAGAACACCGTCCGCAAGGTCACAGAGACGCCGAACTACTCCGACAAGGGCGCCAAAACCATGAAGATCATCGGCGCGGTGCTGGGTATTCTGGGCGTGTTTTTCCTGGTGCAGCAGGTGGACTACTTTGAACTGCGCTACGCCATCAAATGGCATGAATGGATGGACCTGCTGCGGCAGCTGTTCTATCCCCTGGGCATGATGGCCGGCGGCGCGTCCCTGCTGCTGGGCAGCGGCGCCATGAAGCGCCGCCAGCGGCGCTTTGCCACCTACCTCCGCACCGTCGGGCAGAAGCAGGCCGTGCCCCTGGACTATCTGGCCCGGGCCGCCGACGTGTCCCGCCGCCGGGTGGAGAAGGACGTGAACCTGATGCTGGAAAAGGGCCTCTGGGGTGACGAGGCCTATATCGACATGGGCAGCGGTATGCTCTTCAAGTCCCAGGCCGCCGCCACGGCGTACTTTGATGCCGCCCACCGCGCCAAGGCGGAGCAGGGTCAGCCCGCACAGACCGCGCCCGCGCCGGCGGGCTACGCCGCCATCCTGGCCCAGATCCGCGAGCTGAACGACCGCATCGCCGACGAGGCCATCAGCGCCAAGCTGGACCGCATGGAGCAGGTGTCCGGCCGTATTTTCAAACTCATTGAAGAGGACGAGGCCAAGCGTGACGCCGCCGGCACGTTCCTGAACTACTACCTGCCCACCACCCTGAAGCTGCTGGAAAACTACGCCAGCTTCGAGGAGGCCGGCGTCAGCGGCGAGAACCTGAGCCAGGCCAAGGCCAAAATCGAAAAGACCATGGACAGCATCGTGGCGGGCTTCGAGCACCAGCTGGACGAGCTGTACCGCACCGATGCCATGGATATCGACAGCGATATCCGGGTGATGGAGACTATGCTGCGCCGGGATACCGCCAGCGTGGCGGACGACTTCGGCCTGAACGGCAGCAGCGCCGTGCAGCAGCGGGATGAGTAAACGAAAAGGGAAACGCAGCGCGCCTGCGTTTCCCTTTTGTGCTTGCGGCCCTTTTCCGCCCCCGCCGCGGCACAAAAAGCGCCTTGTTTGTTGACGGGACGGGAAAAATGGGGTACAATGTCGGTAACGTTACCAGCGACCTGTTTCGCGTCCTTTGACGGAACAGGCGTGCTACCATAGAGCAGACGAGCAGCGTGAGAGAAAAGGAGCTGAGCACATGACGCGGCACCCGGCCCACGACATCTACACCTACCTCGGCGCACACCCGGCGGAGCAGGGCTTCACCTTCCGCGTGTGGGCGCCCAACGCCCGCGCCGTAGCGCTGGCCGGGGACTTCAACGGCTGGCAGCCCCGGCCCATGACCCGGCTGGATACCGGCGTGTGGGAAACGGCGGCGGAAAACGCCAAGGTCTACGACGCCTACAAGTATGTGGTCACCGGCGCGGACGGCCGGGTGGTCTGGAAGGCCGATCCCTGTGCCTTCCATGCGGCCACCCGTCCAGGGACAGACAGCAAGGTCTACGACCTGTCCGGATACCAGTGGCGGGACGATGACTGGCGGCGGCAGCGGCTGGAAAAGCCACCGGTGAACGGCGAGCTGCTGATCTACGAGGTGCATCTGGGCTCGTGGAAGCGCCACGAGGACGGCTCTCCCCTGAGCTATGTGGAGCTGGCAAAGGAGCTGCCCTCCTATGTAAAGGCCATGGGCTACAACTTCGTAGAGCTGCTGCCGGTGACGGAATACCCCCTGGACGACAGCTGGGGCTACCAGTGCACCGGCTACTTCGCCCCCACCAGCCGCTACGGCACACCCCACGACTTCATGGCCCTGGTGGATGCCCTGCACCGGGCGGGGCTGGGCGTGATACTGGACTGGGTGCCCGCCCACTTCTGTAAGGACAGCCACGGGCTTATCGAATTTGACGGCACCTGCCTCTACGAGTACGGCGACCCCCTGAAATGGGAGCACGCCGGCTGGGGCACCCGTGTATTCGACTTCGGCAAACCGGAGGTCCGGGAATTCCTGCTGTCCTCCGCCGTCTACTGGTTGAAGGAATACCACATCGACGGGCTGCGGGTGGACGCGGTGGCGTCCATGCTGTATCTGGACTATGACCGGCAGGGCGGCGCGTGGCGTCCCAACAAGGACGGCGGCCGGGAGAACCTGGAGGCCATCGACTTCCTGCGTGAGCTGAACCGGGCAGCCTTTGCCGCCGACCCGGCGGCGCTGATGGTGGCGGAGGAGTCCACCGCGTGGCCGCTGGTCACCTATCCGCCGGAGCAGGGCGGTCTGGGCTTCAACCTGAAGTGGAACATGGGCTGGATGAACGACCTGTGCCACTATCTGAAGATGGACCCCTACTTCCGCCAGTTCCACCACCGGGACGTGACGTTCTCCATGGTCTACGCCTTCTCGGAAAACTACGTCCTGCCCCTGTCCCACGACGAGGTGGTCCACATGAAGGGCTCTCTCCGGGGCAAGATGCCCGGCGACGACTGGCGGCAGCTGGCCGGTGTAAGGAGTTTCTGGGCCTATATGCTGTGCCACCCCGGCAAAAAGCTGCTGTTCATGGGCAGCGAGCTGCCCCAGTGGCACGAGTGGGACTTCCGCGGCCAGCTGGACTGGTATCTGCTGGACGATCCCGCCTGCCGGGCCAGCCATGAGTGCCTGCGGCAGCTGAACCGGCTGTATAAGCGCAACCGGTGCCTGTGGGAAAACGACCGGGACTGGGACGGCTTTACATGGCTGGTGGCCGATGATAACCACAACAACGTGCTGGTGTTTCTGCGGCGGGACCGCAGGGGCCACGAGCTGATCTGCGCGGTGAACTTTGCGCCGGTGCCCTGGGACAACTACCGCTTCGGCGTGCCGGCAGCGGCGCGGTATGAGGTGCTGTTCAACACGGACGACGCCTGCTGGGGCGGCAGCGGCTGCGCCCTTCCGGCGGGCAGCCGGATCGACGTGGACGAGATCCCCTCCCACGGGCGGGAGACGTCCCTTTCCCTGACCATCCCGCCCCTGGGCGCGGTGCTGCTGCGCCGGGAGGGAAAACGCCCCCGGAAAAAACAGAACACAGGAGGTACGCAAGGATGAAAAAAGAGTGTGTGGCGATGCTGCTGGCCGGCGGCCAGGGCAGCCGCCTGTACGTGCTCACCGGCAGCATGGCCAAGCCCGCCGTGCCCTTCGGCGGCAAATTCCGCATCATTGACTTTCCCCTGTCCAACTGTACCAACTCCGGCATCGACACCGTGGGTGTGCTGACCCAGTACCGGCCGCTGGAGCTGAACACCTACATCGGCAGCGGCCAGCCCTGGGAGCTGGACCGTGTCAACGGCGGCGTACATATCCTGCCGCCCTACCAGAGCGCCGGCGGCGCCGTCTGGTACAAGGGCACCGCCAACGCCATCTATCAGAACATCGGCTTCGTGGATCTGTACGACCCGGAGTACGTACTGGTGCTCTCCGGCGACCACATCTATAAGATGGACTACTCCCTGATGCTGCGCCGCCACAAGGAGACGGGCGCGGACTGCACCATCTCCGTCATGGAGGTCCCCTGGGAGGAGGCCAGCCGCTTCGGCATCATGGCCGTGGACGGCAACGACAACATCACCGAGTTCGCCGAGAAGCCCAAGGAACCGAAAAGCAACCTGGCCTCTATGGGCATCTATATCTTCACCTGGAAAAAGCTGCGCCAGTACCTCATCGATGATGAGACTGACCCCCGCAGCGACAACGACTTCGGAAAAAACATCATCCCCGCTATGCTGCGAAACGGTGAGAAGATGTCCGCCTACCGCTTCGAGGGCTACTGGAAGGACGTGGGCACGCTGGACTCCCTGTGGGACGCCAACATGGATATGCTCTCCCCCGGCTCCGGGCTGAACCTGCTGGACAAGAAGTGGCGCATCTACGGCCGCACGCCCACCTGCCCGCCCACCTACATCGGTAAAACGGGCGATGTGGGCAACAGCGCCGTGGCCAAGGGCTGCACCGTGCTGGGCGAGGTAAAGAACGCCGTCCTCAGCACGGGCACCACCGTGGCCGAGGGCGCGTCCGTGTCCTATTCCGTGGTCATGCCCGGCGCCGTCATCGAGGCAGGCGCGAAGGTGTCCTACGCCATCGTGGGCGAGGGCTGCCGCGTAGGCAGAAACGCCGTGGTGGGCGGCGCCCCGGGCAGCGTCCCCTTTGAGGACTGGGGCATCGCCGTGCTGGGGCCCCGGACCTCCGTGGCGGACGGCGCGGTCATCGAACCGAAAATGATGCTGGGCGAAAACGGCAAGGAGGTGCGGCCATGAACGGAATGCACGGGATCATCTTCTCCTACGACAAGGAAAACGGTCTGCGGGAGCTCATCGAAAATCGCGTCCACGGCTCCATCCCCTTCGGCGGTGACTACCGCATCATCGACTTTATCCTCTCCAGCATGGTGAACGCCGGTGTCACGGACGTGGGCGTCATCATGCACGGCAAGTGCCAGTCGCTGCTGGACCACCTGGGCAGCGGCAAGAGCTGGGACCTGAGCCGCAACTTCGGCGGTCTGACGCTGCTGCCGGCCTTCGCCTATAATGAGCAGCACCGCGGCGACGGCCAGTTCCGCGGCCGCGTGGATGCCCTGGGCAGCGTGATGAACTACCTGAAGAGCATCCGTCAGGACTACGTGGTGCTGTCCGACAGCGACACGGTCATCAACGCGCCCCTGGAGGACGTGCTCCGCCGCCATATCGACACCGGCGCGGACATCACCGCCGTCTGCACCGCCGTCCCCGGCGACGGGCAGGACACCTACTTCCGGCTGGACGCCCGGGGCCGCATCACCGACACGGCCTACGGCCTGCACACGCCGGAGGGCTATCGCTGCCTGAACATCTTTGTCCTGCGGACCGAGCTGCTCATCCAGCTGGTGACGGAGTGCCTGAGCCACAACCGTTACAGCCTGCGGCGGGATATCCTTCAGGGCATGAGCAGCCGCCTCCATCTGCAAAGCTACGTCTACGACGGCTACGCCGCCCACATCAGCACCCTGCAGAACTACTACGACCGCAGCATGGAGCTGCTGGATACCGCCACCCGCAGCGCCCTGTTCTGCCCGGACCGTCCGGTATACGGCAAGGAAAACGACTCCCCCTCCAGCTACATCGACCCGGAGGGCGGCTGCGTCAACTCCCTGGCCGCCGACGGCTGCGACATCCAGGGCAGCGTAAAAAACTGCGTGCTGTTCCGCAACGTGCGTATTGAAAAGGGTGCCAGCGTGGAAAACTGTATCCTGTTCAAGGACACGGTGGTCAAGCGCGGTGCCATACTGCGGGGCGTGATCACCGACAAATACGTCACCGTCAGCGAGAATGTGACCCTGATGGGCCACGAGCGCTATCCCATTGTCATCGCCAAGGGCGCGACGGTGTGAGAGAAAGGAGCCTGCCATGAAGCTGCTGTATGTGACCAGCGAGGCCTATCCCTTCTGCAAGACCGGCGGCCTGGCCGATGTGGCCGGCAGCCTCCCCCCCGCCCTGGCGGCGGAGGGTGTCGAGACCGCCGTCATTCTGCCCCTGTACGACAAGATCGGCCCCCAGTGGCGGGAGAAAATGACCTTCCGCCGGTATATCTACGTGGACCTGGGCTGGCGGCATGAGTACTGCGGCCTGTTCTCCCTCTATGACCGGGGTGTGACCTGGTACTTCGTGGACAACGAAAAATACTTCCGCCGCGGCCGCCTGTACGGCGAGTTTGACGACGGCGAGCGCTTCGCCTTTTTCAGCAAGGCCGTCATCGACCTGCTGCCCAGCCTGGACTGGATGCCGGACATCCTCCACTGCAACGACTGGCAGACGGCGCTGGTGCCCATCTATCTCAAGGACGCGGCCACCCGCTGGTGGGAGATACGCCATATCCGCACGGTGTTCACCATTCACAACATTGAGTATCAGGGCCGCTACGGCAGCGACAGCGTAGACCAGCTCTTCGGTCTGGATCGCGGCTGGTATGACGACGGCACCCTCCGCATGGACGGCGACGTGAACCTGATGAAGGGTGCCATGCTCATGGCAGACGCCGTCACCACCGTCAGCCCCACCTACGCCGCCCAACTCCATGACCCGGCCTATGCCGAGGGGCTGGAGAGCGTGGTGGACGCCATCGGCTGGAAAATGCACGGCGTGGTCAACGGCATCGACACCGTCACCTACGACCCGGCGTCCGACCCGGCGCTTCCGGCGCATTACACGGCGGCAGACCCGGCCGGCAAGGCCGTGTGCAAGGCATCCCTGCAGGCTGCCCTCGGACTTGCCCAGGAGCCGGACACGCCGCTGATCGCCATGGTGACGCGGCTGGTGGGCCACAAGGGGCTTGATCTCGTGCAGCAGGCCATGGACGGCATCATGGCCACCGGCTGCCAGTTCGTGGTGCTGGGCACCGGTGACCGGGGGTATGAGGATTTCTTCCGCTGGAAAGCCGGGCAGTACCCCGGCCGCGTGTCAGCCCAGATCCTGTACGCCGAGGATCTGTCCCGCCGCGTCTACGCCGCCGCCGACCTGTTCCTGATGCCCTCCCGCAGCGAGCCCTGCGGCCTGAGCCAGATGATC
>OMDX01000664.1_pt1 | contig 12869 bp, 10 predicted proteins | sample 1673711 | NCBI WGS metagenome assembly OMDX01 (sample SAMEA103958123, study PRJEB25191) | human gut metagenome
CGGCCCGTTGGGAAGTTACGAATTCGCCGTAGATTCCCGTAAAAACAGTGCATTCTGCCGGGCGGACAGAGTCGTCCGCCCCTACAGAGAGCAGGGCCGTAAAAGATTATTTGTAGGGGCCGACGACTCTGTCGGCCCATTGGGCAGTTGCGAATTCGCCGAAGATTTTCGCAAAATCGGTGCATCCTGCCGGGCCGTGTGGGCATCGGCCCCTACAAAGGCCCTTCGGGCCACCTTCCCCCTAGGGGAAGGCTTTGAGGAACGAACGATAAGGAACGATCAACTATGCCAAAGAAAAAACAACCGGAAAGCAAAAAGCATGACGACCCGAATGTGATGGGGCTGCGGGCGGAGGTGCTCGAGCAGCCGATCTGTCAGACGCTGGAGTCCAACTATATGCCCTACGCCATGTCGGTCATCGTCTCGCGTGCCATTCCGGAGATCGACGGCTTCAAGCCGTCGCACCGCAAGCTTCTGTACACCATGTACGAAATGGGGCTTCTCACAAAGCCCCGCACCAAATCCGCCAACATCGTCGGCCAGACGATGAAGCTGAACCCGCACGGCGACGCCGCCATCTATGAGACGATGGTGCGTCTGGCGCGCGGCAACGAGACGCTGCTGCACCCGTTCGTCGACTCCAAAGGCAACTTCGGCAAGGTCTATTCGCGCGATATGGCCTACGCCGCCTCGCGTTACACCGAAGCGAAGCTCGAGCCGATCTGCGCCGAGCTGTTCCGCGATATCGACGCCGATACCGTCGATTTTGTCGACAATTACGACGGCTCCATGCAGGAGCCTGTGCTGCTGCCGACAACGTTCCCGAACGTGCTGGTCTCGGCCAACATGGGCATCGCTGTCGGCATGGCGTCGAATATCTGCTCGTTCAATCTGGCCGAGGTCTGCCGCACGGCGATCGCGCTCATCAAAAACCCGAACGCGGATCTGCTGGACACGCTTCCGGCCCCGGATTTCCCGACGGGCGGCGAAATTCTCTACGATCCTGCCCAGATGCAGCAGATCTACGAAACGGGCCGCGGCTCGTTCCGCCTGCGGGCAAAGTGGCGCTATGTCAAGGACGGGAACATGATCGAGATCTACGAGATCCCCTACACAACGGCCACGGAGATCATTCTGGACAAAGTCGCCGAGCTGATCAAGGCAAATAAGATCCGCGAGATCAGCGATATGCGCGACGAAACCGACCTGAACGGTCTGAAGCTCACCATCGACTTGAAGCGCGGCGCGGACCCGGACAAGCTCATGCAGAAGCTGTTCAAGACGACGACGCTGCAGGATGCGTTCGGCTGCAACTTCAACATTCTCATTGCCGGTATGCCGCGCGTGATGGGCGTGCGCGAAATTTTCTCCGAGTGGACGGCGTGGCGCACCGAATGCGTCCGGCGCAGACTCTATTTCCAGATGAACAAAAAGAAGGACAAGCTGCACCTGCTGAAGGGCCTCGGCAAAATTCTTCTCGATATCGACAAGGCCATCCGCATCATCCGCGAGACAGAGCTGGATGCGGAGGTCGTCCCGAACCTCATGATCGGCTTCGGCATCGATCAGGTACAGGCGGAATACGTCGCGGAGATCAAGCTGCGCAACATCAACAAGGAATTCATCCTGAACCGGTTGAAGGAGACGGAGTCCCTTGAAAAGGAGATCGCCGACCTCGAAGCGACGCTCGGCTCTGAGAAAAAGGTGCAGGCGCTCATCTGCAAGGAGCTGGAGCAGGTCGCGCAGAAATACGGTAAGGAGCGCAGGACGACCCTTGTGTATGACCACGAGCTTCCGCAGGAGCCGGACGACGAGCCGGAAAACGACTATCCCGTCACGGTCTTCCTCTCCCGCGAGGGCTATTTCAAGAAGATCACAGCGCAGTCGCTGCGGATGTCCGGCGAACAGAAATTCAAGGAGGGCGACAGCCTGCTTCTGACCCGCCCGGCGCAGAACAGTGAGGAGATGCTGGTCTTTACCGACAAATATCAGGTCTACAAGACGAAAATTTCCGATTTTGCCGACGGAAAAGCCTCCACGCTCGGCGATTTCCTGCCCGGTAAGCTCGGCTTCGATGAGGGCGAGAGCTTCCTGACGGTCATTTTCCCCGGAAAATACGAGGGCAATCTGCTCTTCGTCTTTGAAAACGGCAAGGCGGCGAAGGTCGCTGCGAGCTGCTATGACACCAAATCCAACCGCAAGCGGCTGACGGGCGCATACTCCGACAAGAGCCCGCTCCGGGCCGTGATCGATCTGCCGGAGGAAAAGCAGATCGTCATCCGCGCAACGGACGGGCGCGTGCTCGTGTTCTCCACGGCGCAGCTTTCCGCCAAGACCACGCGCGCGACGCAGGGCGTCGCTGTGATGAGCCTGAAGCGAAAGGCCGCCATCGAATCGGCCGCGGAGCTGGAAAAAACACCGCTCAGCAACGTAGGCCGCTATTCGGCCCGGACGCTGCCCGCCGCAGGCGCGCTCCTGCGCGGAGAGGACGTCGGCGAAACACAGATGAAGCTGGATATCTGATAAAAAAGAAGTACGGGAGGACGACGGTTTGAAACGTGAAACGCTCAAGACCATCTGGCAGATGGGATGGAAGATCACCCTTGGCAGCGCCATTTTCGCACTCGGCTTCGATCTGTTTCTGGAGCCGAACAATCTGAACGTCGGCGGCATGAGCGGTCTGGCGATGGTCCTGCGCGAGCTTCTGGGCTTCGGCCAGATCGGCGTGATCACCATGCTTTTGAACGTACCGCTGTTTGTCCTCGGCGCAAAGAAGCTTGGCAGAAAATTTCTGTTCGGTTCGCTGTCCGGCATGCTGCTGAGCTCCGTATTCATCGATCTGTTCGCCTTTATCCCCGCGCCGAAAACGGAAATTCTGCTCGACAGCCTCTATGGCGGCATTCTCGTCGGGCTTGGCATCGGCCTTGTGTTCCTGTCCGGGGGCACGACGGGCGGCTCCGATATCGCAGCCAGACTGCTGCGCCGCCGCTTCCGCTCGGCCAGTCTCGGCAAGGTCATGCTGGCGATCGACCTGTTCATCATCACGCTGACCGGCATCGTGTTCCACGATCTGTCCAAGACGCTCTACAGTGCGCTTCCGCTGGCGGCATCGTCGTTCGTGATGGATCAGCTGCTCTACGGGCTGGATCATTCGACCGTCGCGCTGATCATCTCCGAGCACTACCAGACCGTCTCCGAGCAGATCGGAACCCGGCTCGACCGCGGCGCGACCGTACTGGAGGGCAGCGGCAGCTATACCGGCAGTCCCCGGCCCGTGCTGATGTCCGCCGTGCGGCAGAAGGAGCTGCCGGAGCTGAAATCCATCGTGCGTGAGATCGATCCGGACGCGTTTGTGATCCTGCTTCCCGCGCACCAGGTCCTGGGCGAGGGCTTCCGCGTCTCGGGTGAGGAATTATAACGGCAAGGAGGGGCTGCTTTGAAACGCTGGATGATGACGGCTGCGCTTGCTCTGCTGCTGGCAGCCCTGTGCGGGTGCAGCAGGCTGGTCCCGTCCTCCTACACCCTTGTGACCCCGCACAACACGGGCACAAAGGCCGAGCCGCAGAGCGACGTGCTGACGGTTCGCGATTATAAATCGCTCAAGAACGCCCTGCGGACGCTCGTGCAGAACGGCGTGGAGCATGGCGTGATCCATACGAGCCAATATTCCGGCGACGTCGAGGAGGATCTTCCCGCCGCCGTGTACGAGTTTTCGCGCGAGGATCCGATCGGCGCGTACGCCATCGACTATATCACGCACGACTGTACGCTGATCGTCGCCTATTACGAGATCAGGATCGATATCACGTTCCGCGATGTGCGCACGCCGCTGGACGAGATCGAATATGTCGGCAGCGAGTCGGAGGCAAAGCGTCTGCTGTGTCAGGCGCTGGAGAATTACGACGACCATCTGACGCTCTACGCGACCTATCCGGGCCAGCCCGACTATGCGGCGCTTGTGCAGGATTACTGCGGCGCGCATCTGAAGGAGCAGTCCGCGCAGCCGGAGCTGACCGTCACGTCCTATCCGGCTGACGCCCGCAACCGCATTGTGGAGCTGGTATTCGACTATCCGGCCTCCCGGCTGGAGCTGCGGAGTATGCAGCAGGACGTATCCGAGAGTCTGCGCGCGGCGGAAATTTATGTCCGCTACTGCACGAGTGAGACGGAAAAGGCCTCGCTGCTGTTTACGTATCTGGCCGAGCGCTTCCCATATCAGGAGGGCACCAGCCGCACCCCGGTCTATTCTGCGCTCTGCCAGGGCATTGCCGACAGCAAAAGCATGGCGCAGAGCTGGCAGCTGCTGTGCGATGAGGCGGGCCTTACCTGCCAGACCGTCAGCGGTATGCGCGGCAGCGAAAGCTATTACTGGAACATCATGCAGCTTGACGGCGGCTACTGCCACGTTGATATCCTGCGCGACCTGCTTGGCGGCGGAACGCTCCGGCTGCGCTATGACGAGGATATGACGGGCGAATATTACTGGGATCAGCCCCAGACGCCCGCCTGCCCGGCACCCGTTCCGGAGGAGCCGCCCGTCGAGGACCCGGAAGAGTCTGCGCCTCCCGCTGAGGAAGACCCCGGCACAGCCGTTCCCCCTGACGAGGAGCCTGCACCGCCGGAGGAGCCGCAGCCTCCCATTTCTGACGAGCAGACCTGACAAAATGCCCGGACGCGCTGCCGTCCGGGCATTTTCATGCCATGCTCCGCAGGATAAGGGAAGCCTTGCGCGGCTGCGCGGGATGTGGTAAGATAAGAAAAAACGAAGGAAGCGCATTGCATGGAAACACAGAGGCTGCCGGAGGGCGTGGAGCTTTCCTATACGGACCGCGCCGTGCATCTGACGACGAACAGCGCGCTTATGGCCTATCTGCGGCAGCGGGGCAACGGCTCGCTGCCGCTCAGCCGCATGATTCTGGACGGCTACGCGGCGGAGCACGGCGCGCAGCTGCACATTACGGAGCGCTCCATGGCCACGGAGCTGCTGATCCACGCGTATCTGGACGGCATTTTTGACCGCTGGATGCGCGCCGGAGAGGCGCACGGGCATCAGGACAGAAGGCTTTACAAAACGGCGAAGCGGCTGAAAAACGCGACCGCCGTGATCGATATGGGCGAGCGCAGCGTCGACGCGAACCGGTGGGTCTTCGACCTGCTTGCCCCCGGCTACGGGATTCTCTGCTTCCTGCTGGGAAGCCGGGCGTGAGGAGTCTTTATGAATGCATTGACGGAAAAACGATATCTGACGCTGCCGGAGCCGTCCGCCGGAGATACGCTTGCCGCGCGGGAACGGCTGCTGGCCGCGCTGCCGGAGGGCTGCCGGCTGACGCTCGGGTGTATGCAGCAGCTGTATCCGGTGCTGCACGAGGCGGGCTATCGCGTTACGGTGACGCTCTGCCCGGGTGCGGGCGGGACGGATGTCGTGCGCGTCGAGCCGGGGGACACGACAGACCGGAATTATGGTCTTTGCCTCGATATCGGCAGCACGACGATGCAGATGGAGCTTGTCGACCTGCTCTCCGGGAAGACGCTTGCGGAGGCAGCCTGTACCAACAGCCAGACGCAGTTCGGCGCGAACATCCTCGACCGCATTCTGGCCGTGAAGGAGAACCCTGACAATCTGCACACGCTTCAGGTGCTGACGCTTGACGACGTGCGGCAGATGATCGAGCGCTGCTGCGCGCAGGCTGGTGTTCCGCCGGAGGCTGTCTCGGCCATGACGGTCGGCGGCAATACGACGATGCTGCACTTTTTCCTCGGCTGCGACCCGTGGCAGGTGTTCCAGAGTCCCTATACGCCGGTATTTTTTGACCCCGGCGTTCTGCGCGCGTCCGAGCTTAGACTTCCCATCGCGGGGAATATTTTCTGTATGCCCGCGATTGCAAATTACCTGGGCGGCGATATCACGAGCGGTCTTCTGATGACGGATCTCGACACGCGGGAGGATCTGGCGCTGTTTCTCGATATCGGCACAAACGGCGAGCTGGTGCTCGGCTGCCGGGAATTTCTGCTCATGGGAGCAGGAGCCGCCGGGCCTGCGCTTGAGGGCGCGGTCAGCAGATCCGGTATGCGCGCCGAGCCGGGCGCGATCTGCCGCATCAAAATCGGGCCTGACAACCGGCTCCGGTACGAGACGGTCGGGGGTCTCGCGCCGAAGGGCATCTGCGGCTCCGGCATTCTCGATCTGATTGCGGAGGGGTTTCTGTCCGGCTGGATCGATTCGGCGGGAAATCTGCAGAAAAGCGCCTCGCCGTGCATCCGCGACGTGTGGGACGACACCAGACAGCGCAACGTCCCGGCCATCATCTACGCCTACGACGGCAATGTGCCGCTCTATTTTACACAGGACGACATCGGGGAATTTCTGACCTGCAAGGCCGCCGCGCATACGATGGTCGCGACGCTTCTGGAAAGCGTGAACGTCAGTCCGTCGGAGATCGGCGCGTTCTATCTCGCAGGCGGCTTCGGGACGCATTATGATCTGGAATCCGCGATCACGGTCGGTCTGTACCCCGATCTGCCGCGCGAAAAATTCAAAATTCTCGGCAACTCCTCCCTCGCAGGCGCAAAACGCCTGCTGCTGGATACGGGCTGCCGGGCGCGGCTGGATCAGATCCGCGCGCTTGCGACGTATGTGCAGTTCGGGGAGATGGAAAAATTCGTAGAGAATATGCAGGCGGCCAGATTCCTGCCGCACACGGACGCGTCGCGCTACCCGAGCGTGATGCGGAGGCTGCGGGAACGCGGCAAGGTTTCCCCTCCGGGGAAGCTGGCTGCGGAGCGAAGCGGAGCAGACTGATGCGGTTGAGGCAGTTGTATTTTGCTTGAGATTTCCAAAAATTGAAACTGTTCCCCGGCCCTCATCCGGCCCTTCGGGCCACCTTCCCCAGTGGGGAAGGCTTTCGGTGCGCGCCCGCAGCTTTCTGTTGTTTTTTGTGGATACCTGTGATAAAATAAAAAAAGAAATCAGAAACGGAAGGATTTCCGCATGATTCAAATCGAAACAACATCGCATGACCCGTTTTTTAATCAGGCGTTTGAGGACTATGTGTTCCGCACCTACCGTGAGGGCGATGTGCTGCTGCTGTGGCGCAACCGGCCTGCTGTCGTCGTCGGGTGCTATCAGAATATCTGCCGAGAGGTGCATATGCGTGCGCTTCTGGACAGGGGTATTCCCGTCGTGCGCCGGATGTCGGGCGGCGGGACGGTCTATCATGACCTTGGGAACCTCAACTATACGCTCATATCCGACCAGACGGGGCCGCTCGACTACGACCGCTGTCTGGAGCCGGTCATCCGGGCGCTGAACGCGCTCGGCGTTCCGGCGCAGAAAAACCGCACCTGCGATATCGCCGTGGACGGCAAAAAAATCTCCGGCAGTGCGCAGAAGATCGCGGGCGGGCGCGTCCTGCACCATGGGACGCTGCTGTTTGATTCCGACCTGTCGCTGCTAGATGAGATCACGACCGGCAGGAAAAACGACGCGTTCTGCTCCAAGGGAACGGAATCGGCCATCTGTACGGTCACGAATCTGCGCCCTTATCTCAAGGACGACTGCGAGATCGTCACGTTCGCAAAGCGGCTGGCGGAGCAGTTGCTGCCGCCCGGCTCGGAGCAGATCCGGCTGACAGAGCCGCAGCTGGCCGAGGTACGGAGGCTTGCGGATGAGACTTATCATGCGTGGGACTGGACGTGGGGCAAGACCCCGGCCTTTACGTATGAAAAGAGTGCCGAATTTGCCGGGAAACCGATTTTTGTGCGGTATGAGGCCAGGCGCGGCCTGCTCCGCAATGCCGAGGTGCGCTCTGACGCGCTTGACGCGCAGGCGCTGTGCGCCATGCTGAACGGCGTCCGGCTCGATCCGGCGCTGTTTCTGGAGCTTTGCCGGACGCTTGCGGGCGAACGGGCGGAAGAATTACTGGATTGTCTGATGTAATGAAAAGGAGCATTTGATTATGGAAAAGCAGCTTGTTATGCCGAAATTGCAGCCCGAAATGAAGAGCGGCGTTCTGTGCGCCTGGCTCAAGGACGAGGGCGACGAGATCCACAAGGGCGACGCCCTGTACGAGATCGAGACGGACAAGGTCGTCAACCAGATCGAGGCCACGGAGGACGGCATTCTGCGCCGTCAGCTGTGCGAGGAGGGCGACACCATCGACGCGCTGGCCCCGGTCGCGATCGTCGAAACGAAGTAAAGGCGGGAGACGGAATGGAACGGAAACCTGAATGGCTGCGCGTCCGTTATAACCAGCAGGCCGTGAGCGAGGTTGCGGAGCTGATGCGCGATCTGAAGCTCAACACGGTCTGCAAGGCGGCAAACTGTCCGAATCTCGGCGAGTGCTATCAGAAGCACACCGCCACGTTTATGATCCTCGGCGATGTCTGCACCCGAAACTGCCGGTTCTGCAACGTCACGTGCGGCAAGCCCCTGCCCCCCGACCCGGACGAGCCGGAAAACGTCGCGCAGGCGGCAAAAAAGCTGGGGCTGCGCCACGTCGTTCTGACCTGCTCGACGCGCGACGATTTGCCGGACGGCGGCGCGGAGCACTTTGCGAAGACCGTCCGCGCCATCCGCGCGCTGTGCCCCGGCACGACGGTCGAGACGCTGACGAGCGACATGAAGGGCAGCCATGAGGCCGCCGACATTGTCATCGCCGCGCATCCGGATGTGTTCAATCTGAATATTGAGACGGTCAAGGAGCTTCAGCAGGCCGTCCGCCCGCAGGCGGGCTATGAGCGGACGCTGGGCGTTCTGCGCTATGTAAAGGAAAAGGATCCGACGATCCTGACCAAGACCGGATTCATGGTCGGCCTCGGAGAGACAGACGAGCAGATCTCGGTCCTCATGGATGATATTCTGGCCACCGGCTGCGACATTCTGACGATCGGACAGTATCTCCAGCCGTCGGAAAAGCACTGGAAGCTCGACCGGTACGCAACGCCGGAGGATTTTGCGCGCTATAAGCAGCTGGCGCTAAGTAAGGGCTTCCGCCATGTGGCCTCCGCGCCGCTGGCCCGCAGCTCTTACCGCGCGTGGGAGGCGCTGGAGGACGTGCATGATCTATATTGAGACGGGTTCGACCGACGTTTACTATAATTTTGGCCTTGAGAACTATTTTGCCACGGAAAAGCGCCTGCCCGATACGGTTTTCCTCTTCTGGCGCACAACGCCGACGCTGATGGTCGGCAAGTACCAGAATATTCTCGAAGAGATCAACAAGCCGTATGCCGACGCGCACGGGATCCATCTCGTGCGCCGTATGTCCGGCGGCGGGACGATCTACACCGATCTCGGCGGCTGGCAGTTCACGTTCATTGAGCACTCGCCGGAGCAGCAGATTGAATTCGCGCAGTATATCGGTCCCGTCGTGGACGCCGTGCGCGAGCTGGGCGCGGATGCCAGCTTCAATGGCCGCAACGATCTGCTGATCGACGGCAGGAAGTTTTCCGGCAACGCGCAGTACCGTCTGGGCGACTGTATTGTGCACCATGGCTCTTTGCTCTATGACACGAACATCGAGCAGATGGTCGCGTCCACCACGGTCGACCCCTATAAAATTCTCTCCAAGAGCATCAAATCCGTGCGCGACCGCGTGACGAATATCTCCGAGCATCTGCCGCGCAGGCTTTCTGTGGAGGAGTTCAAATCCTGCATGGTGCGCCATCTGATGCGCGGCAGCACGGATACCTATACCGTCACTCCGGAGGACGACGCGCGCATCAACCAGCTGGCGCAGGAGAAATTCGCCGCATGGGACGCGATCTACGGCAAGAATCCGCGCTTCAATCTTGAGCGCACAGGCCGCTTTCCCGGCGGGAAGCTCACGTTCCGGCTGGACGTGCAGCGCGGCGTGATCCGCAGCGCGTCCGTCTGGGGCGATTTCTTCTCCACGCTCTCCGCCGAGGCGATCACCGGCGCGCTCACCGGCTGCCGGTACGACCGGGCCGCCGTTCTGGACGCGCTGCAGAAAAACGGGATCGACGGTGCGGTCTATCAGATCAGCGCCGCGGACATGGCCGCACTGATCGCGGACTGACTGACCAGAACGCAGCCCTTTCGAGGGCTGCGTTTTTCGCACAATTCATAGTTTTTTTACGGATATGGGCTTGCATTTTCAGGGAATGTGTGGTATTATCTCGCTGAAAATTAAATGTGTCTAATTTTTGTTAGCCGTATCTAACATTGAGTGCGGCAGCAATCCAGAACAGGAGGTACATTATATGAAACATCTTGGTTTGTTCGCGGCTGGCGTTCTGTTTGGCACCGCCGGTCTGAAGATCCTCAGCAGCAAGGAAGCAAAAAGCGTTTATGCGCACACCGCCGCAGCCGTTCTGCGCGCCAAGGACTGCGTCATGCAGGCCGTGACGACCGTGCGTGAGGGTGCGGACGATGTCTACGCAGACGCCAAGGCCATCAACGACCGCCGCGCTGCCGAGGCTGCACCTGAGGTGATCGAGGATACCGCTTCGGACGCGGAATAAGCCCGTTAGGTTTGCAAAGGAAGAGCCGTTTTTGCGGCTCTTCTGTTTTTCGGAGGTACAAATCAGCATATGAAGTGTAACATTCTGCATGAGACGCCCGGGCGTATGCGCGTGCATCTCGCGCTTCGCCGGATGTCGCTGCGCGAAGCGGATCTGTTGGAATATGATCTGAAGGGCGTTGCCGGTGTCGTGTCCGTCAAGGTCTTCGACCGGACGCAGGACGCCGTCATCACCTATACCTGCCCGCGTGCGGATATCGTGCGGGCGCTCTCGTCCTTCTCGTTCACGTCAGAGCGGGCGCTTGCCCGCCTGCCGGAGCATACGCCCCGCGCGCTCAACCGCGAGTATGAGGACAAGCTTGTTTTTACTGTCTGCCGCCGCGCGTTCTCGCGGCTGTTTCTGCCGGTTCCGGTGCAGACGGCCATCGCGCTGTTCCGCTCGGTCAAATACATCCGCGCAGGACTCAGTGCCCTGCTGCACGGCAAACTCTCTGTCGCCGTGCTCGACGCGACGGCCGTGACCGTCTCGATGGTGCGCGGCGACTTCGACACCGCAGGCTCCGTCATGTTCATGCTGCGGCTGGGTGAAATTCTGGAGGAGTGGACGCACAAGAAGTCTGTCGCCGATCTGGCCGGTGCGATGGCGCTGAACGTCGACAAGGTATGGCTGCAGTCCGGCGAAACCGAGCTGCTCGTCCCCATCGGCGATGTGAAGCCCGGCGACCGGATGATCGTGCGCACCGGCAATCTCATTCCGCTCGACGGCAAGGTCGTCTCTGGCGAGGCGACGGTCAATCAGGCGTCCATCACCGGTGAGTCCATGCCCGCGCCGAAGCGCGAGGGCAGCTATGTCTATGCCGGGACGGTCGTGGAAGAGGGCGAGTGCATTGTAAACGTGGAAAAGGCGCTCGGCGGAGGCCGGTACGACCGCATCGTGCACATGATCGAGGAATCGGAAAAGCTCAAGTCCACTGCCGAGGACAAGGCTGCGCGCCTTGCCGACCGGCTGGTCCCGTATACGCTGGGCGGCACGGCGCTGACGTATCTCGTCACGCGCAACGTAACGAAGATGCTGGCTGTTCTGATGGTCGACTTCTCGTGCGCGCTGAAGCTGGCCATGCCCATCGCGGTGCTCTCGGCCATGCGCGAGAGCAGCAGCTATCATATTTCTGTCAAAGGCGGACGTTTCCTGGAGGCCGTGGCAAGGGCCGATACAGTGGTGTTCGACAAGACCGGCACGCTGACCTACGCCGAGCCGAAGGTCGCGCAGATCGTGCCCTTCGGCGGACATGAGGAGACGGAAATGCTGCGTCTGGCCGCCTGCCTTGAGGAGCATTACCCGCATTCGATGGCCAACGCCGTTGTGGAGGAGGCCAAGAAGCAGGGGCTCAAGCACGAGGAATACCATTCGCAGGTGCAGTATGTCGTCGCGCACGGCATTTCCAGCATGGTCGAGGGCAAAAAGGTGCTCATCGGCAGTGCGCACTTCGTCTTTGAAGACGAGGGCTGCACCATCCCGGAGGACGAACGGGAAAAATTTGATTCCCTGCCCGCGCAGTATTCCCATCTGTATCTGTGCATCGCGGGCGAGCTTGCCGCCGTCATCTGCATCTTCGACCCGCTGCGCGCCGAGGCAAAGGACGCTATCCGCGCGCTGCACGCCTGCGGCATCAGCAAGGTCGTCATGATGACCGGCGATAACCGCCGGACTGCCGCGTCCGTCGCGGAAGAGGTCGGCGTGGACGAATTCTACGCCGAGGTCCTGCCTGAGGACAAGGCCGCGTTCATCCGCCGGGAAAAGGCTGCGGGCCGCACCGTTATCATGATCGGCGACGGCGTAAACGACTCCCCTGCCCTGTCTGAGGCCGACGCGGGCGTCGCCATTTCGACCGGCGCGGCTATCGCGCGGGAGATCGCCGACATCACCATCGCGTCGGAGGATCTGTTCGAGCTTGTCACGCTGCGCAGAATCAGCGAGGCCCTCATGGGCCGCATCCACCGCAATTACCGCTTCATTGTCGGCTTCAACCTTGGTCTGATTGTCTTCGGCGTGGCCGGACTCCTGCCGCCGACGACCTCGGCGCTCCTGCACAACGCGTCTACGCTCGCCATCAGCTTAAAGAGCATGACGAATCTGCTGCCGGATAAAAAGAAGATCTGAGCACAAGCGCCTTTGGCGTATGTGTTTTGCAGGGACCGATGCAGGCATCGGCCCCTGCAACGAAATGAGCTTGTGCCTTCGGTTTTGCCATAGATTTTTGAAGCATGAGACATTTCGTGCAGGCGGACAGAGTCGTCCGCCCCTGCGAATCAGGTGCGTTTTGCGGCGCTATTTAGGGTGTATCTGAAAACTCCCAACGCACCCGGACAGCGGGCCTTTTTGCGGTG
>OMDX01000670.1_pt1 | contig 12733 bp, 8 predicted proteins | sample 1673711 | NCBI WGS metagenome assembly OMDX01 (sample SAMEA103958123, study PRJEB25191) | human gut metagenome
ATATCACTTCAAGGAAAAGATTGTCAATATGTAACTCAGATGAAGCCCAATAGCAATCCCAGCATCAGCGATGAACTGTGCTGGGATTTTTTTGTTGGCGGAGATTTTGTTCTGTCGATTTTCAGAATGGAAGAGCAGTGGTATAATTTAAATAACTTGATTGAAGAAGGGGGGACATGGAAAAAACCAGAAGGAATATCTGGCTGCGGAAATGTTATTGAAAGGTAGCGGATTGAATATGCTGGATGCTGCCAGCCTCGCAGTAGAGCTGCTGAGCCTGTGCGGAGGCAGCCGCAGCATGCGCCGGGCCAGAAAGGCAATTTTTCTGGGTGCTGAGGAATTGAGGAAAGGGGAAAGGACGGTTTCCTTTTCCGCCGCCGTGGAAGAAATGCTGAAGGCGAAGCGTAATCTTCGCCCTACGACGTTGCGCGATATCAGGTATTTCACCGGGGCTTTGATGCGGAGGTGTCCGGAATTGAAAGGTTTTCCGGTCCGGAAGCTGACGCCGGAGCATTGCGCCCATTTTCTGGAGGCTGCTTTTACATCCCACAGGCAGCGTTACAAGGGCCGGGCGGTGATGAGCGGCGTTTTGTCCTTTTCCCTGCGGCGCGGATGGTGCGGGGAAAATCCTGTCGCCCGTGTGGACTCTCCTTCGTTTCGTGAACGGACGATTGCCATTTTGGCTCCGGAAGAGATAGGAAGCCTTCGGACGGTGGTGGAAGCTCCGGAATTTCGTGACTGCGCTCCGGCTGTTTGGGTAATGTTGTACGCCGGAATCAGGCCGGGGGAGGTGGTGCGCCTCCATTGGCGTGATGTGGATTTGGAGGAGAGGGTCATTTCCGTAAGGTCCCGAACCAGTAAAACGGGGGGAATCAGGCATGTCACCATTCATGCTGTGCTCTGGCGGCTTCTGGCGGGATACGGAGCAGGGGGGCCGGCCGGACTGTTATGTCCTCCCAATTGGCCGGTGCGCTGGAGGCTGCTCCGGAAAAAAGCCGGATGGGGGCTGCACAACCGCTTTGGAGAATGGAGTGCGGACGCGCTGAGGCATACTTATGCTTCCTATCACGCCAAATGGTTCAGGGATTTTTCCCTGCTTCAGCTGGAGATGGGGCATCGTTCCTCCTCCCTGTTGCGGGAGCGGTACCTGAACATGGAAGGGGTGAGCCGCGACAGGGCACGCCTTTTCTGGGAAGCGCCGGAACATGGCTGGAACAACAAAACCGGCATTGCAGGAACGGACTTTCTATGAAGGGACGGCTGTTTGACTGCCGCAGCCGGAAAAGGGCGGCATGAGGGAGTCCCCATGGTTATGCCTTGGGCAGGAAGTAGCCGCGCTGTTTTTCTGAGATGGGCATGTCCAGGCGTTCCATAACGGCCAGCATGTCTTCCCATACCTTGCGTTTTTCCCGCGGGCTGTCCGATCTGAGCAGGTAACTGGGATGGTAAGTGACGCGTACGGGAATGCCGTTAAGGTCGTGGAACCTGCCTCTCATGGAGCTGACGGAACCCTGTTCCCCCAACAGGCCTACGGCGGCGGTACCGCCCAGGGCTATAATCATTTTCGGCCGGATGACCCGGATTTCATGCATGATGATGGGCAGGCACGCTTCAATTTCTTCCGGCGTGGGGGCGCGGTTATTGGTTCGCTGGTTGGGCAGGGCCGGGCGGAATTTGACGATGTTGGAAATGTAAACCATGTCTCTGGAGAGCCCCATAGCCCTTAATATCTGGTTGAGTTTTTCCCCGGCACGGCCCACAAAGGGCTCCTGCTGCACTTCTTCATAATATCCGGGAGCTTCCCCGATGAGCATGAGTTTCGTATGGGGATTGCCCGTGGCAAAGACCATGGTGTCCCGCAGGGAGTTGAGTTCCCGCGCCGGTTTCCAGTTTTGCGCCAGATTACGGAGGTATTGCAGCTTGTCTTCCATTGTCCCTTCCGGGAGGGTAATGGCAGAGGCCGGTTCCCTGTTTTGCGGAAACAGCTCCGGCGGTTCCGGCTTTCCGGCAGGTGCGGAGACAGGAACGGCCGCCTGCAGGGGCGGCGGTTCCGGAGAAGCGGGTGCTGATGCGGCGGGACGGCCTCCCTGTCTGGAAGCCACGTACCATGTTCTGAGAACGTTTCTGGCTTCATCCGTCAGGCTCGTTCGCGTTGTTCCCTGCTGGATCAGGGAATCAAGATAATGGCGGAAAAGGCTGTTCGGTGTAGCGCTCATGGGAGGATAAAGCCAGATTAGTCCATAAGAGGCCGTCTGTCACGACGATTCGCAGGCTCCCCGGCCTTCATGGAACGCGCCTCTCCGGGAAATGACACGGTAAAAGATGGTATCTTTTGCAAGGGAGGGAGCAAATTGGAGCTTTCCGGTTCAGGAATGGAAATGCAGCCGGCGCTCTCACAATTTTACTTAGTTCACGTATGTCTTTTTCTGAAGAATTAAACGGTTTGATGGATTGTCCCACTCCCCTGGTGCGCCGTTTCATGGCGTTGCTGGAACCGGTTGACGACGCCCGCCTGGAGGCGATGGCGCAGGAGAGCCGGCGTCTGACGCGGCTGCATTTCGGCCGGACCATTCGCCTGTTCGCCCCCATTTACCTGTCCAACGAATGCATCAATAATTGCAAGTACTGCGGTTTTTCCCGGGATAATCCCATTATCCGCACCACGCTTACGGTGGATGAAGTGGTGCAGGAGGCCCGCTACCTGCACGGCCTGGGGCTGCGCAGCATCCTGCTGGTGGCCGGGGAGCATCCCAAGTTCGTTTCCGACGGGTATATGCAGGAATGCCTGGACGCCCTGCATTCTTTTATTCCGTCCCTGGGGCTGGAGATAGGGCCGTTGCCGGACGACCGCTATGCGGAGATCGTCCGTCACGGGGCGGAACAATTGGCCGTGTATCAGGAAACCTATAACCGGGAAGTGTATGAAACCCTGCATACGGCAGGGATGAAGAAAAATTTCAACTGGAGGCTGGACTGCCCGGAACGCGCCTACCAGGGCGGTTTCCGCCGCATTCAGATAGGAGCCCTGTTCGGGCTTTCGCCGTGGCGGCGGGAGGCCATGGCTCTTGCCGTCCATCTGGATTACCTGCAGAAGCATTGCTGGAAATCCGCGCTTTCCGTGGCGTTTCCGCGCATGCGTCCCTACGCCGGGAATTACGAGTATGAACCTGATCCGGACTTGATGCTGGATGACCGCCATTTTGTCCAGCTCATGGCCGCCCTGCGCATCTGCTTCCCCAAAATAGGCATGTCCATCAGCACCCGTGAGCCCGCGCCGATGAGAAATGCCCTGATGCATTTGGGCATGACCCACATGTCCGCCATTGCGCGCACGGAACCGGGGGGCTACACGGGCGTGGGAACGGCTGCCGCCCATTTGACGGTGCGGGGCAACCGGGTGGATCTTCCCGATGACCGAAAAGGGAATTGCAAGGCGACGGAGCAGTTTGAGATTTCCGACCAGCGCACACCGGAGCAGGTGGTCGGAGCCATACGGAATGCCGGGCTGGAACCTGTCTGGAAAGACTGGGATGCCGCTCTGGATGTAGTGTAGGAGAATCTTCTCCCGTCTCATTTCTCCGGAATGACATTCATATCACCGTGATGTTGTGATGGAGCATTGACGGCATGCTCCGGCTGTCATATTTCCGGTAGCGATGATTCGTTATTATTGGGGGAGGTTTTGGCCGTTCCTCCTGTTTGCGTTCGGCGTTGAGGCGGTGGAAAATCTATTTACGGTATTGTTCGAATACCGCAACATGGATTTCGGGTTGCTTCCCCTCCTGAAAACGGCGTACGTTTTTGTGACGGAGTTTGCCGTCACCATGTGCTACTGGCTTATACCCTATGCCGTTTATTTGTGGATTCTGCCGCGCGGGAAGGCGGGAGGGAAGGCGGACAGGTGGCTCACCTCCGCGTGGTTTTTCCTGTTTGTGCTCGCCAATCTGTTTGAAGATGTGGCGGAAGCCTTTTTCTGGAACGAGTTTGAGGCAAGCTTTAATTTCATTGCGGTAGACTACCTGGTTTACACCAAGGAGGTCATCGGGAATATTTACGAGTCCTATCCCATCATTCCTATTCTGGGCGGCATTCTGGCGGCGTCCGTTCTGGCCGTCTGGGGAATGAAGAGGTTCCTGCTTCCCAGGAACGGGGCGGTTCCCGCCGGATGGAAACGAGGCTGTGTGGTGCTGTTCCTGCTGGCCTGCGTCACGGGGGGATATTGGCTGGTGGATATCAAGGATGCGGATGCCGTGAACAACCGTTATAATTCGGAAATGGCCAAGGATGGCCTTTACAGCCTGTTCAGCGCCTTTCTCAGGAATGAACTGGATTACCGCGCCTATTACCGGACGCTGCCGGATGCGGAAGCGGCGGCGTTTCTGGCCCGGGAGTTCACGGCGGATGACACGTCCGTGCCGGAGGCTTCGTCCGGCAGCGTAAAGAGGCAGGTGCGTCCTTCCGGGGTGGCTATCCGCCCGAATGTCGTGGTTGTGGTCATGGAGAGTATGGGAGCGGAATTTTTGAACGAGTGCCGGGAAGACGGGGCTGACGTCACTCCGTGCCTGAGCCGTCTGGGAAAGGAAGGCATTTTTTTCCCGAATACTTATGCCACGGGCACCCGTTCCGTACGCGGGCTGGAAGCAATCAGCACATCCCTGCCGCCGCTTCCCGGCATGTCCATCCTTCGCCAGGAAGGAAATGAGCATTTGCAGACCATAGGTTCCATATTCAGGGACAAGGGATATGATCTCAAATGGATTTACGGCGGCTACGGGTATTTTGACAACATGAATTATTTTTTCGGGAACAACGGGTTTCAGGTTCTGGACCGTAATTCCATGGATGATTCCGAGGTGACCCATTCCACTATTTGGGGCGTTTGCGATGAAGATTTGTTCCGCCGCGCCGTACGGGAGGCGGATGAATCCTGCGGACGCGGCAAGCCGTTTTTGCAGGTGGTGTTTACCACGTCCAACCACCGCCCCTACACGTATCCGGAAGGGCGCATTGACATTCCTTCCCACACGGGGCGCATGGGGGCCGTGAAATACGCGGATTATGCGGTAGGCGCCTTTGTGGAGGAGGCCAGAACCAAACCCTGGTTTGACAACACGCTGTTCGTGTTCGTAGGAGACCACGGCGCCGGGAGCGCGGGAAAGCAGGCCCTCAATCCGGAAACGCACCGCATTTTTTCCATTTTCTACGCTCCGGCTTTGCTGAAGCCGGAACGGCGGGACACTCCCGTGAGCCAGATTGACGTGCTGCCCACCCTGCTGGGACTGTTGAACTGGCCGTATGATGCGGCCTTTTATGGGAAGGATGCCTTGAAGCCTTCCTATCAATCCCGGTATTTTGTGAGCAATTACCAATATATCGGCTATTTGAAGGGGAAAGACATGGTAGTGCTCAAACCCCAGCGCGGAGTGGAATTTTTCCGGGACGGAGAGGCCGTTGAGCCGGACGGGCGGATGAAAGAGCTGGAAAGGGAAGCGGTTTATTACTATCAGCACGCTTCCGGCTGGCGCACCAGTTTGAAGGAATAAGGCCCCCGCAAGGTGCGGAGGCCGTGATTTTGGCGGCCTCCGCCCGCGCACGGAAAATGCGTTCAGGATTTGCTTCCGTCCCTGTAATCCTGGAGTGCGTCCCAATGGAACGTGAAGTGCTTCTGCATGTGCAGCCCGTTGGCGAGAATGAACATGAGGGAAATGCGGAATTCGTTATTGTTCAATCCTTCCAGCTCTTTTTTGTCAATTTTCATGGAGAATTTCCCGCTCTTTTTTCCAAGGCGCCGGGAGAAGGAAACGGCGTCATAGTCCTGGTTGACCGCATAAGGAGGATCCTGGATGTAAACGTTCAGAGCTTTAACGGTCTGGGGGCTTGTATAATTGCCGGAAACCAGAATCTGGTCTCCTTTGAAGGAGATGGCTACGTCCTTGACTTCCACTTCCGGCCTGCCTTCGTAGAATTGCTGGGCCGGGGTGACGGAGAATACTTCACAGGCGTCCAGCAGGGCGCAGCTGGCCGGAGTCAGGAACGTGGGACTGGTCCCGAACGTGTAATTGCCCGAACCCATCAGGGCTGTGCCGTATTTTTTACCGTCCGAGGCGGTCTGGTGGTTGTGCGGCAGGTTAAGGCCGTGCCCCAATTCGTGAGCCATGCCTCCATACCATTTGGTCAGCAGCCTTCCTTCCCTGGTTTTCTGCCCCAGGTGTTTGATGTCGAAGGCCGGATAATCCAGGGCGAAGCAGTTGCGCCCCATGCCGTAAAAGGGAACTCCGCCGGGATTGTCGGGGCCGTTCTTTTCGTCATTCCATGTAGGCATGATGATAAGGGTATGCTGGCTTTTTTTCCTGTCCGGATGGGCTTTGAAAAATTCGTCAAGTTCCTGGGCCGCTTTCCAGCCGCCTCCGTTTTCATAAGGATAATGGGCCGCCGGGTTTTTGGCCTTGTATTCAATGATGTTCACGCGGCCTGGGGATTTGATGTCCAGGCCGAAGGAACGCGCGCCATAGCCGTGCCGCTGCATTTCCTTGCCGTAAAACTGTTGGAGGTAAAGGAGCAGTTCGCTGAGGCGCCGTTCATAATCCGGAACGGGTTCCGTATCACTGCCCAGAAAATAAACGATATTAAGCTGCCGGGCCGTTTTTTTCAGGGCAATCCGGTCTTTCAGGGCGTCCGGAACGGTGACTTCCGCAAAGGATGTACCGAAGGCCGCTCCCAGAAAGAACAGAGAAAAAAATGCGGAGAGAAGTCGTTTCAACATACATGCCAAAGTAGGGGCGTCATTTTTAAAGACAAGGAAATTTACTGTTCTCGCCGCCATTGGAGGAAGCGTCCCTGGGCCGGGAGGGAAATAATGGGGGAAAGAATCCGTCATGTGGCGGCCGATAAGTTCGGAATGGCTGAAAGATAGAGGTTGCGAAGGCAGTAAATATGTGACATTGTTTATTAAAGCATGCATTTCCAATCTCTATATTTATCTGCCGTGGCGGTAAGTGCCGTTTCTTTCGGGTGGGGGGCTCTGGATAAGCCTTCCGCCTCCAATTTGATCTGGTCTGATGAACCGGCCGTAGTTGTCTATCCGCAGGAAGACAAGAATTCCCAGGGCAGTTTTGGCAAGTACAGGAAGCCAGCCTCTGTTTGGGAAGCGGAGGGGTATCCCATTGGCAACGGTCGCGTTGGAGCCATGATTTTCAGCGCTCCCGGCCGCGAGCGGCTGGCCCTGAATGAAATCAGCCTTTGGTCCGGAGGCGCCAATCCGGGGGGAGGGTACGGTTACGGGCCTGATGCCGGGACGAACCAGTTCGGCAACTATCTTCCTTTCGGGGATTTGTTTGTGGACTTTAAAAAAGGCGACCAGCCGGCTTCCCTGTCTGTGGAAGATTTTACGCGCGCCCTGGATCTCCGGGACGGCATTCATAAAGTGAATTACAAGGCGGACGGCGTAACGTATGACCGGGAAGCATTCTCCAGCACGCCTGCCAACGTATTGGTGCTGAACTATAAAGCCAGCAAGCCCGGCCAGTTCAGCGCGGATTTTTCCGTTAACAGCCAGCTTGGAGCAGATATTTCCGCCAAAGGCCCCGTCATCACCTGGAAGGGGATGTTGAAAAACGGCATGAATTATGAAGGCCGCGTTTTGATCCGTCCCAAAGGCGGTACGCTTTCCGCCGCAGGAGATAAAATTTCCGTGAAAAATGCGGATTCCTGCATGGTCGTCATCGCCATGGAGACGGATTACCTGATGGATTATAAAAAGGACTGGAAGGGTGAATCTCCCTCCAGGAAGCTGGACCGTTATGCGGCCAAAGCCGCTTCTGCGGATTATGCCGCCCTGAAACAGGCCCACATTTCCCAGTACAAGTCCATGTTTGACCGGGTGAAGGTCAACTTCGGAAAAACGGAGGAGGATGTAGCCAAGCTGCCTACGCCAAAGCGTCTGGAGGCCTATAAGAAAAATCCGGCAGACCCCGATCTGGAGGAAACCATGTTCCAGTTCGGCCGCTATCTGCTGCTGTCCAGTTCCCGGCCCGGTACGCTACCGGCCAACCTGCAAGGGTTGTGGAATGATTATGTCAAACCGCCGTGGGCCTGCGACTACCATAACAACATCAACGTCCAGATGGCGTATTGGGGGGCGGAACCCGCCAATCTTTCCGAATGCCATGAGGCCCTGGTCAATTATGTGGAGGCAATGGCCCCCGGCTGCCGGGACGCTTCCCAGGCGAACAAGGGGTTCAATACCAAGGACGGCAAACCCGTGCGCGGCTGGACGGTGCGCACCTCCCAGAATATCTTCGGTGGCAACGGCTGGCAGTGGAACATCCCCGGTGCGGCCTGGTATGCGCTGCATATATGGGAACATTATGCATTTACCGGTGATAGAAAGTATCTGGAAAAACAGGCGTATCCCCTGATGAAGGAAATCTGTCATTTCTGGGAAGACCATTTGAAGGAACTGGGAGCCGGGGGCGAAGGGTTCAAGACAAACGGCAAGGATCCGAGCGAAGAGGAGAAGAAGGATCTGGCCGATGTGAAAGCTGGAACTCTGGTGGCTCCCAATGGCTGGTCTCCCGAACATGGGCCGCGTGAAGACGGTGTGATGCATGACCAGCAGCTCATTGCGGAGCTTTTCTCCAATACCATCAAAGCCGCCCGCATTCTGGGCAAGGACGCCGCCTGGGCCAAGAGCCTGGAGGGCAAGCTGAAAAGGCTGGCCGGCAACAAGATAGGCAAGGAAGGAAATCTTCAGGAATGGATGATTGACCGCATTCCCAAGACGGACCACCGCCATACGTCCCACCTTTTTGCTGTTTTCCCCGGCAACCAGATCAGCAAGCTCAAGACGCCCAAGCTGGCGGAAGCCGCCCGCCTTTCCCTAGAATGGCGCGGCACGACCGGAGACAGCCGCCGTTCCTGGACGTGGCCGTGGCGCACGGCTCTGTGGGCCCGCCTGGGCGAGGGGAACAAGGCTCATGAAATGGTTCAGGGACTCTTGAAATTCAACACTTTGCCGAATATGCTGACTACTCATCCCCCTATGCAGATGGACGGCAACTTCGGCATTGTAGGCGGCATTTGTGAAATGTTGGTGCAATCCCATGCCGGGGGCCTAGACATCATGCCCTCTCCCGTGGAAGCGTGGCCTGAAGGCTCCGTGAAGGGGCTGAAAGCCCGGGGAAACGTCACGGTGGATTTTTCCTGGAAGGACGGCAAGGTAAGCAACGTGAAGTTGTATTCCGCCCAACCCAAGGTGTTGCCCGTGCGCGTCAACGGGAAGATGACCCGCATGAAAACCCTGCCGCTGAAATCGGGAACGGAATCTTCGCCGTCCGCGGCCCGGTAAAAAAGGAAATCCATGATCCGGTTTTAATTCTGGAACTAAAAATAGTCATGGCTTCCAGTCCTTTCGTTAGGGCTGGGAGCCTTTTTTATCCTGGACCTTTGCGGAAGGGACGGTATTTGTTTCAAAGGAGGAGCTTGCTGAATGGCGCGTTCCGAAAGAAGGAATTCCTCTCGGGATGTAAAGATTGGGAAGGGTTTTCGCAAGGGGCGGTCCTTCGCCCCGTCTTAAGGAAAGAAGGGCTGCGCTCTCATTTCTTTTCCATCTGCCTGAGCAGGGAGCAAATGGCGCAGGAATGGAGGGAACACAGGTCTTCGTGAATTTGAAGCAATGCCTGGTGGTGCCAGGCTTTCGCAAGAAAGGCGTGTGCATCCGGCCTGCCGCCCAGCAGGGATTGGTGGACGGAGAGGACTTTTGTTCCCGCCTGTCCGGCCCGGAGGGAAAGATAATGCTTCCATGCATGTTCGTCATCTTTCATCGGAAGAAGGTGGTTGATGATGAAGTCCAGAATTCTATCCCGGCCCATCAGGGCCATGGGGCGGGGAGACGGTGGGGAAGGAAGCGTTACATGGGTGCTCCAGTAGGGGTGTGTAAGGGAGGAGAGGTACTTCGTCAGCTCTTCCGTATGTCCGGCAAGGCAAAGGCGCTTAAACGCATCAAAATCTGCTGCGATGACGGCCAGAGCCCCTACGCGCCTCTGCGGATGGTTGGCCGGCCTGTTGCCGGAATACGTCCAGGGAAAGGAGCGGTCCGGCGCCAGTTCAAATTGCGCCCGCAGGGGCCACCATTGAGCCCAGAGTTTTTTGTGGAGTTCTACGGCTTCCGGTGTGCAGGAGGCCGGAAGAACGGGAAGGAGGAAGCCCGCCGTACCGAAAAGCAGGGCTTCCGGACAGTTCCGGATGGAACGCAGGGGCGCCCGCAGGGCCAGGTGGCGCATGGCGGTTTTGTTGGCGTGATAGCCCAGCGTTTCCGCCAGGTTTTCAAAAAGGGCCTGTTCCTCTCCTGCGTATTTGGCGCGTTCCGCATGGCGGCGGTGCTTGTTCCGGAACCTGTAGGCTGCCGCTGATTGGAGGAGTGTTTCCAGAAACTCCGGAGCCATGGATGCCAGCAGTCCGGAGTGGCGGCAGTGGCGTACCGGGGCGCTGCCGGAAGGGGATGTTCCTGACCGCGCCAGCGCAGCGGGGGGAATGACAGCCAGAGGAACGCGTTCATGCCTGGCATTGCGGGTGAACCATTTCCTACGGCTGGGCGCGCAGGCGAGGTGCAGGATGACGCCGTTAAACCCCGGGTTGGAACCGTGCCCGTGGCGTTCCCAGTCTTCCGGCGTGGGATCCAGTTCGATATCTCCCGATTGCGGGACGCCATTAATGCATATCCTGGCGTTTAGAAAGTCCGGTCCGGCGGATTTATTCCAGTTCCCGAAATCCAGAATGTGAACGTCCCTGCCTGAATCATCCGTAAAAGAGGTTCCAAATACTCCTTCCAGAAGAAGAAGCTGAAGAGTCCGCTCGTCCGGAAGGGCGGAATGATTGGAAACGGAATGTTCCCTGACGGCGGACGGCCCTTCTTCCCTTGCTGCGGAAAGGGCTTCCTCATACAGGGAGGCCATGGAGCGCAGGTCCATGTGGAGGGGAGGTATTTTTATTGATCTTTCTGCCGTTCCAATTCTTCTTTCAGGCAGTCGGTTACGTTGCGGAATTTTTCTTCGTTCTCTTCGCTCATTTCGCTCAGGGTCAAATGGGAGTTGAGAACGTGGAGAGTTTGCTCCTTGGCATCCAAGTGAACGGAAGGGGCATTTTCAGTACCCAGGGCGGCACGTATCTGCTCTACTTTTCCCCTCCAGGGGGCTGTGGGCGGTTCAATGCTGAGCAGGGCGTCCAGCCCCAGGCTTTCCAGGGCGCTCAGGCAGCGTTCGCTCGGGGAAGCGATTTGGACGGATCCCCCGATGGGAAGCAGCCGTCGGGACAGGCCCGCAAGAGTGCCCATGAAGGTGGAGTCAATGCCGGAGCAAGTTTCCAGATCAATGACGATCAGACGCCCTCCGGAAGCGATGTAATCGTCCCCCAGGGATTTGACAGTCGGACTATTGGCAAAACTTCCGCGTCCGGAACACCGGACCCAAAGAAATTCATCAAAAAGGCCGAAAAGGATGGAAGAATTGTTATTCACGTCGTTAGAAAATGGAAACCATATGAATAACAAGAGAAACCTCTGCGGTCAAGTCAGGATTTAATTTGCGCGCCGCCGGAAGAAGGTTCGTTTTCTCGCATGCAGAACCTTTTCCCGCGGCGCTCTTTTCGTTATTCGGAGGGATGCCTCAGGAGTTCTTGGTGCCTTCCCCCGTACCGGGCAGGAAACGGTAATAGGTTTCCAGCATCAGCGTTGCCAGGCACTGGCGGTAGATGTTTTCAGATTTATTGCTCATGCCGGAAACGTATCCTACGTCATTTTTCCGGAAACTGCCGTCCGCATTCTGGCCGCTGAGCACGGCGTCCCGGAATGCTTTGTTGTAAGAGGTCCATACGTCTCCTCCGCGGTTCATGGCAGCCTGCACGCAGTAGTAATGCATGTAGAGATTACTCTTGACATTTTCCGTGCCGCTTCCCTGGCCCCACTGGAGGGTCTTGACGTTGTTCTTAATCCAGTCCAATCCCTTGCGGGCTGCACCGCCGGAGCCGTCGCCCGTCATTTGCAGAGAAAGCACGCCTACGCCTACCAGGGAGGAACGGGGCATATTACCGTTTTCCTTATAGGAAAATTTGCCGTCCGGCATGACGTTCTTGCGCACGTAGCTTGAGGCCTTGCGCAGCGTAGAGCGGATTTCCCCTTTGGTAGGCTTGATGCCGCCGTGTTCGGCAGCCTTGAGAGCCTGCACGTTCCACCCGGTGACGGAAAGGTCGATGTCCGGATTAATCTTGTTGTTGTAGCTGTAGCCCCAGCCCCCGTTGGGACACTGGGCGTCAATAATCCTGTCCACGGCTTTTACGACGACCTTTTCCAGATTGGAGATGGAGGGGATGTCCATCTGTTTGCAGAAGGTATAGGCTTCGCACAGGGCATAGGTGGCTACCGCGTGGTCATAACAGATTTCCTTCAGGGCGGGCTGTTCCGAAAGGACGGGGTTTTTCATGCCTAAGTCCACCAGGAAGGAAATGCCTTTCAGGACGTTTTCTCCGAATTCCTCGGAAAGAGGGGTTTCACAGTGGGCCAGGTAGGCCAGCAGGGAAATGCCGGTCATGGAAGCGCGGAATTGCCCTTCACCCCAGGAGCCGTTGCCGTTCTGCTGTTTTTTCAGCCAGCGGAGGGATTTGACTACGGCTTCCTCGCACTGCGGGGTGCCCCCGTTTTCCGTGATGCGCTTCATGCGGTCGTTCAAATCGCAGCGCTTGG
>OMDX01000674.1_pt1 | contig 12659 bp, 6 predicted proteins | sample 1673711 | NCBI WGS metagenome assembly OMDX01 (sample SAMEA103958123, study PRJEB25191) | human gut metagenome
CCTCGTCTGCGCTATAGAGGGTGCTGATGACCGTATAGGCCGCATCCTCAAAGGTGCCTTTTTCGTTCTTACTCTCGAGTCCCATGCGCTCATAGAACTTGGTGCACTTGTAATCGGACACCTGATAGTCGAACACCTTGTTGATAACGCCGTTGATGACCTCAAAGACACGGTCGGGGTCGTTGATATAGGCCTCGTCTACCTGAGCGCAGAGATCCTTGATGAAGCTCATAATGTTGCTGCTGACCGTAAATATCTCGACGCTGCCTACCTCAAAGCCGTTCGTGCCGAGCGCGTCGATAATTATCTTCTCAAGGTCGATTCCCGACGCCTCAAGGAAAGCATAGAGTCCGCCGGCCTTTTGGATATTACTGAAAATTCCGGAGAGCGCGTCCTCGACCATGGTTGAGGCGAAGTTGCGTATATCGCCAGGGCCGTAGGTCTTGAAGAAGGAGTAGCTGTCCTTAAAGGGCTGAGCATAGGTCTTTGAAGTGCCGTTGGGGAAGTTTACGACAATGGGTCCGTCCTCGTCAATGTCGTGGGACTTGACGTCGCAGACAGTCTTGCCGTCTGTGGTATTGTCAAAGGTCACGGTTCTGAACTTGTTCGGGAAAGCCGTGAGAGAGGTTGTCTCGATATCATAGAGGGTCTCGCCGTTATCATTGGTGTGGGCGGCGATATCGGGGGTATGAAGATGTCCGCTGAAGGTGAAGTGCATTCCCGCGTCGGCAAGAGCCTCGGTGCGCTCCATCCAATCGTCGAGCACAAAGGCATAGAACAGCTCGTCCTCTATCGTCATGTGCGGGACAAAGTTGTGGTGAGCCATGCCTATGACGGTCTCGCCGTTCTTCTTTGCCTTTTCGCACTGCTTGAGAGCCCACTCCATAAGCTCGGGAGTGAGGCAGCCGGAGGTCTCATGAACATCGTTGCCCTTTGCGGTGGCATCTGCCGAATATTTGCAGGAATCAAGCACGAGAAGTCTGTAGCCGCCCTTGAGTCTGACCGCGAACGAGAGACTGCCCGCCTTGCCGCTCGAGGGAGTGAAAACATCCTCTTTTTCGTCCGTTACAAGGTCGCGGCCGAGATTCTTGTATATCTCGCGGAAAGCCTCGGGAGTGGTTATCTCCGCGGACTCCTTGACGCCGTTTTTGAATGTAACGCCGTTATAGTTGTTGATGTCGTGGTTGCCGTTTACAACGATGACCTGTATTCCGCTCTCCTTTTCAAAGGCTTCGAGCTTTGCGGCAAGAGCCTTGTGACCTGCAAGCTCGCCGTTGAGGGTCAGGTCGCCGGGGATGAATACGTAGTCGCTCTTCTCGGCAACAGCCTTCTTGAGCGCTGCGTCGATAAGGGCGTTGACTTCGTTGTGCTGACGGGAACCTTTGTCGTTCCATTCGTTGTAGGCTTCGCTGAATCCGTTCTTTGTGTTCCCGGTTCCTTTTTCGGAATCAGCAAAATAGTGAATGTCGGAGATCGAGGTGACTCTGAGCGTGCCCTTTTCCTGGGCAAAAGCACCGAGAACTCCGGTAGGGACGGCGGCAAGTATGAGCGTCATGCAGACTATAACCGCGATGATGCGGCTTGCCGGTCTTCCTCTGTTTTTCATTTCGTTTCCTCCTTTTTTCTGGTTTTATATTAAACAAAAACGAAAATGCTTAATCCTCCGAGCCGTCCGTCTGCTCGGCTATGCCGAGATATGCGTCCGCCTCCGCAGCGTCCATGCTCTCGATTCCCTTGAGTTTTCCCGTCATAATGCGGTTTCTGTCCTGCGCGGCGACAAGCGTGCGCCCCGCCTCGTCTATCTTTTTCTTCGCCTTGTCGAGCACCTCGCCGAACTTCTCATACTGCGCCTTGGCAACGGAGAGCAGGCGGCGAACCTCGTTCGCCTTCTCGTTTATCGCCACGGCCTTGAAGCCCATGGAGAGGGAGTTGAGAAGCGCGGTTATCGTGGTCGGCCCCGCTATCATGATGTTGTATTCGCGCTGGATGCGCTCGGCGATGCCCTTGGGAGAGGACGCGATTTCCGCATAGAGCCCCTCCGTGGCCAGATACATTATGGCAAAAGGTGTGGTGGTCGGAACGTTTATATATTTTGTGATGAGCTTTGCCTCGCCCAGCACTCTGTCCTCAAGAGCCTTGCGCGCCGCGGCAACCTCGTCGGCGTCCGCGCCGTCGGCTGCGGTGCACAGGCGCACATAGTCCTCCAGGGGGAACTTCGAGTCAACGGGGAGATATGCGTCCGTTCCGCCGTCTCCGGCGGGGATGCGTATGGCAAACTCGACGCGCTCGCTGCTGCCCGGGCGGGAGGAGAAGTTTTTCACATACATATTGGGAATAGTCTGGTCGAGAATGCCCTCGAGCTGAACCTCCGCCCAAGTGCCGCGAGCCTTGACGTTTGTCAGCACTCGGTTGAGATTCGTGACGTTCGTGGTGACGCCGGTCGAGAGCTCCTTCATCTCGCCGAGCGACTTATAGACGTTTTCAAGCTGCTCGGAGACGGTCTTAAACGAGCTGTCGAGGCGGGTCGTGAGAGTCGCGGAGAGCTTTTCATCGACGGTCGCTCGCATTTCGTCGAGCTTTTTCTCGTTACTCTGCTGCATTTTCTCTATCGACTCTGCAATAATTCTCGACTGCCTGTCGTTTTGTTCTATGTTGTTGCGGCGGATAGTGTCGAGCGATTTCGAGAACATATCCGTCAGCTGCTGCTGATGCTTGAAATTGGCCTCGGTCATCAGCGCAAGGCGCTCGTTCATCTTGTCGAGCGATTCGGTGAGCTCCGAGCGCATATCCTTCTGGTTACCCGCGCTCTCTCTGCGGCTGCGCTCAAACTCGTCGCGCAGCTGACCCTCGAGGGAGCTTATCTTGCTCCCGAGTTCCTTTATCTGCCCGTCTCCGGCGGAGAGGCGGCCGAGCTTCGTTATGACAATAACGAGCAAAACGGCGCACAGTGCCGCGAGAGCGGCGGCGATATATATAACAGCATTCATAATTTAGTTCTCCGAAATCTGTAAGATATGATTAAGAATTGTAACAGATTTTTTAAAAAATTGCAACAATTAGACAGATATATTTAACAATAAAAATTTTTTGAGTAAAATTGAGCCCGCAAGAGATAATCTTTGCAAGAAACGGTTGATAACAGGTGTGATTTTATGCTACTATATAATGTATCGGGCGCGTATGCCCGTCCCGAAAAAATTATGCCTCATACCGCCCGCAAAGTTTGTCCGAATATGCCGACGGAGCTTATATACGGAGGAAAACCATGAAAATTTTCAAGAGAGCCGTTTCGATATTTCTTGCGTTAGCGCTGCTTTTTGCCCTGGCCGCCTGCGGTAATGACGGGTCGGGCGCGGCGCTGAGCTATCCGATAGAGTCCCAGCCCGAGTGCCTTGACCCGCAGATAGCGCAGGGCGCGGAGGCCAAGACCGTTGTGCTCAACTGCTTCGAGGGGCTTGTCCGCAAGGACTCCGAGGGGAAGTTCTCCCCCGCCGCGGCGAAGAGCTGGAGCTATGACAGCGCCTCTCTCACTTATACTTTTAAGCTTCGCGAGGACGCCCGCTGGGTCATAATGAAAAAGGCGTATAAGTCGATTCTCGGCGACGATATAGACAATACTTTCGATTCCCGCGTCACGGCGGCGGATTTCGTCTTTGCGCTGAAGCGCGCCGTGAACCCCGCGACGGGTGCGCCCGAGGCGATGAGCCTCGGCGTGATAAAGAACGCGAAGAGCATAATAAACGGAAAGCTCTCCCCCGATAAGCTCGGCGTCAGTGCCGTCGGCGACTTCGAGCTGCGCATAACGCTCGAGCACGCGACCGACGAGGCGGCGTTTCTCGACCTGCTGACAAAGGCCGTGTGTATGCCCTGCAACGAGACGTTTTTCAACGCGACCAAGGGCCGCTACGGGCTCGACTACTCGACCCTTATGTGCAACGGACCGTTCTATCTCTCCTACTGGCTGCACGACTCCGCCCTGACCATAAAAAATAACGACGACTACACGGGGCCTTTCCCGGCAAAGCCCGCGAGCGTGTCGCTTGTAATCGACAGCGACGGCAATCAGAAATTAAAATACCTGCTCGACGGCACCTACTGCGCCGCTCAGCTCGGCACCGTCGCGCCCGATTCGTCCTCTCTCACGGTCACAAAGAACTACGACACCGTCTGGGCACTGTGCTTCAACTGCTCCGATGCGTCCCTCTCAAACGCGGCGCTGCGCCGCGCGCTCTGCACGGCGGTGGACATTTCGTCTCTGACTCTCGGCAGCGAGGATATGCAAAAGACATATTCCGTCATTCCGCCATCCTGCTCTGTGGGCGAGGGCGCGGATTTAAGCAGCGAGCCCGTGAGCATACTCGGCCACGACATGAACAGAGCCGCCGCATATTGGGAGAACGCAAAGAAAAATATAACGGGCAAAATAAACCTCGAGATAATCTGCCTGCCGGAGCACGAAAACGCCATGCGCCGCATGATCCAGGGCTGGCAGAAAATATTCGGCCTGAGCGTCAATTTCACCGTCGCCGCGCTCGACTCGGCGGAGCTCTCCTCAAGAGTGCAGGACGGCGACTATCAGATAGCCCTCGCCTCCATGTCGGCGGGCATAACCGACGCCGCGGGCTTTCTCTCGACGCTTTCCTCGCAGGGGACGAACAATATTGTCCGTCTCAGGGACTCGCAGTTTGACTCGGCGGTAAAGGAACTCAAGGCTTTGAGCGGCTCGGAGCTCGTCAAGGCGTGCCGCGGCGCGGAGGGCAGACTTCTCTCGACGGGCGCGGTGCTCCCGCTGTTCATAACCCCGAGCTATTTTGCGACCGCCAAGGGCGTTGAAGGCCTGAGCGTCGACCCCGAGAGCTCGGCGGTGGATTTTGTTTTCGTAACGGCAAAGGACTGACATAAAAATGAAAAAATCAAGCAAGCTCAAATATATTTTACCGAAGAATCGGACGGTGCGCACTGTGCTCGCCGTCTTTTTCTGGTTTTCTGCGGCGATGTGCGCCGCCTGCATATTCTGGCTTTCGAGCAATGACGGCAACCGTTCGCAGGACATGAGCGACAACGTGCTCGGCTTTCTCGGAAAGCTGCTCGGCCCGATTCTCAACAGCTTTATCGTGCGCAAATTCGCGCATTTCTTTGAATATGCCGCGCTCGGATTTGTTTTAGGCTGCGCGCTGTTTTTGACCCGCAGGCGGTTTTCGCCCGTTCCCGCGGTGATTTGCAGCGCCGTCTATTCGGTGAGCGACGAAATCCACCAGTATTTTGTTCCGGGACGCGCCTGCCGCCTTTTCGATGTCGGAGTCGATGTGTTCGGAGCGCTGACGGGAACGCTCGTGCTCGCGCTCATAATTCTTGTTGTGAACTCCGTCGCTCTGCGCGGAAAGGAAAAATATCCCGCGTAAAAATTTAGCGTTTCTATTGTCGTTTTACTGCAGTATATGATATAATAAAGTCTATATAGAGACTTTTGGCGAAGAGGTATATTTAATGGAACATAAAGAGGGGCTCATAGTCGGGCGCAACGCAGTGCTTCAGGCGCTCGAGAGCGGCAGAACGATAGACAGCGTGACCGTGGCGCAGGGTCAGCGCGGCGGCCAGGCGGGCAAGATAATAGACATCTGCCGCGAGCGCAAAATCCCCGTCAAGTTTGCCGACGCGCGCAAGCTCGACCGCCTCTGCGACGGTGCGGCGCATCAGGGCGTTGCGGCATTTGCCGCGGCTCACGAATATGCCGAGCTGGACGATATCTTCGCCCTCGCGCAGAGCCGAAACGAGCGCCCGTTCATTGTCGTGTGCGACTCCCTCGAGGATCCGCACAATCTCGGCGCTATACTCAGAAGCGCGGAGGCCGCCGGAGTGCACGGGGTCATTATCCCGAAAAGAAACTCCGTGACCCTCAACTACACCGTCGCCAAGACCTCGGCGGGCGCGATAGAATATGTCCCCGTAGTCAAGGTCGCAAATCTTCCCGCCGTTATCGACGAGCTCAAGGCTCGCGGTGTCTGGATTTTCGGCGCGGATATGGACGGCACGGATTACACCTCCCTCGACTACAGCGGCAGCATAGCCCTCGTCATAGGCTCGGAGGGCAAGGGAATAGGCCGACTCGTGCGCGAAAAATGTGATTTCATAGCCTCTATGCCGATGCGCGGCAAAATAAATTCTCTCAACGCCTCCGTCGCGGCGGGAATCCTGATGTTCGAAGCGGCGAAACACCGAAACTGACTTTTATCCGATTTTTTATATATTGGGGTGAGATGAGTGGAAAACAAATCTTCCGACAGGCAGGGCAAGATTTCCCTTGATAAAATTGTCCGCGAGATAGCGGAGCTTGAATCGAGCCGCGGCGAGCCGGATAAAATCTGGTCGCTCAGCGACATAGACGAGCTGATTGCAAGCACAAACGCCGTCTCCCCGGTGCCTGCCGACGAGGACGACGCCGAGCTTTTGACGAGCATTCAATATTACGAGGACGCATACTCCGACGACAAAGCGTTGGGGTACGAGCCCGTGCGCGAGCCCGAGCCCGAGTATGAACCCGAAGAAACCGCCGAGCCTGAGCAGGGGGCAGACGAGCCCGATGTTGACATCTCCGACAAGACGGAGGATGAAGTGCCCGCAGAGCCGGAGGAAGCAAACGAAGCTCCCGCAGAAGCCGAACCGGCGGACGAAATGCCCGCAGAAGAAGCGGTGCCCGGGGAAGCGGTCGAAGCTCCCGCAGAAGAAGAGGACGAAGCTCCTGTTGAAGATGCAGTGTCCGAAAAAACGGACAGCATTCCCGCTGAGGTCGAGACTCCCGAAGAAGAACCCGACGGCGTTCCCGCGGAGGACGCGGACGAAGCCCCCGCCGAGGACGGCGAAGAGATATACTCAGATTCAAAATTCGAGCTGTCGATCGCAGAGAGCGACGGCGATACGGATACAGACGAAAACCGCGAAGCCGAGCGGGAGAAGGTTGTTCCTCTCAACGGCGAGGATGAGACCCCGCAGGACGGCGCGGAAGAGAAAAAGCCGACTGTCGAGGAGCTTTTCGGTGCGCCGGCGGCAAGATATTTCGGCGAGCCCGCCGAGGAGACGGAGGACGACTCCGAAAACGAGGAGCGCGCCGTGCCCGGACTTTTTGACGATACCGTTGTGTTCGGTCCGATGAAAACGCTCTCGGAGCCGACACGGAAGGACGGCGACGAATACAAGACAAAGCTTATTTCCGCCATAGGCTCGGCGAACGCGCCGCAGAGCTCCGAGACGATAGAGAAGCCCGGAGTTATCTTAAAGCGCGGCCCGCTCTCCGAGACGTCGGGGCTTGAGCCCCTGCCGAAGGTCATTCCCGCAGAGGACTTTGTCGGTTCGGAGAATGACGCCGCTTCCTCCATAGAGGATAGGCCCTTCACTAACCCCGCCGCAGAAAACCGTCCGGAGGAGGAGCAGATGATGCTCAGCGGCTTCGGCGAAGAACCGGAGACCGAAAAAATAGACGAGGACGAGCTGCGGGACGAGCTGAGCAAAAAAAGAGCGGAGAAGAAGAAAAAATTCGTTCTGCTGAGCAATCTCGACGAAAACGAGCCGCAGCAGGAGGAGTCTCGCCCCGAAGAAAAAGCAGAGGAGCCCGAGGAGCAGCCCAAAAAGAAGAAAAAGCGCTCCGAGAAAGCGCCGCTCGAATACGAAAAGCCCGAACAGCGCGGGCGCATATATAACAGCCTTAAAAACGCGGCCACGCAGCTCAAGACCTCGGCCATAGGGCTCTGCGTTATAGAGGGAGTCGCGCTGCTGCTGCTCCTGGTTCCTAAGATTCTCGAGTGGGCGGCGATAGACGCTCCCGCGTTTGACCGCGGAGGCGCGGGACTCGCGGCGGCGAATCTCGTTCTTCTGCTCGCGTCGTTCTATCTCGCTTTTCCGTGCATTCTCTCCGGCATGAAGGCGCTCGCCAAGGGTCGAGTGACCGGCGGCGCGGCAGGCGGAATTACGTTTATACTCGCGCTCGTTCAGACGGTGCTCTCTTTCTTCAACAAATCGCCCGAGGGAGCTTCCGGCGTGTTCTACTGCTCGGCGGCTGTATTCGCCCTGCTCATGACCGCCGAAAACGGCAGCCGCGGCTCGGCGCGCGTTATGCAGAATTTCCTTTTCTGCACCGCAAAGCGCAAGTCGGGGCTCTACGGCATAAGAGCCATAGAGAGCGAAAAGGATGCCTTTGAGGTCGGACGCTCTCTAAAAATGGGCAACCCCGACATTCTGTATTCCGGCAAGGTAAAGTTCCCCGCCGAGTTCATTAAAAATTCCGAGGCGAATTCGCCTGCGGACAGCTGCGTAAAGCGCAGCCTGATAATCTCTTCGGCAGTCTCCGTGCTGCTCGCCGTGATATCGGGCATAATAACAAGGGATTTCTTCCAGTCATTCGGCGTGCTCACCGGCGCGTTCTGCCTGACCTCACCCTGCGCCATAGAGCTCGCGCTGATGATTCCCCTCTATCTTGAAAACAGAAAGCTCAACTCGGAGGGCGGAATGATAGCGGGCTACGACGCCGCCGTAGAATGCTCCGAGGCGGTCGCCGCCGCAGTCGACAGCGCAGACCTCTTCGACCGCGCCGCGTGCGAAATGCACGGAATGAAGGATTTTCACACCGTGCGCATAGACGACGTTCTGCTCTACGCGGTTGCAATAGTCCTGAAGTCCGGCGGCCCGCTGACCGATGTCTTTAACCGCATTATCGGCGGCTCGACAGAGCTTCTGCCGCCCGTGCGCGATATGATATATGAGGACAGGCTCGGCCTCTCCGCAACTATATACAATCAGCGCGTGCTGCTCGGCAATCGGAACCTGCTCACGCATCACAATATCGAGGTTCCGCTCAAGTCCGACGAGGACAAGGTCAAGCGTAACGGACGCAAGATTCTCTACATAGCCATAGACTCCCAGGTGGCGGCGATGTTCGTCTTTAACTACGCCGAGGACGCCTCTCTCAAGGAGTCGCTCAACGAGATGGCGGACAACGGCTTCAGCCTTGTCGTTCGCACGGATGACCCGAATGTCACCGACGAGCTTATCGCCGCGCGCTTCGGCATAGCGCAGAAGGATATCAAAATGACGTTCTCCCACGGCGCGCGCATATTCAGCGCATACAGAGACAGCGTCGTTGACTCCGCGCCCGCAAAGGTCATGCACGACGGCTCCGCCCGCTCTTACTTCAAGAGCATAGCGGCCTGCGGCAGGCTTGCAAACTTCGCCTCGCGCTGGGCGGTGTTCGCCCTTATAATGCAGGCGGTTGTGGCGGCGGGAGCGATACTCTGCGTCGCGCTCAAGGCGTTCGCGTTCGTGTCGCCGCTGACGGCGGTAACAGTCCAGTGCGCGACAGTGCTTTTCAGCGTGATACTCGAAAAATTCAAGAAATAACTCACGGGGGCTGCGCCGCAAGGTGTCAGCCCCTTTCCGAAAGGGACGGGGGATATGCAGGAAAAGCTCGGCAAGACAAAAACAGACCTGAACGGCAAAACCGTGCTCGTGACGGGCGCGGCGGGATTCATCGGCTCTTTTCTCTCAAAACGCCTGCTCACGGAGTTTGAAGATATCCGCGTCATAGGCTTCGACAGCGTCAACGACTACTATGATGTCCGCCTGAAGGAATCGCGGCTCGAAGAGCTCCGCCGGTATGAGAACTTCACTTTTATCAAAGCGAATCTCGCGGACAAGAGCAAGGTCGGGGAGGTCTTTTGCGAATATGCCCCGCAGATCGTCGTTAATTTGGCGGCTCAGGCGGGGGTGCGCTATTCAATCGAAAATCCCGACGCCTATATCGAGTCGAATCTCATCGGCTTTTATAATATCCTCGAGGCGTGCCGTCACTCCTATGACAGCGGCAGAACCCCGGTCGAGCATCTGGTATATGCCTCAAGCTCGTCGGTCTACGGCGGCAACAAAAAAGTGCCCTACAGCACCGACGACAAGGCGGACAGCCCCGTCAGCCTCTATGCCGCAACGAAGAAGTCGAACGAGCTCATGGCTCACGCCTACTCGAAGCTCTATAACATCCCCTCGACGGGACTCAGATTTTTTACGGTCTACGGCCCCGCCGGTCGCCCCGACATGGCATATTTCGGCTTCACGGACAAGCTCCTGCGCGGCGAGACGATAAGCATTTTTAACTTCGGAAACTGCAAGCGGGACTTTACTTATATAGACGACATCGTAGAGGGCGTGGTTCGCATTATGCAGGGCGCACCGGAGCGCAAAAACGGCGAGGACGGTTTGCCCGTGCCGCCGTATGCGGTCTACAACATCGGCAACCGCAGCCCCGAAAACCTGCTCGACTTCGTCGGGATTCTGAGCAGCGAGCTTATCGCGGCGGGCGTTTTGCCGCAAGACTACGACTTCGAGGCGCACAAAAAGCTCGTCCCCATGCAGCCGGGCGACGTGCCCGTGACCTATGCGGACACAGAGCCGCTCGAGCGCGACTACGGCTACAAGCCCTCGACTGACCTTCGAACCGGGCTTCGCAATTTTGCCCGCTGGTACAAGGAGTTCTACAAGGTCTGATTTATATGTTTATTTATAATGTATCCCCCGCAGATGCGGGGCGAAAAAAAATCCTACCTGCGCTTTTTTGCGGGTAGGATTTTGTAATATAAGCTTTATCTCCAGATATTTGTCCAGAACACGCTCTCGATGCCCGCAAAGGTGAGAAGCTGAGCCATGTTCACATAGATGCAGGCGACTGTCGAGACGGTGAATATCAAATCGACGAGCTTTTTCGTGCTCTTCGACTTTATGCTCTTATAGAGCGTGAACGCAATGACCAGAGCGCCGATGACCATCGGCCACGAGATATCCGCGTTGTAGCGCACGGCATAGCCGCTCTCCCACGAGGAAAAGATTATCACGAGCGGCATGAGTATGCAGGTCACGCCGATGAGAAGTGCGGGCAATACGCGCTTTTTCTTTTCGACGCGCTTCAGAGCCTTGCCCGCGAACAGATAGGCGAACATGGGCAGCGCGCGGTATATCAGACCGACGGAGATGAGGTTCCTGCCCGCGTCGTCGATAAACATATAGCCGTTCAAGCCGAAAGCCTCCACCGAGGACGCGAGATGAGTAAAGACCTTGGGCGTGAAGTGCGGCATATTCAGCAGATAGGCATACATATTGATAAGCACATATCTCCAGTGGAACTCCGAGTGGGTGAAGTCGTTTATCGTCAGAGAATACTGTATGCCGAAGTCGAGCGGGTTGTCAAAGCGCAGATAGTTATATATCATCTGCCCCATGGCGATAATGCCCAGCGGGACGAGGGCGGCCGCTGCATATTTGAAGAACGTGCGGGTTTTCTGCTTCTTTTCGAGCCCGTCGAGAGCTTTTTTCAGTCCGCCCGCGAAGAAGAACAGCGCGGCGATGCAATAGACCGCAAGGGTCGGGCGGCAGAGCACGGCATAGCCCAGGAAGAACGAGGCAAAGCCGAGACGGACATAGGAAATCTTCCCGTCCCAGAGTATATTCGAGCTTATGAGCAGATACGCGCCTATCGCCACGTTCATAAAGCCGGCGGCGATAGCCAGCTCATAGAAGAGCGGGCGCGCCGTGGAGAACATGATCCCCGAGGACATCTGCAGGGTTATCAGTCCTGCGAGCACCGTATTTGTCGGCAGCTCACGGAATTTTTTCTCTATAACCGCGAGATAAATCTTCGTCAGGAAGATTATTCCGACTAACGCGAACATGAGCGTCGCCCAGCCGCAGGGGAAATAGTATCCCGTTATCAGGTGATACGGCAGGAACAGCGCAAGCACCGGGCCTATGCCGTAATATGAGTAGTATTTTCCGTTATACAGGCAGTGATCCCACAGGAATTTCTCCTGAGTGACTTCCGTGTTGCGCTTCGGGCTGTCGTAGGGATTTTCGAGCGAGAGCAGCTCGTCGCACGGTTCCTCAAGCAGATGCACCTGATGATGCTCGAACGCGTCAACAAGCTCCTTTGATATCTGATTGCCCTCGTGCGAGGTGAAGCTGAAATAGGTGTTTGACCAGCCCTTCGCCACGCTCGTGAACGTGAAGAACACCGCGAGCGCCATGGTGACAGCGGTTATCGCCGCCGCCCAATGGGTGCAGCTCAGTTTATTGTCCGAAAACTTTTTGCGTGCTCCGACGGGATTCGCAATCAAGTAGATAATAAAGCCCGCGACTGTCGCTATGAGCAAATAGGTCAAAACCGTTCCGACTATGTGACGGGCGCTTGCGGTTTGGTTGAGAGTTATGTTCTTGATTGCCACGTAGCCGTCGCCGTCGACGGATATGTTGAACCTGAGGCGCGACACGTCGCCCGAGAAGCTGCAGGTCATAATATTGTCGGAATCTCTGTCCATCTCGAGCTTAGCAAGGCCTTGGCGGTAATACGAGGTGGTCGAATCCGAGAAATCGACGCGGACGGTGCTCTTGTCCACGTTGTCGTCAAGCTCGATATCGAAGCCGATGGAGCCGACCCGCGCGTCTATGTCCGAGAACTCGAGCTCAGAATATCCCATGCCGACGGTTACGGTGCCGTCAAAGTCGCTGTAGACAAAATTGCTGCCCTGCGCACGGGAGAGGTCGAGCTTTTGCTCCTTATAGCCGCCGATAAGTCTGTTGAGCGGAGTAAAATTCATCACAAACAGGCTGATCGCCGTCACTACAACAAA
>OMDX01000693.1_pt1 | contig 12481 bp, 17 predicted proteins | sample 1673711 | NCBI WGS metagenome assembly OMDX01 (sample SAMEA103958123, study PRJEB25191) | human gut metagenome
GTGATATTCGTTTGAGCTGCCGAAAGGAGGAACGCAAATGGCAAAAAAGCGAGTCAATGGGGAAGGAACCATTGGAAAACGAAAAGACGGCCGCTGGGAAGCGCGATACATCGCAGGCCGCGACCCGGAAACCGGAAAGCAGATTCGAAAAAGCATTCTCGGCAAAACACAGGCTGAGGTTCGCACCAAACTGAAAGAAGCACTGGCAGAAGCAACCGAGATCGATGTGGTCAAATCCGGCGAATATAACGTGGCAGGTTGGGTGCAGGCTTGGTACTCGCTGTATGCGCAGCCAAACGTGCGCGAAACGACCGCGCGCTACTACAAGGGTTATATCGATCACCATGTCCTCCCGCGTCTGGGCGATATTCCGTTAAACAAGCTGACGTCGCTGGACATTCAGCAGTTCTATAAAGATCTGTTGGAAAACGGCAGAATTCGTGAGGATACAAAAGCCAAAAAACCGGGGCTCAGCAGCACGACTGTGCATGGCATCCATGTCATGCTGAAATCTGCGTTGAAGCGAGCCGTGCAGGAGCGCTTAATCCCATTCAATCCGGCGGAATTCTGTATCCCGCCCAAGATCACGAAACCGGAACTGCAGGTGATCCCGTCGGAGCGGTATCAGTCCTACTTGACAGCCGCCGAACAGCGCGGTGTCCTGCCGATGTTTTATCTGGAGCTGGCTACGGGACTTCGGAAAGGGGAAATCGCGGCGCTGCTCTGGTCGGATTACGACGCGCAGACGCAGACCATTCATGTAACAAAACAGTACCTTTTCTACAATGGTCAGGGCACTGTGTCCCCGCCCAAATCAAGCACCTCTGTCCGCTACGTTTCCATCCCGGAGGAAGCTGCAAAGCTGCTGGAGCAGGAGCATGAAAAGCACCCGAAAAATCCCTATATGTTCCCATCACCGCTCACCGGCGAAATGTACCACCCGGACGCCATCGTGAAGATCCACCGGAAGATCTGCAAGGACATTGGATTGGAGCACGTCAGATTTCATGACTTGAGACATAGTTTCGCCACGACCGCGCTGCAATGCGGCGTGGACGTAAAAACAGTCTCCACCATGCTCGGTCACAGCAGCGCGGGATTTACACTGAACGTCTACACGCACTCGACCAGCCGAATGCAGCAGGAAGCGGCTAGAACCGTCGGAAAGGTCATGCCAAAGATGCTCGAGCGTTGAAAACCGCAATAATAAACTCCCGGCTGCCTGAAAAAAGCAGCCGGGATTCTCGTTTTCATCTCATCCTGTCCAACCAGGCACGTTTCGTCCCATCGCCGTTGGCGTCAGGGTTGGCGTCAATGTCGCTGAGTGGAGGACATCAGCCCAAGTTGCCTTGACCTTACGGCGCGGACGACAGCCACGTGAAACGAAGAAAAATCAAGCCTGCCTGCGCAAAAACACGCCGCGTCGGCATCCTCGGTTCTTCTTCAAAAAGTTCGGATAAAGCAAAAATCCGCACCTTTCAGTGCGGATTTTGGTGGGGGAAGGTGGATTCGAACCACCGAAGTCACTGACAACAGATTTACAGTCTGCCCCCTTTGGCCACTCGGGAATTCCCCCATATTCAGGATGCTGTGTTGCGGTAAAATGGAGCTGGTAGACGGATTCGAACCCCCGACCTGCTGATTACAAATCAGCTGCTCTACCGGCTGAGCTACACCAGCGTATCCGCTGCGACTATATTACTATACCATTCGGCATGGGCAAAGTCAAGACCCAATTTGCGCTTTTTTGCAGGAAAAGCAAAGCGGCAGCATTCCCGGCGGGCGCTGCCGTTTTCTTCCCTTCCGGCTAGGATCAGCCGTCGATGTGCTCCTCCAGATAATGGGCCAGCTCGCCGACGGTGTGGATCTTCTCGATGTCCTCATCGGGGATCTCGATATCGAACTCATCCTCCAGCGTCATCACCAGGTCCACGACATCCAAAGAGTCGGCGCCCAGGTCATTGACGATATCGGTGTTCTCGTTCACCTCGTCCGCTTCAATATCAAGCTGTTCGCACAGCAGCTCAATCAGTTTTTCCAGTACCATATTTTCCTCCTAGAATATTCTCCGTTTTCGGTTTGTACCGTTGTTTTTACACAGTGACTATATGATAGCCTGTTTTTCACGGGTTGGCAAGATATTTTATTCGGCAAATGCCACAAATATTATGTGAATGCCTTGTGATAACCGCACCTTTGCGTCAAATTTTCTTCGGATCACCCCCCACCCCGGCCTTTTCTTCCGTTGCGTCGGCGGGCGGCGGCTGTTATAATAGAAAAGAAGGGGGAAATCCTCCCCCGCTTTTTGCCGAAAGGATTGAAATACCATGAAAATGACCGAGATCATCTCCCTGCTGGATGCCCGCCTTTTGTGCGGCGCCGTGGAGGACGACTATGAATTTGACAGCGCCTTTGCCAGCGATATGATGAGCGATGTGCTGGCCTACGGGCAGGGTCAGGCGCTGCTGCTTACCGGCCTGCTCAACCAGCAGGTCATCCGCACGGCGGAAATGCTGGATATGCGCTGCATCGTGTTTGTCCGGGGCAAGGTCCCCGCCGATGAGGTGCTTTCCCTGGCCGCCGAAAAGGGCATCACCGCCCTGACCACCCGACACGGGATGTTCACCTGCGGCGGGCTGCTGTATCAGGCCGGGATCCGCGGGGTGTAGGCGATGACACTGCAATATCATTACACCGTGCCCGGCGATGATTTTGTCCATGCGGGCGAGGCCAGCGGCCACCTGAAGGGGGTGCTGCGCCAGCTGGGCTACCCCGGCGATACCATCCGTCGGGTGGCGATCTCGATGTACGAGGGCGAGATCAATATGGTCATCCACGCCAACGGCGGCGAGATCGACGCCGAGATCGACGACCGGGGCGTTACCGTGACGCTGCGGGATCAGGGCCCCGGCATCCCGGATGTGGAAAAGGCCATGCAGGAGGGCTGGAGCACCGCCAGCGATGAGATCCGTTCACAGGGCTTCGGCGCCGGGATGGGTCTGCCCAATATGAAAAAATACACCGACCGTATGCAGATCGACACCGTTTTGGGGGTCGGCACCGCCATCACCTTACGCATCGACCTGCACTGAATACAGAGAAGCGAGGAAAAGATGGAACATCAACCCTATTTTCACTCCGTAACCCTTAATAAAGAGCTGTGCCGCGGCTGCATCACCTGCGTCAAGCGCTGCCCCACCGAGGCCATCCGGGTACGGGACGGCAAGGCCCGTATTTTAGGCGAACGCTGCATCGATTGCGGCGAGTGTATCCGCGTCTGCCCGCACCATGCCAAGCTTGCAGTCAGCGATACCATGCAGGAGCTGGACGGCTTCAAGTATAAGATCGCCCTGCCCGCCCCGGTGCTGTTCGCCCAGATCAAGCACCTGGACCACCCCGGCCGCATCATTCTGGCGCTCAAGCGCATCGGCTTTGATGAGGTTTATGAGGTCGGGGCCGCCGCCGAGCTGATTTCACAATCCACCAAGGAATTCATGGCCAACTATCAGGGGCCGCTGCCGCTGATCTCTTCGGCCTGCCCTGCCGTGCTGCGGCTTCTGCGGGTGCGGTTCCCCTCCCTTTTGGATCACCTGCTGCCGCTGCAGCCCCCGGTGGAGCTGGCCGCCGTGCTGGCCCGCCGTGCCGCCGTGGAAAAGACCGGCCTTGCGCCCGAGGAGATCGGGGTGGCGTTCATCACGCCCTGCCCCGCCAAGGTGACCGCCGCCAAGGTACCGCTAGGCAACACCCGCCGCAATATCAATGCCGCCATCGCCATCAGCCGGGTCTACCCCGCCCTGATCCAGGAGATCAAGAAGATGCAGCCGGAGGAGTTTATGCAGCTTTCCCGCATGGGCAGCACCGGCATCAGCTGGGCGGCCAACAGCGGGGAATCCACCGGCAGCGGCCAGCGCCGCTATATTGCCGCCGACGGCATCGAGAACGTCATAAAAATCCTGGAGGCCATCGAGGACGAGCAGTTCACCCGGCTGGATTTCGTGGAGCTTTCGGCCTGCCCGGGCGGCTGCGTTGGCGGCGTGATGAATGTGGAAAATCCCTTTGCGGCGGCAGCACGCATCAAGCGGCTGGCCCGTGACCTGCCTGCGGTGGGCACCCGCTGGCCCACCCCCGACTGCCTGCCGGAGGAGGTTTATTTCGATAAGCGGATCGAGCCGATGAATGTGATGTCGCTGGACAGCGACCCGGCGCGCTCGCTGGAGCTTTTTGCAAAGATGCAGAGCTACGAGCGCAAATTCCCCGGGCTGGACTGCGGCAGCTGCGGTTCCCCCACCTGCCACGCCCTTGCCGAGGACATTGTGCGGGGCTACCGCACCGAGGACGACTGCATTTACCTGCTGAAGGAAAAGCTGGAGAAGCTGGCGCAATCGCTGGCCGGGCTTTCCTCACACATCACCCCCATGGAGGAATACAGCAATGACGGCGAATGAACTGTGCCGGGACTGCGGCTTTACGCTGCTGTGCTGCGGCGACCGGGAAGTGACCGGCGGGGTGTACTGCTGCGATCTTTTAAGCATGGTGATGGGGCGCGCCCCCACCGATGGGGTATGGTTTACCGTGATGGCGAACCAGAATACCATAGTGGCGGCGCTGATGGCCGATGTGGCCTGCGTGGTGCTCACCGAGGGCATCCGCCCGGATGAGGCGATGCTGGCCCGTGCCGCGGCGGAGAACATAGCGGTGGCCGCCGCCGACTGTCCCAGCTATGCGGCCGCCCGCCGTGCCGATGACAGAATAACTGCGGGGTGAGGGAGCGGCGCAGCCGCCCCGGCGCCCCCTGCGGGGGGCGCCGGGGAACCCGCGGGGCGAAGTCCCGCGGGCAGGCCGGCCCGCAGGGCCGGTCCGGCTGCGCCGTGTGCCCTCCCCCTGCACCCACCATAAACCGTAAGGAGGCGGCCGCTGCGGAACTCTACCCCTTCTACTACGACCTGCACATCCATACCTGCCTTTCCCCCTGCGGGGAGGACGACATGACCCCTGCCACCGTGGCGGGGCTTTCGGCGCTGGCCGGGCTGGACCTTATCGCCGTCTGTGACCACAATACCGCAGGGAACGTCCGGGCCGTGCAGCAGGCCGCTGCCGCCCTTGCCCCCGGCCTGCTGGTCATCCCCGGCATCGAGCTGACCTGCGCCGAGGAACTGCATATGGTCTGCCTGTTCCCCACCGCCGAGGCTGCCGAAGCCGCCGGCGAGGAGGTCTATGCCGCCCTGCCCCCCATCCTCAACCGGGAGGATATCTTCGGTGCGCAGCTGCTGATGGACGCCGAGGACACCGTAACCGGGCGTATCCCCCGCCTGCTCTCCAACGCCACCGCCCTTTCCATCGATGACGCCCCGGCCTTTGCCGCCCGCTACGGCGGCTTTTGCTACCCCGCCCACATCGACCGGGACAGCATGAGCGTCCTTTCCGCCCTCGGCGAGATCCCCGAAGCGCTCGGCTTTTCCGCCGTTGAGGTTGCCGACCCAGAACGGTTCTTTGCCGGCGGCCGGAATGCCCGCTACGCCGAACGGTACCATATCCTCACCTGCAGCGACGCCCACCGCCCCGAAGCCCTGCTCCCCGATGCCTCCCGCGCCATCCACCTGCCGGAATGCACCTTTGCCGCCCTGAAGGCGGCCCTCACCACCCCCAAATAACCGCAGTCCCATCGGGGGCTGCTTTTTTTGCGGGCCCCTGCAGGGTGCCGGTCCGGCCGCAGGCCCGATGGCTCCGCCATCGCGGCGAACGGAGTTCGCCGGCCCGCCCTGCGGGCGGCCTGCGGCCGTCTCTCCCCCTGCAGCTGCCACACCATATAAATATACCCCCCGATGGGCGCCGCCTTTTGCAGCCCCGCCGGGGGATATGATAAGAGCAGCCCCGCGCAGGGGCCGCCCCTCTTTTCGGTTAAAGTTCCTCCGGCAGCGGCTCACGCAGGTCGTCCCAGTAGGGGACCGTTGCCGCCACCAGTGCCGCAGCCATCGCCGCCAGCCCCTTCAGCAGGGCCATATGCCGCAGGCTGGCCGCAAAGTACACCATTGCCGGTGCCTCCAGCTTGAGCCGCCAGCCCGGCACCATGTAGCACAGCGCCACATACACCGCCATAAAAGCGATGACCGCCAGTATCGCAGAAATCCAGGATTTTTTCATATTCGGTCCTCCTTTTCATTTTTTTACATCCGTTAAGTGCGGCTTATGCGGCGCTGCACCGCCACTGCCACCGCTGCCGCAGCTCCCGCTATCAGCCCCTTCAGCAAAACCATATGCCGCAGGCTGGCCGCAAAGTACTCCATCGCCGGCGCCGCCAGCTTGATGCGCCAGCCCGGCACCATGTAGCACTGCGCCACATACACCGCCGCAAAAACAATGACCGCCAGTATCACGGAAATCAAAAGCTTTTTCATATTCGGGTCTCCTTTTCATCCTTCGCATCCGCCGAAAGAGCCTGTGCGGCGCCGCAGTCATTCACCCCCGTGGGGTCGGGATCTGGCCGGATCAGCCGAAAAAGGCTTTTACATAGTCGCGGTAGTTCATGCTGGGGGCGATGGTCACCACGCCCTCACCGATGTCCACATCATTGAGGAATTCGGTGAAAAACGCCGCCGGAACATACAAAACACCCTTCTGCATCGCCGGTTTTACCGGAAGCTCCGCCTCACGGTCCATTTTTACGGTCTTCAGGTGCCCCGCAAATACCACCGTTTTGCTGCCCGCCGTCACCGTTGCCGCCTGTATGTACCCATCATCGATGACCGCCGTTTTCGCTGCGGCGTCCCATTCGGTTTCATAGCCCAGCGCCCCGGCCACTGCGCACAGCGGCAGCATCAGGGTCTCCCCCTCGTAGTAGCTGCGGCAGGGCAGCTCCCCCTGCGCCAGTTCCTTTTTATCCAGTCCGGTCAGAACGGCCAACCCGGCGTCCTTCGGGGCGCAGCCGGTCAAAAGCAGCATTACCGCCAGCAGCAGCGCCGGCACTTTCCGGTTTCTCATGTAATTTTTCTCCTGTTTTTTGTCTTTCTTTTTGCGTTTAGATTATTTTCCTTGCGGCAGCTTGTTTCCCTCCCCGCCGCTATCGGTCACCGGTTTTGCCGGTTGATCCACCACCTGACGGGTCACGCCGTCCGTTCCCAGCCACACGGTGGTTTCTCCGCCCTCTTTGGTCAGATGGACCCGCCACAGGTCCGTCGCCGTATCAAAGGCCGCATCCGCCGCATCGCAGTCCCCGTCGGTTTCCCGCAGCGCCAGTCCGATTGCCGTTTCCACATCGGCCGCAGGCTCCTCGCCGTTACAGTGAAACGGCCCGGGGCGGGTGCTTGCCGCCATCGGATCGGCCGCCATTGCCAGCCCCAGCGCAGACATTTCCTCGGCGTAGCTGCAATCCGGCACCTTCCTTTGGAAGCGGCACCAGTCGCCGTTGATCACCACATCGATGCTGTAACACCCGGCGATCTGGTATTGGTATCCCGTCCCGAAGTTGGAGCAACCGTCCTCCTCCGGCACCTCATTCGGTCCCACCGTTTCGGTGATCTCACCGTCCATTACGCCGCAGCGCAGCAGCGTGATCCGTTCTCCGGTATCAATATACAGCTCTCCGCCGACCTGCACCATGCGGGGACCGTCCACCTTCGCGGGGGACTTGGGCTCGCCGGCTGTGCCGTGGTTGGCGGGGCTGCCGCAGGCCGCCATAGCAAGGGCCATCATAAGGGCAAGCAGCAGTACTATCGTCTTTTTCATTTTGCATCTCCTTATCTTTTGTCAGGGGGTTTGCAGGGGGCAGGTGTTCGGGCCGCAGGCCGGCCGCCCCTGCGGGGCGGCTCCGGCGGGGCGCAGCCCCGCCGCGGCGGCGCAGCCGCCGGGCCTGCGGCCCGACTCCGCACCTTTTGCAGGCTAATCGCTTCAGCCGTTCTCCCCGCCCGGCTCTGCCGGTTCGGCCGGGGGTTGCGGCGGCAGGCTCTTCCTGTTCTTCCTCCGGCGCACCAAACGGCACACCGTCCAAACCACCACCGCCATCACGGCGGCCCACAGCAGCACCAACGGCAGGAAGGTCACAAGCCAAACCAGAACGCTCTCGGCGCTGTTTTTCACCATCCGCATCGAGTCCTTAAAACCATCGGAAAGGCGCTGGCCCAGCGTTTGGGGCGGGCTGTTGATGATGCTGTATTCCACGACCTCCTGCAGGGTAATGTGCAGGGTGGAATAGCTGATGCGGCTATCCAGATTGCGCAGCGTCGCTTCGTAGCTTTCGATTTGGTACCGCACATCGGAAAGGCGGCTTTCCAGCTCCAGCACATCGGTCAGCTGTGTCGCCTTGGAGAGGATCTCCAAAAGGCGTTCCTCCTGCAAACGCAGGGTTTTCAGCCGGACCTCGGTATCGGTGTAGCTTTCGGTCACATCTGCCACATCGGTGCTGCGGCTGACGACATTGCAAAGCTCCCCGGCGCTGGCCATGGCGGTCTCCAGCCGGTCGGCCGGGATGCGTGCGGTAATGCCGGCATAGCGGGCGTTATACCGGGTGCTGTAAAGGCTGCCGCCTTGCTCGCTGCGGCTTTCGATATAGCCGCCCTGCTCGGTGATCATCTTTTCCAGGCCCGCCAGCGCATTGGGGTAGTCCCGGCTTTCCAGCTCCATCCACGCCGTTTGGATGAGCTTGCGGTCAGTTGTCAATGCTGCGCTGCTGTTTTCGCCTGCCGCCGGCTCCCTTGGGCTCGGCATGGGGCTTTCGGTATCAAACAGCGTTTCGGAGGCCTTATAGCTTTCGCTTTTTTGGTTATAGCTGCTGTAGCCGGCACCGCCGGGGCTATCATTTGCGGCACGGCTGCCGCAGCCGGCCAGCACCAGCAGAACGGCCAGCAGCACCCCGCAGGCGGCCAAAATACGATTTTTCATGGTTTTCCCTCCTTGGCATCATTTTTCTCCTCTACCAAATAAGTGCCCGGGCGACGGCATTTTATTGCATCCCCTCCAAAAAAAGTTTTGGGGGCGGGCTTCGCCCGCCTGTTTCGGCTGCGCCGAAACGGCCTGCGGCCGTAGGCTGCGGTTTTCCGGGTGCTGCGGGGGGGGCGGAGGGAGGGTTGCGGGGGAGGATGGGAGGGAAAGTCGCGTGGGCAAGGCGGCGCAGCCGGGCCCGGCCGCAGGCCGGGCCTCGCGCGCGAAGCGCGCGTCCCCCGCGCGTGCGCGGGGCGGCTGCGCCGTATTTTGCGGTTTGCGGGGACGGAGGGGGCGGCAAAAGGGGCGCCCCGGCAGGGGCGCCCCAATAGCAGCTTGCGGCTTTAGCGGTTTTTCAGCAGGTCACGGATCTCGCCCAGCAGCTTTTCCTCATTGGAGGGCTCGGGCGGGGCGGCGGGAGCTTCCTCCTCGGCGGGCTTTTCCAGCTTGGCACGGGCGGTATTTACCGCCTTGACGAACAGAAACACCACCAGTGCGATCAGCAAAAAGTCGATGATGGTGGCAATAAAATTGCCGATGCCCACCACCACGGCCTCCTTCACCACCGTATCGCCCTGCATTACGGCAGGGGAAAGGGTGATATTGAGGGCTGTCAGGTCGATATCCCCGATGACCCAGCCCAAAAAAGGCATGAATACATCGTTGACCAGCGACGAGGTGATTTTACCGAAGGCGCCGCCGACGATGACACCGACTGCCATATCCATTACGTTGCCACGGGAGATGAACTCCCGGAATTCCTTTGCGATCTTTTTCATGCGGTCTCCTTTCGCCCCCGCCCACGGCAAGGGCATAAGATAAAGCGGGCTCCGGAGAGTCCGCTTTTATCGGTTGGAACGATCAGTTCTCGGTAGTCGCTACGGCAACAAAGCGGGCAGGGTTGATCTTGACGCCGGGGCCCATGGTGGTGGCAACCACGCAGGAACGGACGTACTGACCCTTGGCAGCCGCGGGCTTGGCCTTTACGATGGCATCCATCAGGGTATCGAAGTTCTCCTGCAGCTTCTGTGCGCCGAAGGAAACCTTGCCGATGGGGCAGTGGATGATGTTGGTCTTATCCAGACGGTACTCGATCTTACCGGCCTTGGCCTCGGTCACAGCGCGACCGGCATCGGGGGTAACGGTACCGGCCTTGGGGTTGGGCATCAGGCCGCGCGGACCCAAAATCTTACCCAAACGACCGACAATACCCATCATGTCGGGGGTAGCGATAACAACGTCGAAGTCCATCCAGTTTTCCTTCTGGATCTTCTCCATCATATCCTCGGCACCGACAAACTCGGCACCGGCGGCCTTGGCAGCCTCGGCGGCATCGCCGCGGGCAAAGCACAGCACGCGGACGGACTTACCGGTACCGTTGGGCAGTACGACTGCACCACGGACCTGCTGGTCGGCGTGACGGCTATCTACGCCCAAGCGGACGTGGATCTCGACGGTTTCATCAAATTTTGCCTTACCGGTCTTGGCGCAAAGGTCCAGCGCCTCTGCCGGCTCGTACAGCTTGGTGCTGTCTACCAGCTTTCTGCTGTCTGTATATTTCTTACCATGCTTCATAGCGTTTATTATCCTCCTATAATGTGGTATTTAGCGGAATGGTTCCTCCCACTGTTACAAGAAAGCGATTAGCCTTCTACTTCTACGCCCATGCTGCGGGCGGTACCGGCGATCATGCTGATGGCGGTATCAATATTGGCAGCGTTCAGGTCGGGCATCTTCAGCTCGGCGATCTTCTGGAGCTGCTCGCGGGTGATCTTGCCAACCTTGGTCTTGTTGGGCACGCCGGAGCCGGATTCCAGGTTGATGGCCTTCTTGATGAGGACTGCCGCGGGGGGAGTCTTGGTAATAAAGCTAAAAGTACGGTCTGCGTATACGGTGATCACAACGGGAATAATGAGGCCGACATCGTTTTTGGTGCGCTCATTGAATTCCTTGGTGAAAGCCATAATGTTTACGCCGTGCTGACCCAAAGCGGGGCCAACGGGGGGCGCGGGGGTTGCCTTGCCGGCAGGGATCTGCAGCTTGATATAGCCTACTACTTTTTGAGCCATGTTTCTGCACCTCCAAATATGTGGTAATGATAGCGGGCCATCCCATATGGGTTTTGCGGATGGTTCCTCCCACAGGCTCTGCTCCCGGCTCTGGTTGGGGGCGGGGCCTATCGACCCGTTTACGCACGGGTCTGCGGTTTATAAGTGTTGCTTTTATTATTCCAGGGGCTTTACTTCGTTCAGGGGCAGCTCCACCGTAGCATCCTTGCCCATCATCGAAACGGTGACGCGGGTAATCTGCTTTTCGGTATCGATGGCATCCACGACGCCCACAAAGCCTTCCAGATAGCCGCCGGTGACTTCTACGCTGTCGCCCACGGCATAGTTGGTCTCGATCTTCCGGTTTTCCACCTGGAACCGATCAATCTCGGCTTCGGTAAGCGGGACCGGTTTGGAGCCGGGGCCCACAAAGCCCGTAACTCCGCGGATATTGCGGACAACATACCAGCTGTCGTCTGTCATGATCATCTTGACAAAAACATAGCTGGGGAAAAGCTTCTGCTCCTTTTCCTCCTTGCGGCCGTCGTCCTTGATCTCGACCACCATTTCGGTCGGGATCTTTACATCGGTGATGAGGTGCTGCAGCTGACGGTTTTCCACCGCATTTACGATGCTGTCGGCTACTTTATTCTCATAACCGGAGTAGGTATGCACCACATACCATCTTGCTTCTTCAGCCATTTTGTTCCCTCCCGGTTGGTATTGTATGGGTTTTCTTGCCGTTCACCAGTAAAATTACTTGATGAGCAGCCGGATCACGAGCGAGAACAGGGCGTCCAGGCCGCAGATAACGATAGCGGAAACGAGAACGACTGCCAGCACGATGAGGGTATTATTGATGACCTGCTTTTTGGTAGGCCATACTACCTTCTTCATCTCGCCGCGCATATCCTTGAAGGAGCGTGCCCAACGCTGAAAAATATTGGGCTTTTTAGCGGTTTCGGCCATTGTTTCTCCTCCTTAAATTACTTGGTCTCACGATGAACGGTGTGCTTGCGGCAGAAGCGGCAATACTTGTTCATTTCCAGTCTGTCGGGATCGTTCTTCTTGTTTTTCATGGTGTTGTAGTTGCGCTGCTTGCACTCGGTACAAGCCAGAGTGATCTTGACTCTCATTTAGTCGGCACCTCCTATTATACTTCGGATTTCTTTTGCCTCCCTCTTTGTGGCGAGAAGTGATCAGCCGCCCTTCCGTGCGGAAAAAGCAACGGCCCGAAGGCCAAAAACGCACACGAAAAAAAGGCCCTTCTCCGAGAGGTAATGACATCATAGCATAGATACCGCCCGGAAGTCAAGCCTTTTCGGGGGGATTTGCGGGGAAAACGGGGGGGATTTTGGGGGATGGGGGCGGTGGGATATGGTCTGTTATCGCCTGCCGGCGAGGCGTTTAAGGTAAAAGTTTGTAGTCGCCTTCGGCGGGGCAAGTTTTATGGAAAACTTGGTTTGCACGCCTACCCGGCGGGGGCATCCTTTTGTGCCGACAAAAGGATGCAAAAACGG
>OMDX01000694.1_pt1 | contig 12473 bp, 10 predicted proteins | sample 1673711 | NCBI WGS metagenome assembly OMDX01 (sample SAMEA103958123, study PRJEB25191) | human gut metagenome
CGATAAGCCCTGTGTCGTTCCCGCACACGATGTGTTCTATGCGTATGCCGACCCGAATTATTTCTGGGAAACGCCAGAAGCGCGTTCTCTCCGCTTCTTTCTGGCAAACCTCCATGTCGCTCCGAATGCCAAAACCACTGCGCCCGACGGCACGCCTCTGCGCGGCAAGGCGTTGTCAGAGGTTGTATTCTGGACAAGAGATGACCACTGGGAGTATGACGATTATAAGGCGGCGTGGCGCAAAAAAGCGGTTGCTGAAGAAGCAAACAGGCCATATTTGCAGCGCATCATGGAAAAAATCCAGCGCGGGATTCTGTTGTCGTTTGTCTGTGATCAATTTTCTTACTATGTGGAGTTGCTTGAAGAAGCCGGCATTCAGTTTACCAAGCCGCAGTTTGAAACATTCGCGAACCGCCTCTGTGAATTGAACAATCACAGCCATCTTTGGTCAAACTGCGGCGGTCAGCCTGTTGAAATGTACGATGGGCTGGACAATGCGAAACTGGATGCGGCGGCGATTATGAAAACCATGCAGCTTGACCCCGATGGTTATTATCGCAATCCAGTCTTATCGCGCATCACGCCGAAGAAAAATGAGGATGGGCAGGACTGAACGATCCGGAAACAGTATGCGGTATCGGCGAATTTTCTCCATGACAAACGCAGGAAAGTATGCTACAATAGACGCGGTAAACACACCAATTCACTCGACAAAGGAGGTACGCCCCATGCCGCGTACCCTATCCCCTGCTGCACGCATCGAGCGCAGCATCCTCTCCGATTTCCGCAAGCCGCTCTGGCGGCCGTTCGTCCGCGGCATCAAGCAGTACAAGATGATTGCTCCCGGCGACCACATCGCTGTGTGCATTTCCGGCGGCAAGGACTCCATGCTGCTGGCGAAAATGATGCAGCTGCTGCAGCGCCACACCGACATTCCCTTCGAGACGGAGTTTCTCGTCATGGATCCCGGCTACAATGCTGAAAACCGCCAGCGTATCATCGACAATGCCGCCCTGATGGAAATCCCCATCCGCATTTTTGACAGCAGCATTTTCGAGACAACGAAAATCGCCGAGCGAAATCCCTGCTACCTCTGCGCCCGGATGCGCCGCGGTTTCCTTTACGACCGTGCGCAGGAAATGGGCTGCAACAAAATCGCACTCGGGCATCACTTCAACGATGTTGTGGAGACGACCGTCATGGGTATGTTCTACGGTGCCCAGCTGCAAGCCATGCTGCCGAAGCTGCACAGCCGCAATTTCCCCGGCATGGAGCTGATTCGCCCAATGTACTGCATCCACGAGGAAGACATCTGCGCTTGGCGCGATTTCAACGCCCTGCACTTTATCGCCTGCGCCTGCCGCCTGACCGAAGAGCGCGACAAAAGCGGCGATGGCATCGGCAACTCGAAGCGCGCGGAAATCAAGCAGCTGCTGAAAACGCTCCGGGAAACGAACCCCGATGTAGAGAAGAACGTGTTCAGCGCGATTCACGCCGTCAGTCTGGACACCATGCCGGGCTGGAAAATCGGCGAAAAGGAATACAGTTTCCTGGATGACTATGACCATTGGGAAGCAACGCACCGTCCGGCGGATAAGTAAACGAATACGGGTCAAGGGATGCACATTCCCCTGACCCGTTTTTTATAATACGACAAATGTACAAATTTCCGTTTTTAGACAAAAATTCAGTTCCCCAATGAAGCAGATTTTTGCTGCCATCAGGGAGCTGTTTGCTTATTCCGTTTCTTCCGACGGATTCGTTACTTCCGGCACATCCGTCGGCTTCGGCACGTCCGTCGCTTCTGGCACTTCCGTCGGCTCCGGGGCTTCCGTTGGCTCCGGCACATCCGTTGGCTCCGGGGCTTCCGTTGGCTCCGGCACATCCGTCGGCTTCGGCGCTTCCGTCGGCTCCGGAGCTTCCGTTGGCTCCGGCACGTCCGTCGGCTTCGGCGCTTCCGTTGGCTTCAGCACGTCCGTCGGCTTCGGCGGATTCGTCGGCATCGGGGCTTTCGTCACTGCCGGCGCTTTCGTCGTTTCCGGGAGCTTTGTCGCTTCGGGCGCATCGGTCGCTTCCGCATCGTCGGGCTTGTCCAGCACCAGCGGTTCAAGCCCCAGCAAATCAGAAACCGTCACGAACTCGAATCCCGCGTCGCGCAGCATGGGAATCAGCGTTTTCAGGCACTCATAGTCCGCCATTCGCGCGTGATACAGCAAAATCGAGCCGTTCTGGGTGTCGCGGAACGCCTGATAAGGTTCGGTCTGCGCCACATCCCACAGGACGACCTTCTCCACGCCGTGCGCATAGAAAATCGGCAGGAAGTTCTTCTCGGAGTTCATGTAGTGTCCGAACGGCGGGCGCAGCAGCCGCAGCGGATAGTGGTAGCCCAGCACCTCGTCCACGCGCTCCTGCGACAGGCGCACCTGCGCATCCGCACTGGACTCGGAGTATTCCAGCAATTGCGCGTGCTTCCATGTATGGCTGCCGAACTCATCGCCGTGTGCCAGCGCGTCTTCCCACAGTTCACGGTCTTCCGCGCAGAACAGCTTGCCGACGATAAACCACGTCACCGGAAAATCAAGTTCAATGCTCAATTCGTGGATTTTATACACAGCATCCATGTTCCAGCCGTCATCCACCGTGATCGCGATTTTTTTTGATTCGCGGTCGCCGTGGCGGACGACGTAATCCTCCGGAATCGCGGCAAACGCCGTCTGCTGCACCAGCATCAGGCACAGCGCCAGCGACAGCAGACGCATCATGCGTTTCATCAGCAGCCCCTCCTTATTGCGGATCAACGTAGTTCGGTTCCTGCCAGATATACCAGTCCGTGCCGTCGGTCAGCATCGTAACCGTGCCGTCGCCGGAGAAGTAGAGCGCCGCGCCCGGCATGTGGTTCTTCACCCAGCCCGCCGTCACCTTTGTGCTGAGGGCGGAGCGGTTCGGGACGAACAGCACCTGCGGCTGTGTCTGCTCCACAAAGCTGTCCGGAATCGTCGCCAGCCCGTGATGAGGCGCTTTGAGAATATCGCAGCGGAGTTTTTCGCCATACGTCGCGGCGTACCACTGCATCGTCTCGTTGTCAATATCGCCGGTCAGGAACGCCCGCGAATCCCCGAACTGCACCATGCAGGCGGCACTGCGGTTGTTCTGCCCCGTCGGCAGGGGACAGCGGAAAATCGTCAGCTTTGCGTTGCCCAGCGTCAATTCGTCGCCGTCGCCAATCTGCACATAGGGGATGTTCTTCGTCCCCGTCGCTTTGACCGCCTGCTGATGGTAGCCCTCTTCGTCCACATACGTCGTGGTGTTGGGCGACAGGAACGCATCCACCTGATACAAATCGGAGTACATAAGGTAGATGAAGCCGTGCAGGTGGTCATCGTCGCAGTGCGTGTTGAGCAGATACTTCAGTTCCGTGATGCCATATCCATCCAGCGTCGCATACACGCGCCTGCGATAGCGCCCTTCGCCGCCGTCCACCATCATGGCTTCCCCGCCGGATTGCAGCACCATCGCATCTGAGCGGTTCGTGTCAATGCAGGTCAGGCGCAGCGTATCCTTCTCCGCCCAATCCGCCGGCACATCCGCTTCGTTCTCCACCCGGTACACCTCCGCCTGCGCAGCGCCCAATCCCAGCGCCGCACACAGCAGCATCAGCAGCAGTTTCCGTTTCATACGTTTTCCTTTCCACAAGGGAGTTTCTCCCTTGACCCTTCCGCGCGATTCGGTTGGTGACACACTCATGCTGTGTCCGCGTGTTTATACAGGGTTTCGCTCCTGCGGGAGCGACCAGAGGGCTTTGCGATCGCCCTCTGGACTCCTTCGCATCCCCACTGATGTTTGTTGGTTTTTATCGCAGCTGTTATATAGTTAGTGTGCCTTTCGTTCTCCTAAGCAGCACTGCCATATACTAACATCCGGAGGGCGACGGGCGAAGGGGTCAAGGGGGCGACCGCAAAGCCCCCTTGTCGCCTCCGCAGAGGCGAAATCCCTTTCCTTACTGCGCTTGCACCCACCCGCGGGCGACCGCAATCTCATACACCCCGTCCGCCATGCCTTCCGCCAGCCATTGCTGATACACCGGCGTCACCAGCAGATATTCCTCCGCCGGATTTGATAAATACCCCATCTCCACAAGGAAGCACATCATCTTCGCCCAGTTGTTGCCGACATAGTTGTCGTTCAGCCGCACCATGCCCGTGGAGTTCGCCAGCGTCATCCCGACACGCGTTTTCATCGCGTCCAGCAGCTTCTGCCCCATTTCGCGGTAGGTGTCCGCATCCGCAACCGCTTTGGCATAGTCACTGTTCAGCGGGCCGTAAACCTGTATGCCGCGCTTGCTGCGGTTGCTGGAGTTGTTGCAGTGCAGGCGAAGCATAATCTGCGCGCCGCCCGCTTCCGCGATTTCACAGCGTTCGATGTTCGTGTGGAACGTCGTCTGATCTTCGCGCGTCATGATGACGTTCGCGCCCTGCCGAAGCAGCTCGTCGCGCAGGAGCATTCCAATTTCCAGGCAGACAATGCTCTCGCGACGATTCGTCTTGGTTCCCTGCGCCATGCCGCCCTTGCCGCTGGTCGAACCGGACAGCCCCGGCCCAATCGGCTCATTGACGAAGCGCCCGTTTTCCTGATGTCCCGCGTCAATGCAGACGGTCACGCCGCTCAAGCGCCCCTCCTGCCGCTGCGGCGCTTCCGGCGCCTGATAGCCCTTGCGCACGGTCGCTTCCTTCTTCATGCTGCCCGATCCGCTTTTCACCTGCACAGTGAACTGCGTCCGCGCGAAGGTCAAATCGCTGATAACGTCGCCCTCGTAATGCCCGTTTTCGTCCGGGTAAACCGGCTGGGTGACGGTCTGTTCCTTGCTTCGCCAGTAGAGGAGCATGTAGTCCGTCCCGGCGGCGTTGAACGCGTAGTGGAAGCCCTCCGGCGTTTCCGTCAGCACGAAATCCGTCACTTTCGCGTTGCTCTTCCCGGTCGGCTTCTGATAATCCGCAGCCTTCGGAAGCGTCGTCGATGCCTTGCCGATGCTGCCCGTTGTGCGCGCCGAGGTCAGCGTGACGCTCGTTTTGCCGCCCGCGCCGGAGTAGGCAAGGGAAACATCGCCCTCAAAATGCCCGTCCGCGCTGTACAGCATCATCCAGCCTTTTTCGGCAGGCGTTGCGTATTCGAGGATGACGAACGGGTCTTGCGCGCCCGCATCAAAGGCATAATGCAGTGCGTATTCCGATGCCGTAAGCGTGATGGACACGCCAGCCGCCTGTGCGGTCGTCGCGCAGAGCAGCGCCAGTACCGCGCAGAGCAGCAGCGGCAGCAGCCTTTTCATCTTTTTTTCCCTCCGTGTTCCTTTTTCCAGCGGCGAATCAGCTTCTGAATGCGTCCCCACGGTGTCCGCGACTTTTTCAGCGCCACCGCCGCGTCCAGCGCGCCCTGCCGGTACAGGTTGTTGTTCGGCTCGCGGCGAATCGCCTCGCGGTAAGACTGGTGCGCTGATTCATACTGTTCCAGCGCCATGAGCACTTTGCCCTGCATGGCATACCATGCGCTGTCGCGGGTGGATGCTCGCAGAAGCTGCCGCAGTGCCGCTTCAGGATTGTCCTGCCGGAGCATCTTTGCCGCCAGCGTCAGCGCATCCTGCTGGTCAAGTTCGCGGTTGAAGGCAGCGGATGCCGTCGTCCGGTTGACCGCGAGCTTCATCGCTTCCTCGTACGCCAGATTCAGCGTAATCATCTTTTCCTGCGCGGCTTTTCGTTCCGTTTCGTCCTGAAATTTATCAGGATGGCAAGTTTTTACCAATTTGCGATACGCTGCGCGCACCTGATCCGCGTCGGCAGACGCTTCCAGTCCCAATACGCCAAATGGATTCCGCATCGCCAACACCTCCTGTTTGCTCTGCGGCTATTTCTTCATTCAAAGGCAAGCAGATTCCCCAGCGGAATCGAGAATCCAAGCGCCTGATACATCGGAACATCGCAGTCCGCGCATCCGACGGTCAGGGACGCGACGCCGCTTTCCTGATAGGCGAACCGAACCAGCTGCCGGGCGATTCCCCTGTGCCGATAGTCCGCGCGGATGTAAAAATCCTCGAACACGCCACTGGGCTGATAGCAGAAGGTAGAGAAGCCGACCGTGACCGAGCAGCAGCCGACCAGCCTGCCCTCATCCCACGCACCAAAGAAGAGAATGCGATCATCCGCAATCGCCGCACGGAGACGCTCTTTGCAATCATCCTCCGGCGCATCTTCGCCGATTTCTGCTTTGTACAGCGTTTGCAGTTCCCACAAGTGGTCCAACTCCGAAACCGTGAGCTTGGAATAGTTCATCCGCATCCTCCTCGGCTCAGCACTCGAACTTCTCGCGCGAGATTTCCGCGCCCAGCGAACGCAGCTTGTCTTCCAGATGCTCGTAGCCGCGGTCGATGTACTCCGGCTCGTAGATTTCTGTCACGCCGCGCGCCATCAGACCCGCAATCACCAGCGCCGCACCCGCGCGCAGGTCAGTCGCCGTCACGGGCGCGCCGTACAATTCCGGCACACCCTCGATAATCGCCGTCGCGTTGTCCACGAATTGAACGTGTGCGCCCATATGCCCAATTTCGGTCAGATGCTTCAGCCGCGATTCAAAGATGGTTTCGCGGACGATGGACTGTCCCATCGCTGTCGTCAGCAGCGTACTCATCGGCTGCTGCAAGTCGGTCGGGAAGCCCGGATACACCTGCGTCTTGATGTTCACACCGCGGTAGCCGCACAGCGTTCCGCGCACACGCAGGGTGTCGTCGGATTCCGTCACGCGCGCGCCCATTTCCAGCAGCTTCGCCGACAGCGCTTCCATATGCGTCGGAATGCAGCCGGTCAGTTCCACGTCGCCGTGCGTCGCTGCCGCCGCAATCATCAGCGTCCCCGTCTCAATCTGGTCAGGGATGACGGTGTAGTTCGCGCCGTGGAGATAGTCGCGCCCGAAGATACGGATGACATCCGTGCCCGCGCCCTTGACACGCGCGCCCATCGAGTTCAGGAAGTTCGCCAAATCCACAACATGCGGCTCCTTGGCGGCGTTGTAGATAATGGTCGTGCCGTGCGCCTTGGCTGCGGCAAGCATCACGTTAATCGTCGCACCGACAGATACGCAGTCAAAAACAACGTCCGTGCCCGTCAGCACGTCCGCTTTCGCCTTGATGCGCCCGCCCATCTGTTCTACATTTGCGCCCAGCATCCGGAAGCCCTTGAGGTGCTGGTCAATCGGGCGCGACCCGATTTCGCATCCGCCGGGCTGGTATACCTCCGCCTGACCGCGCCGCCCCAGCAGCGCACCCAGCAGGTAGTAGCTTGCGCGCAGGCGCTGCGAATCACGGTAGGAGACCTGCCAGCCTTCCGCCGGGCGCGGGTCAACGGTCATGAAGCGGTTCGGCTCATAATCCACCTTTGCGCCAAGGCTGCGGAGGATATCCACCAGCGCATGAACATCCGAAATATCCGGCAGATTCTCAATGGTGCAGGGCTCGTCACACAGCAGCGTTGCGGGAATGACCGCCACCGCCGTGTTTTTACCGCCGCTGATGTGCACCGTTCCCTGAAGCGCGTGACCGCCCGTGATGAGCATTCGTTCTTTCATGGACATGGTATCCGGCATAGTGCCGGCTCACCTCCTGCTGCAATGTTTCAAAACGGAGCAGCCTGCGCGCCCCGGTATATTCGCAAAGTGTCCGACCGCGGAATGTCCGCTAATGAACATTCTGTGGACATTTCATTATAGCATAGGAAGCGCATTTGTGCAACCTTCGCATTTTGAAAAAGTCCGGCAGCGCTTTTCCCCTTGACTTCACCGGCGTTTCGCGTTACAATTTCAGTGTAACGCAGGAGGTGTTTCCCTACATGGAACAAAGCATGGATTTGCCGCAGGGCTATCAGATACGACCGCTGACGACCGATGACCTTGACCAGTACAACGCCCTGCTTCGCTATGCCTTTCAGGTGACGGAGCAGGAGCTGTTCGACACCGGCTGGAAGGACGAGGAAATCAAGCAGTCCAAGTGCCCCGTGCTCAAGCGCGCGGACGTGCTGGGCTGTTTTGACCGCGAAACCCTCGTTTCGCAGATTGCCGTCTACCCCTTGAAGGCGAATATCTACGCTTCGGTGTACCCCATCGGGTTTGTCACCAGCGTCTGCACCTATCCGGAGTACACCGGACGCGGCATCATGAAGCGCCTGATGTACCAAGCGCTGGTACACATGCGAGAGCGCAAACAGCCCTTCGGGATGCTGTTCCCTTACTCCATCCCGCTCTACCGCCGCTTCGGCTGGGAAATCATCTCCAACAAAATCTCCTTCACCGTCAAGGACAGGCAGATTCCGTCCAAGGCGAAAGCGCCCGGCTATGTCCGCCGTGTCAACTGGGAGAACAAGGATTTTATGAACCTCCACACGCGCTTTGCCAGCAGCACCCACGGGTGTTTGTTCCGCAACTCGCTGGCGTGGGAGGAATACTGGCGCTGGGACGAGGATGACACCGTCGTCGCCGTCTACTACGACCAGCACGCTACCCCGATGGGCTACATGGTTTATCTCATCAAGGATGATATCATGCACATCAAGGAAATGATTTACATCAACCGTGAGGCGCATGAAGGCTTGTGGGAGTATATTCGCGCGCATGACTCGATGATTGACGAGGTGCGCGGCAATTCCTACTTCAACGAGCCGATTGCCTTTGAGATGGATGACGGCGACATCCGCGAAATGATTCGCCCGTACATCATGGGGCGCATCGTCGATGTGGAAGAGTTTCTACATCTATACCACTGTTCGCCGGAGGAAAAGGGCGTCTGCTTCGATTTGGATATTGATGATGCCTTCCTGCCGTGGAACAACCGCCCGTTCCGCGTCTGGTTCGAGGGCGGGAACTGCACGCTGACCGACCGCGACCCGGATTACGAGCTGCGCATGAGCATCGCGACGCTCTCGACCCTGCTCATCGGCTACAAGACCGCCGCGAAGTTAGCGCGCATCGGGCGCATCACAGGCTCTGACGAAGCGATCGCCCGTCTTGACCACGCGCTGCTGCATGAAGCCCCCTATATTTCCGACTACATCTGACCAACGTATCATGCGGCTGCGCTGGCAGTCGCATTTTTCATGCAAGGGAGTTTCTCCCTTGACCCTTTCGCGCGATTGAGTTAGTTGCATCTACTTGCTGTTCTCGCGTGTTTATGCAGGGTTTCGCCTCTGCGGAGGCGACCAGAGGGCTTTCCGATCGCCCTCTGGACTGCTTCGGTGCCCTCTTGCATAGTAGATTTTTATTGTTTCTTTGATTTAGTTTGTCTACCCCTTCGTTCCCCCATAAACACTACTGCACAGGAACATGGGAGGGAATGCGAAGGGATCAAGGGGGCGACCGCAGACTTCGTCTGTTTTCATTGCCCCCTTGTCGCGCCCGCAGGCGCGAAACCCCTGCGATTTCATTGCATTAGGAGGGATTTACGATGTTCATTTTCCTGCTCATCCTGTTTGTCTGCATCCTGCTGCTGCCCTCGTGCGCCCGTGCCGACGAAGCCCCCGCCGCGCATCAGCGACGCTCGCTGAAATCCCTCCACGACGCATTCGGCAGCGCCGCCAATTCTCAGTACGCCTATTCCATCGCGCACCGCCTCGCCACTGACCTCCATCTCCATAATAACGCCACCTACGGCGGTCGTCAGGCAGGCAGCGACGCGGAACACGCCGCGGCGGATTATCTCGCGGACGAAATGCGCCGAATCGGGCTGTCCGACGTCGAAAAGGCGGCGGCGAAGTGCGATAAGTGGCAGTTCAACGGCGCATCCTTCACCGTGAACGGCACGGAATACCCTGTTTATACCTACGCCACGGCATCCACCGTCCCCGAAGGCATCACCGCCCCGATTGTCTATGTCGGGCGCGGCACAATGTATGACTATGAGGGTGTAGATGTCAAGGGCAAAATCGTGCTGGTGGATATTGACCAGCGCGCCGACTGGTGGATTACTTACCCCATGCTGGAAGCGGAGCATCAGGGCGCGGCTGCGATTCTCGCGGCGAACGTCGGCGGCTTCGGGCAAGTCGCGGACGACGCGCTGAACAGTCAGGATATCTGCGGCCCGACGAGCATCCCAACCTGCTCCATCGGCGTTCGCGCAAGCCGTGAAATCCGCGCGCAATTGCCGCACGGCACTGTGCTGGGGACACTGAAGGTGGATAACACCGTTGAAATCGGCAAGGGGACAACCTATAACGTCACCGGGCGCATCCGCGGCAAGTCCTCCGAATTCCAGATTCTCCTCGGCGGTCACTATGACACGCACTTCTGGGGCTTTCAGGATGACTGCTGTGCCGTCGGGCTGGTGCTGGCCGCCGCAAAAGCCATGCTGGATAGCGGTTTCGAGCCGGAAAATGACATCGTGTTCTGCCTGCACGGCGCGGAGGAATGGGGATCGAGCTACACGCAGTTCGACTGGACGGTCGGCGCGTGGGAAATGATTAACACCCTGCACCCGGAGTGGGTCGGCAAAACGCTGGCGTTCCTGAATTTCGAGCTGCCCGCGTATGAGTTCGCGACGTACACCACAACCTATTCCGCGCCGGAAATGTTTTCACTCCTGCGCGACTTCACCACGCGCTATCCCTACGCGCCCAAGCCGCAGGGCTGCTTCCCGGATGGCGTGCTGACCGAAGGCTATCAGACCTATACCTATTCCGATGATTTCTCCTACTACGCGGCGGGCGTTCCGTCCACGGTCAACGGCTTCCTGCTGCAAAAGGACATGGAGCACGTTCACCCGTTCTACATCGACTATTACCATACGCAGTACGACACGCCCGATACCTACAACGACGCGGTGATGGCGTTCAACCTGCGCTATTACGGCGCACTGGCGATTTACATCGACCAGATGCCCGCCTTGCAGCTGGATTTCACCGCGCAGTATACACGCCTGAAAGATGCGCTGGATGCGGACATCTTCGCGCAATCCGGCGCGGATGCTGCTTTGTACCGCAGCGTTGTCGAATCTCTTCTGCCGCCCGCACAGGCATTGAAAACGCGCATCGACACCCTGAACGCGCGCTATCTTGCCGCGGATGAAGCCGGTGATATTGCCGAAATGACTCGCCTGCGTCAGGCGGGCCGCCCGCTGATTCGCAAGGTGCTGAACGCCTTCCGCTACTGCCAGAAGTACCTCTTGGGCTTGATGTACGAGCGCCCGATTGTGCCGCATCAAGCCCCGCAGGAGACCATTGCCCTGTGCCAGCACATCATTGACTGCTTGGTACGCCACGACCCGGCGACGGCTGTTGACCAATATGTTGCGACGGTTAATAACTGCCTGGAAAGCTACTCCATTTATTTCTCGCCCGCGGTGATTGATACGCTGAATGATATGAACTGGGGCGCGGGAAATCAGGATAATTTGTACTTTGGGACGAATATTAACTTTGATAAGGCGGAAGTTGAAGAAGCATCAAGGAGCGTATATCAGCGGCGCGCGGAGATTGGCGGGGATTTTGCGAAGGAAATTCGGGTGTATCGGGATGCAATTGACATGGAGAAGAAGAAACTGCGCGCGGATGTGCACAAGGAAACCGAGGCAATCGGCTGGTTAAAAGACTTGCTGGGGTAAAAAAGAGGGTCAATCCCCTATAGGGCTTCCGATTCCTTTGCGCACTCCCATGTTCCTGCTCTTTTTATGCATTCTGTCATTTATGGAGGTAGAAAAACAGCAAGCTGAGTCTTTTCACTCAGCTTGCTGTTTTATATTGTTTCCGCAAGAGAAAAAAGCGCCGATAAATTCGAGTGTTAGCCTTCCGAGCTTCTTCCGGCATGAAAGTCTCCATGAGCAGTATACACCTTCAGGCGGTTTTTTCTGCGCAGTGCAAAATCACTTCTTTTCCGGTACGCGCTCAAACGCCATTCGCGCCCCATTCCGGCACTGAATCACGCCGCAGTACCGAAACCCGAACCGCTCAATCTGCCGCTGCATCGGAAGATTGAGCGCATGGGTGTCAATTCGCAAGTGCGGCTGCATCGCCATCGCAAACGCCATCACCTCGGCAAACACGCCCCGATGAGTCCCGTCCGACGCAACGCGGTGAATCGTCGCATATGGGCGGTCAGACAGCCACGCGCCGTCAATCTCCGCATACGTCGGGTCATCCCCGGTCAGGAACGCGAACGCGCCGTAAATCCCCGTATCATCTGCCAGCACATGCAGTCCGCCGCGCGCCATATCGCCGCGAAGCACCTCGTCCGTCGGATACCCCGGCTCCCACTGGTTCGGATTGCCCTGCGCTGCCATATACGCGCGCGCGGCATCAAACACGCGCCGCATTTCCGGCAGATCCGCCTCCGTCGCCCGTCGAATCATGGGTTGACCTCCTGTACGATGGTTTCGGAGATGATTATAGCGCATTGAAGGGGGCGTGTCAAATGTGAGAAATTTGGATTTTTTTCGGATTACTATCGCAAAG
>OMDX01000709.1_pt1 | contig 12296 bp, 6 predicted proteins | sample 1673711 | NCBI WGS metagenome assembly OMDX01 (sample SAMEA103958123, study PRJEB25191) | human gut metagenome
TCGTACTCATCGGCGCGCCCGGCACGGGTAAAACTACCCTTGCCGAAGCGATGGCTTTTGAGGGTAAGGTCATCGACCGCAGGGGTAGCATAGAGGCGAACAACACGCTCTCGGACAACACGGATATCGAGCACGAGTACAAGCGCTCGATCTATTCGACCATCCTCTTCACCGAATTCATGGAGCGCAAGCTCAACATCATAGACTGTCCGGGATCGGACGATTTCTGCGGAAGCCTCTTCTCGGCCTTCAAGGTGGCGGACGTGGGCGTCATGGTCTTCAACGCCCAGAACGGCTGGGAAGTAGGCAGCGAGATCCAGGCCCGTTACGCCCGTGTGCTGAACAAGCCGCTCATCGCTTTCGTCAATCAGCTCGATTCGGACAAGGCGTCGTTCGACGCTACGCTCGAATCCATCCGTGCGGCCTCGCGCGTGAAGCCCGTCGTAGTCCAGTATCCGGTCAATCCGGGCCCGGGATTCGATGCTTTCATCGACGTGCTGCTGATGAAAATGTACCGCTTCAAGGATGAGAACGGCACCCGCGAAGAGCTCGACATCCCGGCCGAAGAAGCGGAGAAGGCCCAGGCTCTGAACAAGGAGCTGGTCGAGGCAGCCGCCGAATACGACGACGCCCTGATGGAACTCTATTTCGAGAAGGGCACACTGACGCAGGACGACATCCGTTCGGGCCTGAAAATCGGCGTATCCCGTCGGGCGGTCATGCCCGTATTCTGCGGCAGTGCCAAGCGCGACATCGGCACCAAGCGCCTGATGGAGTTCATCATCAACGTAGCGCCCGGCCCGCTGAAGGCCCCCGCCTTCCTCTCGACCGAAGGAGAGGAGATCCGGGCCGACGAAGCGGCTCCGGCCGTAGCGTTCATCTTCAAAAGCCAGATCGAACAGCACATCGGCGAAATATCCTACCTGCGCGTCATCCGGGGCAAAATCACCGAAGGCATGGAACTCCTGAATACCCGCACGGGCAACAAGGAGAAGCTCTCGCAGCTCTTCGCCGTCGCGGGCAAGAATCGCATCAAGGTCACCGAACTGGCCGCCGGCGACATCGGCTGCACGGTGAAGCTCAAGGGCACGCGCACCAACGACACGCTCTCGGCGCCCGGAACGCCCGTCACGATCGACCCGATCGTCTTCCCCGAACCCCGCTACCGTGCGGCGATCAAGACCAAGGACCAGGCCGACGACGAAAAACTGGGCAAGCTCCTGAACGACGCCAAATACGAAGATCCGACTATCCTGGTGGACTACTCCAAGGAGCTCAAACAGACCATCATCCAGGGCCAGGGCGAACATCACCTGAACATCCTGCGCTCGCGCATCGCCTCGGAGAACAAGCTCCAGTACGATTACATCGCACCGAAGATCCCCTACCGCGAAACCATCACCAAGGTAGCCCAGGCGGACTACCGCCACAAGAAACAGTCGGGAGGCGCGGGTCAGTTCGGCGAGGTGCACCTGTTGATCGAGCCTTACACCGAAGGCATGCCCGAACCCAAGAGCTACAAGATCCCCGGCAAGGGAGAACTGGCGGTAAACATCAAGGGCAAGGAAGAGTACGACCTGCCCTGGGGCGGCAAGCTGCAGTTCTATACGGCGATCGTCGGAGGCGCGATCGACGCCCGCTTCATGCCGGCCATCCTGAAAGGCATCATGGAGAAGATGGACGAAGGTCCGCTGACGGGTTCCTACGCCCGCGACATCCGCGTCATCGTCTATGACGGCAAGATGCACCCGGTCGATTCGAACGAGATCTCGTTCAAGCTGGCAGCCCGCAACGCTTTCAAAGAGGCGTTCCGCAACGCGGGACCGAAGATCATGGAGCCGATCTACGACGTCGAAGTCCTCACGCCGAGCGACTACATGGGCGCCGTCATGAGCGACCTGCAAAACCGCCGGGCGATGATTATGGGCATGGAGTCCGACAAGGGCTTCGACCGCCTGAACGCCCGCGTACCGCTGGCCGAACTGTACCGTTACTCGACGACGCTCTCTTCGCTCAGTTCGGGTGCCGCGACCTACACGATGAAATTCGCCTCCTACGAACAGGTTCCGGCGGACGTGCAGGACAAGCTGCTGAAGGCCTATACCGACACCGACGAGGAGTAAATCGGCGGATTTTTACAAAAAAGGGTTGTCTATGTGCATTAGACAACCCTTTTTTATGTCGCTGTGTACGCCGAAATTGCCAAGAATCATAGTTTCGAAAGGTAATCATATGTCCCAAGATACCATTATCCGACGGTCGCCTATTCGCGGCTCAGGCCGCATTTGTAAATTCTACCCTTTCCCTGGCTCCCCTCCACGAAGGGAGCTTCGGGCCGCTACACACCCAAAGAGGGCTACTAAAACCGCATTTCGGAAATGCAAAAGACGGATCGAACGGCACTTTTGGGGTACCTTACCGCTCCGATTTCCGGTTCGGCCGCCGACGGCCCCTCTTTTTCATCTTCATCGCATGCGAATCACTTTTCGGCTGCCGGGTCGTATTCGCCCGTACGGACCATCTCCAGGGCTTTTTCCAGAATTTCATCGCATCCGGTATGCAGACCTTCGACCGTGGCATGTACCGGTATATCGATCCGCACACCCGGCGTGCGGGTGTGCGGATCGTCCGGATAATAAACTCCGAAACCGAAAGCACGTAAAAAAGACTCCATGTTAATTTAATGTTAACAATGACCGCCACAACCGGTCCATCCGGATTTTTAATGTAAATTTGTCTGAAATTTTGTGTAAAAAATCCCGAACATGAGCGAAATCTACACCGTTATCGTCGTTATTCTGGGAATCCTGGCCGTTTCGGGCCTTTTCGTGGGCGTTTCCAACGACGCCGTCAATTTCCTCAACTCGGCCATCGGTTCGAAAGCCGCCCCCATGAAGACCATTCTGCTGGTCGCCTCGATCGGCATCCTGTTGGGTACGGTCACCTCGAGCGGCATGATGGAAGTGGCCCGCAACGGTATGTTCAACCCGGGGCTTTTCTCCTTCCACGAAGTGATGATGCTCTATATGGGCGTGATGTTCGCCAACGTCATCCTGCTGGACCTCTACAACTCGATGGGGCTCCCGACTTCGACGACCGTATCGCTGATCTTCTGCCTGTTGGGTGCCGCCGTCGCCGTTTCGATCTACAAGATCTCCAACGACGGGGCCCTCGGCATGGGCGACCTGAACCATTTCATCAACACGGGCCGCGCGATGGGTATCGTTTCGGCGATTCTGCTCTCCGTAGTGATCGCTTTCACGTTCGGCACCCTAATCATGTATATCTCCCGTCTGATCTTCTCGTTCCGCTATACGGCGATGTTCCGCCGCTTCGGTGCCTTCTGGTGCGGAGCCTCCTTCACGGCGATCCTCTACTTCGCCGTCTTCAAAGGACTCAAAACCCCGCTCGCCGGAAGCGCCGCGATCGAATGGATCGACCAGCATATCCTGCTCTCCCTCTTTTTGTGCTGGGCCGTCGGCAGCCTGCTGCTCTTCTTCCTGCAACGGCTGAAAATCAACATTCTGCGACTTACGATCCTCTCGGGCACCTTCGCTCTGGCTCTGGCATTCGCAGGCAACGACCTGGTGAACTTCATCGGCGTCCCGGTAGCCGGATTCGACGCATACAGCATCGCCCGTCATGCCGGCGACAGCACGATTCTGATGGAAGGGCTGAACGCCAGCGTTCCGGCCAATTTCCTGGTGCTGATGACGGCAGGCGTCATCATGATCGTCACGCTCTGGACCTCGAAAAAGGCGATGCACGTCACCGAAACCGAAATTTCGCTTTCGACGCAGGGCGAGAGCGAGACGCAGTACGGCTCGTCGCTCTTCTCGCGCACCATCGTACGGGCCGCCCTGAATGCAAGCAACGCGATCGACCGCACGATCCCCAAAAGAATCCGGGACAAGATCAGCAGCCGCTTCCAGTACGAAGACATCGAGCACAGCGGCGCCCCCTACGACATGATCCGCGCCACGGTGAACCTCACGACCTCCGCCATGCTTATTTCGGTGGCCACGTCGCTCAAACTGCCGCTTTCGACCACCTACGTCTGCTTCATGGTAGCGATGGGATCGTCGCTCGCAGACAAGGCCTGGGGACGCGAAAGCGCCGTGTATCGCATCTCGGGCGTCATGACCGTCGTGGCCGGGTGGTTCATCACGGCCGTCGGCGGCTTCCTGATCGCCCTGGCGATGGGGCTCATACTGATCTACGGCGGCATCGCCGCTTTCGTCGTCACCACGCTGCTGTGCGGCTACATGCTCGTCAAGAGCAACTTCTTCAAGAAGAACAAAGCTGCCGAAACCGCCGCCGTGAAAGCTGCCGAAACCGGCTCCGACATCATCTATAACATCACGCAGGAGGTGTGCGCCACGATGGAGCGCACGACCCGCATCTACGACCGCACGCTGATCGCCGTCTTCAAAGAGAACCGCAAGGTGCTGCGCGAAATGGTGCGCGAATCCAACGAACTCTTCTACCAGTCGCGCGAACGCAAGTACTCCCTGCTGCCCACCCTGCGCAAACTGCAGAAAGGCGACATCGATACGGCTCACTACTACGTGCAGGTGGTGGACTATCTGAACGAAATGACCAAGGCGCTGGCGCACATCACCCGTCCGGCGTTCGAACATATCGACAACAACCACGAGGGACTCTCGAAAGAGCAGACCGAGGACCTGATGCACATCAACGACGAAGTGGAGTCGATCTACCGCCACATCAACAACATGCTGCGCACGGGCGACTTCTCCGACCTGGACATGGTGCTCGAAATGCGCGACCGGCTTTTCGAGGCGATCGCCGACGCCATCAAGTCGGAGGTGACGCGTATCAACGAGAACCGCTCCAACACCAAGGCCAGCATCCTCTACCTGACGATCCTGAACGAAACCAAGAGCATGGTGCTTCAGTCGCGCAACCTGCTCAAATCGCAGCGCTACTTCCTCGAACACAAGGACGGGCCGCTGCAGTGGCTCAACAAAATCAAGTAACTCCGCCTCCCGCCGGGAAGCAAAACGAAATTCACCATGGACATCGCACTGGCCAAACGGCGGGAAAACATCGCCGAATACATTCTCTACCTCTGGCAGATCGAGGACCTGCTCCGGGCACTGCAATTCAGCCCCGAGGCCATCTACTCCCAGCTCATCGCTCCGCGCGGAATCGAAGAGGGACAACGCCACAACTACCTGATCTGGTACATGGACATCGCCAACCTGCTGCGCGAAGAGGGCAAAGAGGAAAAGGGGCACCTGGAGCATACGCTGCATCTGATAGGGGACCTGAACGACCTGCACCTGCAACTGATGAAGCTGCCGATCGGGGAGCACTACCGTCAGACTTTCGCCAAACTCGAACCCGAGCTGCCGCGTCTGCGGGCCGTGCTGGGGCGCGAAATGAGCGACATCGAACTCTGCTTCCGGGCGCTTTACGCCGCGATGCTCTACCGCATCAAGGGCGAAGGAGGCAAGAGCGCCGTGAGCGACACCATCGAATACGTTTCTCCCGTCATCGCCGAACTGGCCGACATGTACGGCAAGGTCGAACGGGGCGAGGCGGACCTCTTCAAAGACACCGCACCGGAACGGTAACCGATCGTAAGACACGGGACGAAAGCGGATTGTGCGGAGTCGCACCCGGAACGAAGAAGAAGAAAAATTTACGATATTTTTGGCAGATCAAGAAAAAGATTATACATTTGCACTCCGCATTGTACGCTAAAACAATAAAAACACGATAGATCTATGGCAATGAAAAGAACATTCCAGCCTTCGCGCCGGAAGAGAATCAACAAGCACGGATTCCGTCAGAGAATGGCTACGGCCAACGGACGCAAGGTTTTGGCTGCGCGTCGTGCGAAAGGTCGCAAGAAGTTGACCGTATCGGACGAATCGACGTTCAAGTACGCTTAATTCCTTCGGGATTCAAGCCATAGCAAGGGCGGTGCATTGATGCACCGCCCTTGCTGTTCAGTCGGTAGAAACGCTTCTTTCCGACCCAATCTTTTAAGCGGTGCGTCCCTACTTTTTTCCGGCGACAAAGTGAAAGTGCCCACAGCCTTTTTTCAAGAAGGCCGTAAAAGCTGCAAGGCAAAAATTACCGGTTCCCAGCATAGTTCACACGCCTTTTCTTTCGCAGAAAAGGGCAAAAGAGCCGCATCCGATCCTGGTTTACCGCCTCGCCGGGCGAACGCAACGCACTCGAAGACTTTGCGTCCTTCCGCTCCGAGTACCCCGGAGGTAAAGTACGCCACCGATTTTCCGCAAACACACAATCCGCACTGCCTGTGACGACGAATCACCCGCCTCGAATCCCGTTACGGGACACATCTCCCGTACCTGTGGCAGCGGTTAATCCGGCAGCGAAAGAGGGCATATGACAGACTAAAAGCACGGGCAATGAATCCGGCCGATGATATTTATCAATCCGATTCTAATTTTCAGTTTTCCCCTTTTCGATTTCCGACCTATTCCGTATATTTGTAGGAGAAGACAGAATGCGATTCGGGCAAGTTCGCATAAATGCGACTGCCGCTTCCTTTTACGCCCCTCGTTATGGAATAGAAAATACACCCCGACGGCCCGGACAAATTTGGCCCGCCGCACGGTTTTCACTATATTTGTAAAATAATGGGAGATATTCCGGGAAATCCGGAGCGGCGTTTGCCGCAAGGTTCGCCTCCCCCATTCGCTCAAAACAGATCGAACATGGCAATATTCAAAGTCGAAGGCGGCCGCCGGCTGCGCGGTGAAATCACGCCCCAGGGCGCCAAAAACGAGGCGCTTCAGATCCTCTGCGCCACGCTGCTCACGCAGGAAAAGGTAATCGTACACAACGTCCCGCAGATCCTGGACGTGATACAACTCATCGAATTGCTGCAGGCGATGGGCGTCGAAGTGGAGCGCCTTTCCGAAGAGAGCTATTCGTTCCGAGCTGCCGACATCGACCCGGACTACCTGCGCTCGGACGACTACTGCCGCCGGGCCAGCCGCCTCAGGGGTTCGGTGATGCTGCTGGGTCCGATGCTGGCGCGTTTCGGCGTGGGCTACATGCCCAAGCCGGGCGGCGACAAGATCGGCCGCCGCAGGCTCGACACCCACTTCATCGGCTTTCAGAAGCTGGGCGCCACGCTCGATTTCGACACTGCGGCCGCCTGCTCCGAAGTCCGCTGCAAGGAACTCAAGGGATGCTACATGCTGCTCGACGAGGCTTCGGTGACCGGCACGGCCAATATCATCATGGCGGCTGTGATGGCCAAGGGTTTCACGACCATCTACAACGCCGCATGTGAACCTTACATCCAGCAACTGTGCCTGATGCTCAACCGCATGGGCGCACGCATCTCGGGCATCGCCTCGAACCTGCTCACCATCGAGGGTGTCCGGGAGCTGCACGGCACCGAACACACGCTGCTGCCCGACATGATCGAGGTCGGCAGCTTCATCGGTCTGGCAGCCATGACCCGTTCGGAGCTGACGATCCGCAACGTTTCGTTCGAGAACCTGGGCATCATCCCCGCCCAGTTCGCCCGTCTGGGCATCCGCTTCGAACAGCACGGCGACGACATCTACATTCCCCAACAGGAGCACTACCGCATCGAGAACTTCATGGACGGCTCGATCATGACCATCGCCGACGCACCCTGGCCGGGGCTCACGCCCGACCTGCTGTCGGTATTCCTCGTGGTGGCCACCCAAGCCAAAGGCTCGGTGCTGATTCACCAGAAGATGTTCGAAAGCCGCCTGTTTTTCGTCGATAAGCTGATCGACATGGGGGCCCAAATCATCCTCTGCGACCCCCATCGCGCGACGGTGATCGGACATGACCACCAGATGCGGCTGCGGGCTACGCGCATGACTTCGCCCGACATCCGTGCGGGTGTGGCGCTGCTGATCGCGGCGATGAGCGCCGAAGGTACGAGCACGATCCAGAACATCGAACAGATCGACCGCGGTTACAAGGACATCGACGGACGCCTCAACGCCCTCGGAGCCCGGATCACCCGGGTCGAAGAGTAACGACCGGCCGATGCCCGGAATAAGGAAACAAAGCAAAGCAGTAATAATATGTTTTTGGAAAATGCCAGCCAGAAAGGTTGGATCGAAGTGATATGCGGCTCGATGTTCTCGGGTAAAACCGAGGAGCTGATCCGCCGCCTGAAGCGGGCCGAATTCGCCCGCCTGCGGGTCGAAATCTTCAAACCCCGCATCGACGTGCGATACTCCGAAGAGGAGGTCGTTTCGCACGACGCCAGTACGATCCGCTCCACGCCGGTAGATTCGGCGCAGAATATCCTGCTGATGACCTCGGACGTCGATGTCGTGGGCATCGACGAGGCGCAGTTCTTCGACCAGGGACTGGTGGAGGTCTGCCGGCAACTGGCCGACAGCGGAGTGCGGGTAATCGTGGCGGGCCTCGACATGGACTTCACGGGCAAGCCCTTCGGACCGACGCCGGCGCTGATGGCTACGGCGGAGTACGTAACCAAAGTACACGCCATCTGCGTACGGTGCGGCAACTTGGCGCACCATTCGCACCGCCTGACCAGCGACGAGAAACAGGTGATGCTCGGTGCGCAGGACTCCTACGAACCGATCTGCCGCCACTGTTTCGCCGAACTGCGGAAAAAAGAGCGGGAATAAAAGGCATCTGCCCGTTAAAAATCCGGACCTTTTCAGGACCGTACGCTTCCGAAGCATACAACTCGATACGTCAATCCCCTCCGCAAGAGGGGATTGTTCTTCGGATAAACGCAACCGAAAAATCAATATCCGGAATTTCCAAGCGGTAGAAAAAACAGAGAATACTTCGCACGAGGCGCAGAATATACTCAACATCAGCCGACAGTGCATAACCCGATCGGCAGGTTATACGCCCGAATATACCGGAAAATTCACGATTTTCGCATCCGACCGCCGCATACCCACAGCCTTCGCCGCAGTGTCGCCTACACTCGTATTGCCGTCATATCCTCCGCAAAAACATATCAAAAAGGGACCGGCTCTGAATAGAGCCGGTCCCGCCATTCAATAAAGATTCGGAGCCTTTTCACCCGGCGATTTTCCGGTTATCTTCTTCCGCTCCTTCCCCCGCAGGAAGAAAACCTGAAACAATCGCCGTCCACGATGCGGTTATTTCGTCACATTCACAACGATCTGCGCCGTACGTTCGCCGAACGTATAGACATATTTCACCGGAATCGTTACGGTAATCTCCTTCATCAGTTCCAGATCACCGCCTTCGACTACCGTAAGAACATGACTCTCCGCATCGAACTTCACACGGCCGTCGGGGATGGAAACCACCGCCTCGCCATATTCGATGGTTGCGGCTACCGCCGTATTGGTATTCTGCGCATTTGTCGAACCATCGAATACATTCACGTCATTGACCGCCTTCAATGTAAGCAACGTAGCGACATCCAGCGTTACATCTTCATCGACTTTGGCGACGAGTTTTCCGGTTTCGACCGCAATCGTCGCGTCAGCGATCGGATCAGCGATCGATACGGTAAAGGTCTTCGGCTCGCCCAACGCCTTGCCACCATACATCACCTGGGCGGTAACCACGATCGACAATTCGTCGCAGGTACCCCAATCGAGTGTCGCATCCGTGATGACAGCCCCTTCTGCCTGGGTCGCATAAACGACCTTTGCTTCTGCCGGAGCATCTTTTGCGATGTACCAGGTTTTCGACAGGTCGAATGCATCGATCTGCAGCGTGCTGCCTTCGATCTTCATTACGGCCTGGGCACGATCGTCGTCCGAAAGCGACGATCCGCGCAGCAACTCGATTTCGGGAGCCGTAACAGTCACGTGCAGGACAGCTTCGAACGTAAGTACGGGATCGGCAGTCGTAAAGAGGTTCTTCACGGTGTAGGAAACATTCAGAGCCGCAGCTTTGCCGAAGACAAAGTTGATGTTCTTACCGCTCGCTCCGACCGTCGCATAGTTGCCGGCTTCATCCTTCACCATGTCGCTCGTCCAGGAGAGCTGCATGAACGTTTCCTCTCCGAATTGCGCCCGGGCCGTCTGATCCAGACTCTCCCAAAGGAGCGCACGGAATTCTTCGACGGCGATGTGATGGCCCGTCGAGGATGCCGCATTATACGGCAATTCGAGCGTTTGCTCCAGCATCGGAATTTCAGGAATACCCGTTACGGATACGGGGATCGTAATCGTTACGACAGTCTTGTCGTCGTTGGTATAAACGGCTTTTACGACATATTCAGCACTCTGTGCCAGATCGCCGACCAATTTCAAATCGACCGTTTGCACATCCGTATCATAGGTCGGAGTAGCCGGCAATTCGATCGACGGGACGATCTCCGATACAAGCTCCGTACCCCGGTAAAGTTCGACAACCAGATTCTCATTATCCTTGAGCGCATTATACTGAACGGCAGAAAGCATACCCTTATCCGGAGTCAGCACAAGTCCTTTCGCCTCATACGTATCGTCGGAGGTAGCGGCAGCATACGTCCACATCACTTCGGATTTCGGCGTGGAAAGTTCGACACCGTCGGGTGCGATGGAGAATTTATTCACGGCACCGGCTTTCACTTCGAGCGAAAATCCCTCTTCGTCGAGCAATGCATAAGTCGCAGCAGCGGTTACTGTCTGTCCGATCAACGCAGTTTCCGACTCGGCAACAGCGAATGTAAGCGCCTTTCCATCGACGGCATACAGCTCCTCGCTACCCGGATCACTGAAGGTAAATTCCGCCGACGCCGATACCAGCGCCGCCAGATCCACGGTCCAATTATTAGCTTCGGCAGCCTCTGCGAGCGGCAGGATCGTTTCACCGTCCTTATACATGACCGTATATCCGGCCAACACGCCATGAACCTCTTTGTCCGTATATTTTACTTCGGTAGTCACCTCGTCGGTATATTCGACGTATTCGCCCTCATTCTCGGCATCGGCCCGGGCCAACACGAAATTCGTCGCAGGGATCTGAATACCCGCTTTGGCATAGGCGGTTCCGATAAAAGCCGACGTAAAGTCCGTTTCGAAATCGTTCGATTCGCCTTCGCTCAACGCCGAACCATCGACATGGAGAGCGACCATTTGCGTCTTGCCGGCCTTTTCTGCGGAAACATAATCGTAATCCGTCGTAGCGACAATGGTAAATTCGCCGGTCGTTTCATCGATGTCCTTGATCTCTTCGATCGTAAAACCGGCCGCCGCACGCGTTCCGACCTCTTCGGTTATGAGCGACATGGCCTCCGTATTGGCATATTTTTTCACAGCACGGGCCGGCGTCATACGGAATCGCAGAGTCGCGATCTGCTCGCCTTCCTCACTGGGACGCAAATAAAGATTCCGGTACTCGGTTTCGTGCGTAACTTCGTTCTCACGGGACAACACGATATACTGCTCCCCGTTGCCGAAATAGATCAGACCGTCCACATAATCCGGCAGGTAAACGATCGACTGGATACGACTACCGAGCAAACCGACATTGGCCTCCAACGTCGCCAGGTAATTCTGAAATTCCTGGTCGAGCTGGTCTTTGGAAATCACGAGCGAACCGTTGTTTTCCCGGATCAGTCCCTGGATCTTTTCAGTCAGCGCACTGGCCTCCTTGTCCAGTTCCTCCATAACCGATGCGATCGCCTGCGTGGAAACCTGCCCCAACAGGTTGTCGCCCAATGTCATCTGGTCCATATAAACTGCCAGTTCATCGCCCAGCCATTTATTGATCGAGCTGCCGGCCGTCTCGAGTTCGGCCTTGATAGCATCGGCGATCCACTGCGAGGCGGCGGTTTCGATCTGGCTCACCTGACTGTCGGTCAGCTCTCCACCGGCAGCCTCGAAACCATTGTCCGACAGGTAAGATTCGATGAGCTGCGTCACTTCGAGCGAAAAACCTGCGGCATCCTTTTTGAGTTCAATCATATTTTCCAGCGTTTCCTGAACGCTCTCCAGTGTTTCCTGGGTAGCGTAAATACCCGCTATTTCTTCCAGAATACCCGATTTCAGACTGTTCAGGCTCTCCTGCAAGGCCCCGTCGGCGAGTGAAGATTCGATCGCTGCGACGATCTTCGCAGCCAGATCGCTGTCTTTGACACATCCTTCGATCTGGGTTTGCAACGAAGAAATATCGCTCTTTTTCGCAAACCCGGAAAAATCGATCGCTTCGAAAGCGGCCTGGGTCCGTTCCAACGCCGCAATACGATTCTCGAAACCGTTGAGCTCGACAACCGCCCCCTTCAGATCTTCGACATCATTACGCAAGGCGTCGATGTCGTCATCGTAATCCTTACAACCTGCGGTAGTCAGCAC
>OMDX01000718.1_pt1 | contig 12241 bp, 9 predicted proteins | sample 1673711 | NCBI WGS metagenome assembly OMDX01 (sample SAMEA103958123, study PRJEB25191) | human gut metagenome
CCAGCACCATCTCCGGGTGGTCGATGAAATACTGATTGATGGCAAAGCCGTCCGCGTTCGCTCCAAGGTGTACCCACTCCGGCTCGATGTCGATGGGCCTGTCCCTTTTCTGCAAAAAGATGATGTCGCTGACCACATCCGTACCGGCGTTGGCCTTGAAGGCGTTGTTGGGCAGGCGGATCGCGCCCAGCAGCTCCGCCCGCTGCGCGATGTACTTACGGACTTCGGGAGATTGTTTGTCCATCGTATAGCGGGAGGTCACAAAGGCGATCACGCCGCCGGGTCGAACTTGGTCGAGCGTCTTGGCAAAAAAGTAGTCGTGAATGGAAAAACTGAGCTTGTTGTAAGCCCGGTCGTTGACCTGGTACTGTCCAAAGGGCACGTTGCCGATGGCAAGGTCGAAGAAATCCCGTCTGTCGGTAGTTTCAAAGCCCGCCACGGTAATATCCGCCTTGGGATAGAGCTGCTTGGCGATTCTGCCGGTGATGCTGTCCAGCTCCACACCGTACAAGCGGCTTCCTTGCATCTCCTGCGGGAGAAGCCCGAAAAAGTTCCCGACGCCCATGGCAGGCTCCAAGATGTTGCCGGTCTGGAAGCCCATGCTGCCGACAGCCTCATAGATTGCCTTGATAACCGTGGGACTGGTGTAGTGGGCGTTCAGCGTGGAAGCCCTGGCGGCGGCGTATTCCTCCGGGGATAGCGCGGCGTACAGCTCCGCAAATTCGTCTTTCCAGTTATCCTTTCTTTCATCAAAAGCATCCGCAAGTCCACCCCAGCCGACATAACGGGATAGGATTTCCTGCTGCTCCGGCGTGGCCTGTGCGCCCTCAAACTCCAGCTCTTTCAGAAGATTGATTGCCGCCATATTCGCCCGGAACTTGGCCTTAGCGCCGCCTTTGCCGAGATCATCGTCCATGATGCGGAAGTTTTCCGCAGGCGGCTTTTGCGGCACAGGCGGCTCCGGCTCGGTGGTGCGGATAGTCTGGATTTCAATGTCATAGGGAAGCTGGCTTTTCTCGCCGGGGTAGAACGCTACGGTTTCCGTGGTAAACTGCGGCTGCTCCGGTTTTGCTACTTCCGGTGGTGTCTGTTCCGGTTGGGAAACTTCCGGCTCTTGAACGGAAATGGTCTGTTCAGCTTGCGCCTGTGTCCGGCCCTGCGCCTGCGCTTCCTCCAGAAAAACGGCGCGCAGCACGGGAGCGGCGTCCGGCCATGACAATCCGAGGTCGTGTACGCCCTTTTCCCCATGCACCTGCGCCTGAAAGCCGCTTCTTGAGGTGATGAAATCCGCTTCGCTGCCGTCCTCCAGCGTCATGGTGTCCGCGTCCGACGCGGCGAAAACGTTGGAAAGATACGCACCGATGGCGGCGTTGCCCTCGCCCTGCCGGAACAGCTCCCGCACCTCGTCCCGGATGTCAGGCGTGAGGATGCCGTTCATCAGGAGGTCACGGAGGTCGTCGTTTCTGTTCCGTGCGGGAAGGAAATCTGTCATGGCGACGTTTCTCTCATCCCGGCGCAGCAGCCGTTCAAAGTTCTCGCGGCTTTCGGCGCGGAATACGGGATAGCGGAGCGCAGGGTCACGAAGCTGCACGTTGAGTACGCCGACCTCCGTGATCTCAAAGGGTGTGTTGTCCAGATAGACGGTATCGCCCACGGCATACGGCGCACGGAAAATCATATTTTCCTGTTCGTTTTCGGCAGTGACCTCCTTGACAGGTTGCGTCTGCTCCGCAGCGAAGAAATAGCCGGTGTCGAGGTAACGCTCAAAAACGGTGCGGTCTACGCTGACCGTTTCCTGTTCCGGGACGCTTGGCAGAGTGTACCAAACATTATCTTCGTCTACACGCTCGACCACCATCAGAGTATCCCGCTGTTCGGCTGCGGTGGAAGAAAAGCCGTCGCCCACGCGATAGGCATTCCCCAGCGGCGTTGTGAAAACCGGCGCGTCCGGCTCCATACCGCGGCTGCGCTGAATACTGGAGAGGTAGTCAATGGCGTTAGATTGCTCCGCGAAGCGAAGCACCTGCCCACCCTCCTCATAGAAGCGGTCAAGGGCCGAGTCCCAGATGCCGGTAATGCCGCCCTCGTTGGGGTGCAGACGGATGGAAAAACGGTCCGGTGAGTCCATGTGCGCCGCCTGCGCTTCCTGCGCCGCGATTCTCTCCACGTCCGCCATAACCTGCCGGATGAAGGGGCTGTTGCGATTAGCCTCCGCATCCACAATGCGCCCGCCCACAATACCGCGTTCAGCAAGCGCTTCCCGGATGGCGATGGGGTCAATATTGTCAAAGTTGTCCTGTTCCTGCTCGGTGTAGAAGTTATCGGATTGAATGAGCTGCGCAATGCGCCGCTGCACCTTCGCCCATGACAGCGTGACCGGCTCGGAATTGCCCACGGAGATTTGCAGCGGTTTAGAGGTATCCTTCAAGCCGTACTCCCGTGCCAGCCATGCGGCGGTGTCCCGGTCGCGGGCGTGAGCCTTCATATAGCGGACAACTGCGTGCTTGCTTTCAATCCTGCCGTTCCACTGCTGCAAGGCCGCGTCAATGTCCGCCTGCGTGACCTTGTAGGGCGAGGGCGTAACCGTCGTTGCCAGCGTGGGGTAAAGCTCGTCCAAAAGCTCCTGATGGAGCCGGTTGTGGAACGCGGGCATATCGAAATAGAGCCGTGTGAGCTGCAAATCGCCGGATTCTGTGACGATGCGCCGGATGGCCGCCGCGCCCTCCAGATAGGCGTTCTCCCTGTCAGAGTTGCGGCAGGCGTTGAGGAAAGCGTCGTCCGCGACAAGCGCGTTGCCTATGGTCAGCTTATACCCCTCAAACAGCTCTGCCACCGTGGGCTGTGGCTGCTCTGCGGCAGGATCGCGGAATACCCTCGTACCGTCTGCGCCAAACTCGGCTTCGTATGCGTCAATGGCGGCTTCCGCCTCATGGTCAACGGAGCGCAGGGTATAGACGCGGCGCTCACCTCTAAAGTCCGGCGCTGCGGCAATGGTTACATCGTATTTGTCCCGCAGTTCCTCCACATAGTTCTCCAGATTGTGCGCCGGAACGCCGCACATAGCAACACGGCCAGCGCCGGGTATCGCTCTTGTGGTGAGGTTGAGGGCAAGCAGCTCCGCCGCCTGTTTTGCGTCCTCGCCGTACATCTCGAAGAAATCGCCCACCTGAAACAGCACGATGTCGTCCGGGTGGGCTTCCTTGATGGCATTGTAGTCGGTCTGTGCCTGTGTTGGCAGTTCACGCTCCGCCTCCTTTTCCCGCTGAAGCTGGGCGTAGCGCTCCTTTTCCCTTGGAGAGAGGAAGCGGTTCTTCTGAATGAGGCTGTCAATCCTTGCTGCCACCTTCGTCCAGCTCAGCTCCACATTGGCACAGCCTGCTTTTTTCAGGACAATGCCGCGGCTGTCGTGGCTTTCATCACTATGGGATGCACCGGAAACGGCATGGGAGTGCCCGCCTATGCCGTACTCATCTTTGAGGAAAGCTGCCTTTTCCTTGCCGGTGTGGTCGGCGGTGAAGTATTCGTAGATTCTGCCCTTGCCGCCCTCCACGCCGCTGCCGCGGTCAAGGGCGTGGTCGATCTCGTCCTCCGTGATGAAGCGTGCCAGTTCCGGCACGGCGGTCATTTCAGAAGAAAAATCCCTGCGGGGCAAAGGCAGCTCCCGCAGGCTCTGCCAAATCTGATCGAGCTTGTGGTAGTGGAAGCGCAGCAGGCTTCTGTCCTGTTCATGGGCGGCGTAAAACTGCGCGAACTCGCCGGAGAGCGTGTCGCGGAAGGAAGAATCCGTCAGGCGTTCGGCAAGGCGCTCCGTTTCATCAGGGAATCCGCCGCCCCGCAGCGTATCCATACAGGAGAGATAGCCCTGTTCCCGCGCCTCGTCGCTGAGGTCGTGTTTCAGATACCAGAGGGCTTGGGCAAGCTGCATCCGCTCATGCTGCCCTGCCTCGGCAAGCTCCACATTGGAGGCATACGCGCCGCTGTCCATAAGCTGGGAAATGTGCGCGGCGGCATCCGGCCACGCAATTACCTGCGCGCTGCGCACATATTCCGCACTTCTGCCGGGGGCGATGTGGATGCCGTCTACGGCGTACCACACGGAAAGCTCGCCCTCCGGCGTCTTAAAGCCGTTGCCGCCGTGAAAGGTGCTTTGCAGCAGCGCGGCAATGTCCTCCGTGGACTTCTGCTTCTGGAACGCGGCGGCAATGACCATGCGGGTGTTGTCCGAATTGCCGCCCAGCCGCAGCACATGGTCAAGCTGCGCCTGAGAAACGGAAAAAGCGAAGGGCGTCTGCGCAACGCTCTCCGCTTCTTCTATGGCTGTAATCTGTTCCGCTTCGGTGGGGAAAAAGGATAGCTGACCGCCCCGTGTGGGGTGTTCTGTTATGCGTAGATCAGCTCCGCGAGAATCACTTCCTCCGCCTGCGCCTTGCAGGTGTTCATCAGGCCCACCCATTTCATTGGGTCGCTGGCTTTCAGAGCTTCCGTCGCTCCGGCCTCCGACGCCAGCTCCGGCATCATCTGCTCTAAGCGGCTCTGCGCCGCCTGCTCGATCTCCAGCAGGTGCGGGAACAGGGTTTCCTCCAGAATCATCTGGTTCCAGAGGATGGGCCGATGCTCCTTCAGGTACTTCTGGCGCATCCGCCCGTACTTGCCGAGGGGCTGCTCCGGCACCTCGATCTTCAGGTCGGGAATCAGGTAATCTCCGTTCATCGTGTAAGTCAGGTTGTTCTCCATGCTCTGCCGTCCTTTCCGCGCTGTGTTCGCGCTCATAATTTCGTATGGTGACTTCGATCTGCCGCAAAACCTGTTCGTTGATCTCGCTGACCGCCGTGCCGAGGGCTGCCACCGTGCGCGGGGTGTTGAAATCAAAGATGCTGAAAAAATCCTCGTGTTCAAAGTGATCCTCCGGCTGCATCCCGCAGCGGGACATGAGGGAGTAGGTGATGCTGACCACCGCGGCGTTTTTGAACGCCACCTCGATGTTGTAATCATCATACTCCTCCAGATAGGAATCCGCAACGATGCCGAGGATGTCGCGGGAATGGTCGCGCCAGTATTCCGCAGCAAGCTGGGAAGCGACGCTCTCGAACTGCTCCGCAAGGCCGTTTTTGCCGGAAACGCCGTAATTACGCTCCAGCATGGCGCTCACGCTGTCGGTATGCGCGTCTTTCAGCTCCCACAAGTTGACGCGGCGGGCGTTTTCCTTTCCGCCGGTGTCGGAAACGTCAAAGACGTATTTGAGCCTTGGCTTGTAGCCGGTAGCGTCAATGAGGGCGATGCCCGTGCTGCCGCGCCGGACATAGCGCCCCATCTTCTCGTTCCAGAAGTCGTACTCCGCGCAGGCGGTGGCCTCCGGGCGCTGCATATAGATCATGAGCTGCTCGTTGTAGGGGTATTTATACAGCCTTGCGGCGGTGGTCAGGAACGCCGTCCACGCCAGATGGCTGCCGGTGATCTGCCGCGCGGTGCGCTCCGCCTGCTCCGCGTAGGCTTGCAGTTTGTTTGGCATAAGCAAAATCCTCCTCTCATGGTTTTCTGGTGAAGCCGTTTCTTTTCGCCGCCTCGCTCGCCGCCTGCTTCCGTTTCTCACTGTACGGTGCGGTCAGGCGGAAGGACAAGCGCCCCTTGCGGATGGTGAACTCCATACAGCCCGTGTCGGGGTCTGCATCCAGTTGGCGGCACTCTGTGGGGTGCTGTGCGGCGTAGGCGGCAAGGCGGTTCTTGAGGTCAGTATTGTGGGTGCGGATATGGATAAGGGGTTCTTTCTCGTCAAAGGTGATTTCCGTTGTTTTCTGCGCTTTTGTCAGTCCTGTTCTCATAAATGGCCTTTCTGCGTCTCCTGCGCGAAGCAGGCGCGATTTTGGGGTATTTTCTCCGGCTCATGACTTGGGAAAAACGGCGATTTTCAAACAGAAACGCGCCGGATGATACATTCCTCATCCGGCGCGCTCCCAGCGGCGAATCTGCGATTTTTCCGGCTCTTGACCGTAAAACAGTCAGCTTTGCTCAGAGGTCAAAATCCGGCGTCAGGTCAAGGGCGGCGTACTCCGCGTCGGTAATGCCGCGCAGCTTTGCGAGGGCGCTGTCCGTCAGCTCCCGCAGCTCGGCCTCCTCCGCGTCCAGATACCCCCGCATTTCTGTGAGGGCTGCGATCAGGCCCTCGCGGGTGCCTGCCGCGTTATATATGCTCATAAGGCTGACTTCATCGTGGGTGAAATGCTTGTCGTTCATATCAAAGCTCTCTTTCCGCGCTCCGTTTGGGCGCTGTTTTGTTTTTCGACTGCTCCGGCGTCCTTTCCCTGAGCTTTTCCAGCACGGAGGGCTTCTTCTGTTCGCGGTGGGAGGCCGCAGCCAGCTCCGTCAGGGAAATGGAAAAGCCCGCCTTAACCTGTGCCTCCAGGTCGGCCACGGTGGGATCCTTGGGGCCGTTGTTGATGATGCCGTCGATCATGCCATAGTCGTCCTCCAACAGCATCTCCGCATTTTTGAGGTAGTTCTCCGGCTTGAGGAAATTGGGAAGCTCCCGGAAGCCGATGCTGTCAACGTAATGACAGGATACTACGCCGTTTTGCTTCAAGGCAACGATGTCGCTGACCGACAGGCTGTGTCCCTTGAAATCCGCAGGATGATCCACGTTGAACCGCTGATAAATCATATCCAGATTGGTTCTGGCATTCCCATAATCCATAAACCCCCCGGTGTAGATCGCGTCGTAGCCGCCGCGCTCCGGCGTGACGCCCTTGCTCTGCAAGTAGTCATAGTTCATGAAGCGGTAAGCGTCCAGCTCACCGCCGCGCCGAATCTGGTAAATGAGGAAAGCATCCTGTGGGTTTTCCAGAAACAGCTTTTCCGTGTCTGCCTGTTCGCTCAGCGTCACAACACTGCGCACCGCGTCCCATTCCTCGCGCTCCACGCCGAACACGCCGGTGTGGGAGGAAATATCCTCAGCGTCCAGCGCCATGGCCTCGGTGCTGTCGGCATAGAGCAGGAACACGGGAACGTCCTGCATGAACAGCTCCATGGCGCGCTCCTTGGTCAGCGGCAGCATGGCGTTGCCGTCTGTGTAGCCGTACTGATACATTTCCAAAAAGCCGATGCCGGTATCCGGCATGGGATAGCCCTGCTCCAGCTCCGGCAGGGGCGGCAGCTCATCCACAACATTCGGCGTTTCTGTTTCAATCTCCGGCTGCGGTTCCTCCTTTGCCCGCCATTCCTGACGGAACAGGCCGTTGAAGCGTTCCAGCAGCCCATGGGAGCCGTCGTCGATGCCGATCTCGTCTGCCAGCTTGACGAAATCCTCCAGCTCCTTCCGCAGCTCTGCGTCCTCACCGGCAAGCAGCCGGTCCGCCACCGCCTCCGCCGTGGGTCTGTCCGCGCTGTCGGGAACATTCAGATCCCGGCGCAGGAACGCCGCATAGTCGGCGGCAAAGGCCAGCGCGTCGGCGCGTGAGGGCGGGATGGTGACAAGCTCATATTCCGTGTCCTTGGGAAGCTCGATGCCGCGCTCCTTGCAAACCTCCGCAAAATGCTTTTCCACGTCGGTGATGATGCCGTTTGCGGTCTTGCTGATGGTGTCCAGGCTGGCGCGAAACTCCGGCAACTCGGCGTTTTTTGACCACGTTGCCACATAGCCAAAGCTGTTCGCGCCGGTTTCAATGCCGAAGTAGGCGCAGACCATGAAGGAGATGCTTTCGGCCTCTACCTCCTCGGTATTGCGGCTTTTGGCCTTGCGCTCCGCCGCCTGCTGCAAGCCGTAGTTGTGGAGCTTGGCGTGGGCGATCTCATGGACGGCGGCGGATACCGTCTGCACCTCGCTCATGCCCTCCCGCAGCGTGATGCTCTGGGATTTGGGGCTGAAATAGCCGTCCATATCCGCAGACAGCGGCTTTACCTCCACCGGCACGGGAGAGGAACGGCGCAGCGCCTCCATGAACGCCTCATAATTCTCCACGCTGCCGGTCAGGTTGGCGACGGGGCTGGCCACGCGCTCCGGCAGGGGCTTTCCGTCCGTCTGGGCGTAGTCGAACACCTTGACCGGACGGAACATGGGTATCTCGATCTCCTTTTCCTCGGTGATAACCTTGCCGTCCGCGTCCAAAATGGGCAGCTTGGTGTCCGGGTCGAGCTTTTCCTGCTCGATTTTCTTCTTATACGGCGTGGGCGCGATGATGGTGATGCCCTTCTCGCCCCGCAGCACATGGCGGGAGAACTTGTCCCGCCAGCGGTTGTAGCCCGCCACAAGTGTGGCGTCCGGGCGCTGCAAGTGGATGAGCGCCTGATTGTTGAGGGAATAATTGTGAAACCGGCTCATGGTTCGCAGGTAATTGCGGTACTTTTCCATATCGCCGGATTCAAAGATGTCGCGGATACCCGCCTCGATGCGGTCGGTGATCTCCTTGAGCTGTTCTCTGTTTTTACCGGGCTTCTCTGGCATAGGTTCCTCCTTCCGTCAGGTCGATACGCAGGAGCTGAAGCCCCTGCGAAAGATATTCCCGTAAATCCGTTTTTCCGCAGAGATAGCGGATGTCGCCTGCCTTGTCCTGCTCACGCAGCGTCCACAGGTCCGCCGCCCACCGGACAAAAACCGCGTCCGGCGCGTTGAAGGGCTTTTTGCGGCGAAGATAGAGGCTGTGCCGCCCCAGCACCATGATCGTGCAGACGGTATTGACCACATCGAGAGAACATTCGTTGAGAACGGCGATCCTCCGTTCATACGAGGCCGCTCCCAACAGCTCGCGCAGCGCAGGCTTGGCATTTTCAATCAATGCCGGATAATCCGCTCTTGTCGGATACGGAGATTTTCGTGTCATAGGCACTTCCTTTCATTTCATGGGCTGTTTACCCCTAAAATGGCAGCGCCCGCGCAGGGGTAGGCTTTCCTGTGCGGGCGCTCGGTTCTTATTCATTTTCGGAGTATATACTCCTTGCGGGCGGCGTATATCCGGCGTTTTTGGCGCGTTCGCTGGCGGCCCTGCGCCGCTCGTCGCTGAACGGCTCCCGGACGCTGACGCAGCTTTTCGGCACGGCGTAGCTGACCGCTCCGGCATGGACGGCCTTATCCGGGTACACCTTGTCCGGGTATTTCTCCGCAAGGCGCTTGAGCTTGCGCTTCAGCTTGGGGTCGTGGGTGTAGATGCTGGCGGTGGATTCTTCCTCGTTGTAGAGGATGATACTTTCCTGCTCCAGCTTGGAGAGCTTCATGTCCTCGCCCCCTTGTCAAATTCCAAACGGAAGCGGACGCTCTCGCCGGTATCCTCCAGCACGGCGGTGGCGTCGTAGGTGCCGCCGGTCTTTTCGGAATATAGGCCGGTGAGCTTCACCCGCCCGTCTGCAAGCAGCGCGGCGGCGACCTTTTTTGTCAGGGCGGCGCGCTTGGCGGCAAAGAACTTGTTGTCCCGCCACAGCCCGAAGCGGCAGTCGTTTTTCTCGCAGAAGAAGCCCTTTTTGCTCTCGGTCACGTCGCCGCCGCAGCGGGGGCATTTGCCAATGATCTCCCGGCCGGAGGGGAACAGCACCTCCGCGCCGGAGATGACCTTGTAGGTTTTCACAAGCTCCGTGAGCATATCCGCAATGCCGGTCATGAACTCGTCCGGGGACAGCTCGCCGCGCTCCACCTGCTGCAAGCGGTATTCCCATTCGGCGGTGAGAAGCGGGGACTGGAGCTGCTCCGGCAGCACGGTGATGAGGGAAACGCCGGTATGGGCAGGCACAAGGCTGACGGCCTTCTTCGCCCGCTTGCGCTCCACAAAGCCCGTGGCTACCAGCTTTTCGATGATGGCGGCGCGGGTGGCGGGCGTTCCCAGCCCCTTTCGCTCGGCGTCCTCCGGTGTATCGTCCTTGCCCGCGTTCTCCATAGCGGACAGAAGGGTATCTTCGGTGAAGTGCTTGGGCGGCGCAGTCTTGCCCTCCTTTACGGCGGCTTCGGTGCAATCCAATACCTGCCCCTCCGACAGCTCCGGCAGTGCGGCGTCCCGCTTTTCCTGCGCGAGATACTGCTTCCAGCCGGTATCAAGGACGGTTCTGCCCTTGGCGGTGAACTCGGTACCGCCGCACTCCAGCGTAACTGTGGTTTCCGCATAGCGGTGTGCATCGCTGACCGCCTGGAGAAGCTGCCCCGCCACAAGGCGCAAAAGCTCGCGCTCACCCAGCGGCAGCACCGACACGTCCGCCTTGCCCGCGCCTGCGGTGGGGAGGATGGCGTGGTGGTCGCTGACTTTTTTGCTGTCGCATACCTGCCCTGTATTCACACGCCCCGGCGCGGCTGCTTCGCAGATGGCGGCGGCAACGGCTGCAAGCTCCGGCACGGAGGCTTCCAGATCGTCTGTGAGGAAGCGGCTGTCCGTGCGGGGATAGGTGCAGAGCTTCTTTTCATAGAGGGCTTGCAGGTAATCAAGCGTCTGCTGGGCGGTATAGCCCAACGTGCGGTTGGCATCCCGCTGGAGGGCGGTCAGGTCATAGAGCCGGGGAGCGTTCTCCGTTTTTTCCGTGCGCTGCACCGTCCTGACCGTGACCAGTTGACCGGCGCAGGCGGCGGCGAGGGCGTCCGCCTCCACTTTCTCTTTGAACTTTTCGGACACGGCGGCAAAATCGCCGCAGCGAAGATTTACCGTGTAAAAGGCTTTCGGGCGGAACGCCCCGATCTCCGCCTCCCGCTGGACGATGAGCGCCAACGTCGGGGACAGCACGCGCCCCACGTTGAGGGTGCGGTGGTACAGCACCGAAAAGAGCCTTGTGGCGTTGATGCCCACCAGCCAGTCCGCGCGGGCGCGGCAGAGGGCGGACTGATACAGCCCGTCATATTCACGCCCCGGACGCAGCTCCGCAAAGCCCTTTTTGATGGCGGCGTCCTCCATGGAGGAGATCCACAGCCGCTTCATGGTCTTTGTGCAGCCCGCCATGTAGTAGACGGTGCGGAAGATAAGCTCGCCCTCGCGCCCCGCGTCGCAGGCGTTGATGACCTCGGACACGTCCTCCCGGCTCATGAGGTCCCGCAGCAGCTCGAACTGTTTGGCTTTGTCCGCTTTCAGCGTGAAGCGCCAGCTTGCGGGCAGGATGGGCAGATCGTCATACCGCCACTTGGCGTACTTTTCATCGTACACATCCGCGCCCGCCAGCTCCGCCAGATGCCCATAGCACCAGCTTACAATGCAGCCGTTTCCCGAAAGATAGCCGTCGTGCCGCTGCTTTGCGCCCAGCACGGCGGCGATGGACTGGGCGACGGAGGGCTTTTCCGCGATCACTAATTTATGGTGTGTCATATTCATTTTTCTCCTTTTCTGCACAGCAAAAAGCAGCCCCGAAGGACTGCTTTTCACGGTTGGTATTTGGTTGTGTGGTTTTCCCCGGTCAGAACTGACTGGGCGAGTAGCGCACGGTGACAACGACGACGGTGCGGTGTTCCTCGTCAATGCGATAGATGGCGGTGTAGTTTTTGATGAGGAGCTGACGGTAGCCCTTTCCGGCATACGCGCCGGTTTTCCGCTCCGGGCAGCGGCGCGGCATGGAATCCAGCGAGAGGATTTCCTCCGTAATGGTATCGACGAGCTTCAGCGCCGTTTCCGGCTCTAAAAGCGTCCGCGCAATATACGAATAGATGCCGTCCAAATCTCGGAGGGCGCGAGGCGAGAGCTTTACGCTGTACTTATCCAAAATACTTCCTCCGCAGCGCGCCAAGCGCCTCCTTCGCGTCCAGAAGCTGACCGCCTGCGGCGATCTCCTGCTCCGCGTCCGCAATCGCCTTGTCCGTCGCTATACAATCCAGCATTTCCTCATAGGTTTCAATGCTCATGACTACCAGATCGCCGTAACCGTTTTTCGTGATGAAAACAGGCTCGCGGCGCGCATGGCAGGCGTCGGAAATCTCCGATGTGTTTCTCAGGTCTGTAATCGGTCTGATCTGCGGCATATCGCATCCTCCTTTCTTGCTCATAATTATAGCATTATTATGTGCAAAATACAAGGGGTTTTGGGCAGGTCATAGAAAAGTTACAAAGACAGCTCCGGCTTTTTCCGCACCGCCTTTTCCCGTAGGTCGGTGTCACGGTAGCAGGGACGGAGGCAGACCAGCCCATACCGCCCGCAGCCATGGCAGAAATGCCCCTCCGGGGCGATGGGGCGGGGCGTTTCCTCCTTTCCCGGATAGGGGCGCTGCATCATCAGCCGCTCCAGCGGGTTTTTGGTGAAAAGGGTCATGCATCCGCGTCCTCCGTTTCCTCCGGCTCGTCCGCATCGTCCTCGTTTT
>OMDX01000733.1_pt1 | contig 12137 bp, 9 predicted proteins | sample 1673711 | NCBI WGS metagenome assembly OMDX01 (sample SAMEA103958123, study PRJEB25191) | human gut metagenome
ACCGTACCGTCATGGAAGAAAAGCCGCTGTAACAGTCCATCCGGCAGCGCCTCGCGCGTCTGCGCGGCGCAGTACGCCCGATCGATCTCGTCCAGCCGCTTCTGCACCTCCGGCGTCATGGGGTCTGTCTGACAGGCGATGTACCAGTCCTTTGTGAGATACCGCATAACTGCCCTCCTCTATTTGATCGACATAATCCATTCATCGCCGCGGAGCAGATATTGGAATTCCGTCAGCTCCGGCGTGTTCATCATGTGCAGCATTTCTTCGAGATCGTCCACGGTTTGCAGGGACGGGAGCTTGCTGTATTCGATCCACGCCATTTCTCCTTCCTCCGACGAGGTCAGCGTTCCCGACCATTCCACGGCCTTGAACAGCAGCACGACGTACCGGCCTGCTTCGATCGGGAACTGCTTGACGCCGACGAGCCTCGGGTGCCGGATCGTCAGGCCGGTTTCCTCCTGCATCTCCCGGCTGACAGCGTCTACGAACGACTCCCCCGGCTCCACATGGCCGCCCGGCAGCGCCCAGCCGTGCCATTCCTCCTTTTTCCGGTTCTGGAGCAGCACCCTGCCGCCGTCCTCCAGCAGACATACTACGGCCAGCTCTACATTCTCCGTTCTGCTCATATCCGAACTCCCCTCAATTTTTCTTATTGTAGCAGAGAACCGCAGTCCGCGCAACCACGCTTCCCGGAAAACCTCTGCGCGCTTCCTGTGTTTTCTTGCATTTTCCAGTCGAAGCTGGTACAATATTGCTATCCAGATTCTATCGGGCCGGGCGGCGTTCCGGGCCTGAAATATGTCAAAGGCAGGTGCGCTGTCATGCCGCTTATTATCGTTCGAAACGACATCACGACTATGCGCGTGGACGCCATTGTCAATGCAGCCAACGAGTCTTTGCTCGGCGGAGGCGGCGTGGACGGCTGCATCCACCGGGCTGCCGGGCCGGAGCTGCTGGCTGAATGCCGGCGACTCGGCGGGTGCAGGACCGGCGAGGCCAAGCTCACGCGGGGATACCGCCTGCCCTGCAAATATATCATTCACACCGTCGGCCCGGTGTGGCACGGCGGCGATCACGGCGAACAGGAGCAGCTCGTTTCCTGCTACCGGACGAGCCTTGTGCTGGCAAGGAAGCACCATTGCCAGACGGTGGCGTTCCCGCTGATCTCCTCCGGCGTTTACGGGTACCCAAAGGAGCAGGCGCTGCGCACGGCGATGGACGCCATCGGCGCGTTTTTGCTGGAGCACGACATGACGGTCTATCTCGTCATTTTCGACCGCAGCGCCTACCAGATCAGCAGCCGGCTGTTCGCGGACATTGCTGCGTACATCGACGACCACTATGTAGACGCGCATACGGATTTTATCCGCTCGCGTCCGTACTCGGATTCGATCACCGACGAAGACGTAAGGCCCACCTGCAGAGCTCCAAGCGCGGCGTTCCCGTCCGTCCCCCGGCCCCTCCGCAGTCTGGACGACAGGCTGAGGCATCTGGACGCCGGATTCTCCGAAACGCTGCTGACGCGCATCGACCGCAGCGGCAAAAAGGATTCCGAGATCTACAAGCGGGCCAACGTCGACCGCAAGCTGTTCTCCAAGATCCGCAGCAACCCGGACTACCGGCCGTCCAAGCCCACGGCCCTCGCCTTTGCCATCGCGCTGGAACTGGATCTGAACGAAACCCGCGATCTCATAGCCCGCGCGGGCTATGCCCTCAGCCGCAGCAGCAAGTTCGACGTGATCATCGAGTATTTCATCAGCCAGCGGAACTACAACATTTACGAGATCAACGAGGCGCTGTTCGCCTTTGACCAGAGCTTGCTGGGGGCGTGATTCGCAGACACCTCCGAATTCGCGCCTGTAGGGGCCGATGCCCACATCGGCCCGTTAGGAAGTTGCGAATTCGTCGAAGATTACCGTTAAAATGGTGCAATCTGCCGGGCCGATGCGATGCCCGCAGGCTAGTTTCGAGGCGCAACCGCGCATAGCGCGGCTCTTAGCGCCGAAGATGGGCATCGGCCCCTACATTCAAAAACAGGTTCTTGCGGGTTTATGATAGATTTCCGGAAAATGCTGCATTCTGTGCGGGCGGACAGAGTCGTCCGCCCCTACGCAGGACTTGGAAATCATGCAGAAAAAATCGAAGCTTAAAATATGTCGCTTTCCAAGCGACCAAATCCTCCTTTGTGTTCGGTATAATCAGGACACAAACAAACACAGGAGGGTGTTCATAATGACAGAACTGGTTTTTATTCTCGATCGCAGCGGCTCTATGGCGGGGCTGGAAGCGGACACCATTGGGGGGTTCAACTCCATGATCGCCAAGCAGAAGAAGGAAGCGGGCGAGGCGCTTGTCTCCACGGTCCTGTTTGACCGCGACAGCACCGTCATTCACGACCGGCTGCCGCTGGAGAAGGTGCCGCCCATGACGGAGAAGGACTATTTCGCACGCGGCTGCACAGCGCTGCTCGACGCGGTAGGCGAAGCCATCCATCATATCGGCAATGTCCACAAGTACGCCCGGCGGGAGGATGTGCCGGAAAAGACGCTGTTCATCATCACCACCGACGGCTATGAAAACGCCAGCCGCCGCTACAGCTACGAGACGGTGCAGCGGATGATCGAGCGGCAGAAGACAAAATACGGCTGGGAGTTTCTGTTCCTCGGCGCGAACATCGACGCGGCGAAGGAAGCCGCCCGCTTCGGCATCAGCGCCGAACGTGCGGTGGATTACAAATGCGACGAGGTGGGCACGGCGCTCAACTATGACGTGATCAGTGAAGCGATCTGCACCGTCCGCGCGTCCAGACCGCTCAGCCCCGGATGGAAGGCGCGGATCGACGCGGATGTAAAAAAACGTGGGAGGTAATCAAATATGTACGGCGCAATTCTGGGCGATATCATCGGCAGCCCCTATGAATTCGACTTCAACAATTACAAGTCGAAGGACTTTCCGCTCTTTTGCCAGCGTTCTGAATTTACCGACGATACGGTCATGACGCTGGCTGTGGCAAAGGCGCTGCTGGACACGTGTGGGCAGGACGACGCAGCCATCAAAGCAGCGCTTGTGCACCAGATGCAGCAGCTGGGCCGCGCCTATCCGGACAAGGGCTATGGCACGCGGTTCATCGGCTGGCTGCATGAGGACGATCCGCATCCCTACAACAGTTATGGCAACGGCAGCGCCATGCGGGTCTCTGCTGCGGCGGAGCTGGCGGAGGATATGGAGCAGGCGCTGCATCTGGCGAAGCTCACCGCCGAGGTCACGCACAATCACCCCGAAGGGATCAAGGGCGCACAGGCGACCGCCGCGGCAATGTTCCTCGCCCGCACCGGCAGCAGCAAGGCGGATATCCGGACGTATGTGGAACGCGAGTTCGGCTACGACCTCAGCCGCAGCTGCGATGAAATTCGCCCTGACTACCATCATGTGGAGAGCTGTCAGGAGACAGTCCCGCAGGCGATCACCGCGTTTCTGGAAAGCTCAGATTTTGAAGACGCGCTGCGCACTGCGGTGTCCCTCGGCGGAGACAGCGACACGCTGGCCGCCATCACCGGCAGCATCGCCGAGGCGTTCTATGGTGTGCCGGAGAACTTAAAAACAGAGTGCCGCAGACGGCTGACGCCGGAATTGGAAGCGCTTTTGCTGGCATGGGAAGCACGGGCAGCCTGACCATGCCCTATCCAGTCGCTTGTGAACGCTTTATGAATTTTGCAAAAACCCCTTGCAAACGAGGAAAAGTGTGCTAGAATACAATTAGCACTCAGATAGTATGAGTGCTAATCTGCAAAGGACGTGACATTTACTATGGCAAAGAAACAGTTCAAGGCGGAATCCAAGCGTCTGCTGGATCTCATGATAAACTCCATTTACACGCATCAGGAAATTTTCCTGCGTGAAATCATTTCCAACGCCTCCGACGCCATCGACAAGCTGGCCTATCAGGCGCTGACCGACGAGAAAGTCGGCCTCAGCCGCAGCGATTTTGCGATCGAACTCAAGCCCGACGAGACCGCCCGCACGCTGACCGTCAGCGACAACGGCATCGGTATGGACAAGGACGAAATGGAAAACAACCTCGGCACGATCTGCCGCTCCGGCAGTCTGCAGTTCAAGCAGGCGCTCGACAAGGAGAAGGCCGCCGACACCGACATCATCGGCCAGTTCGGCGTGGGCTTCTATTCGGCATTCATGGTCGCGGACAAGGTGACTGTCATTTCGAAGAAATACGGCTCTGACGAGGCGTGGAAATGGGAGTCCGAAGGTGCGGACGGCTATACCATGACCCCGTGTGAGCGTGCTGCCGCCGGTACGGACGTGATCATGCAGCTGAAGGCCGACACGGACGACGAAAAATACGCCCGCTTCCTCAAGACCTGGGAGCTTCAATCTCTTGTGCGCAAGTATTCCGATTACATCCGCTACCCCATCCGCATGGCGGTTGAAAAGAGCCGCATGAAGGAGGGCACGGAGAAGAGCGACAAGCCCGAATATGAGACCTATACCGAGGTCGAGACGCTCAACTCCATGGTCCCGATCTGGAATCGGAATAAAAAGGACGTCACCGACGAGGAATACAACAATTTCTATAAGGAGAAATTCTTCGATTTTGAAGACCCGCTGGCCGTCATCCACGCGAATGTCGAGGGCGCGGTCACGTATAAGGCCCTGCTCTATATCCCGGCCAAGGCACCGTATGATTTCTACACCAAGGACTTCAAGAAGGGCCTGCAGCTGTACTCCTCCGGCGTGATGATCATGGAAAACTGCGCCGATCTGCTGCCCGACTGCTTCCGCTTCGTGCGCGGCGTGGTCGACTCGCAGGATCTGAGCCTGAACATCTCCCGGGAAATGCTGCAGCATGACCGGCAGCTGAAGTTCATCGCGGGGAATCTCGAAAAGAAGATCAAGGCTGAGCTGCAGAAGCTGCTGGACAACGACCGCGAGAAATATGAGAAGTTCTTCGCCGCCTTCGGCCCGCAGATCAAATACGGCGTGCTGGCCGACTACGGCGCGAAAAAAGAGGCGCTGCAGGATCTGCTGCTCTACTGGTCGAGCAAGGAGGGCAAGCTGATCTCGCTCAAGGAATATGTCGCCGCCATGCCGGAGGATCAGAAGTATATCTACTATGCCAACGGCGAGAGCCGCGAGCGCCTCGGCCAGCTGCCGCAGATGGAAAAGCTGCAGCAGAAGGGCTACGACGTGCTGTTCATGACCGACGAGGTCGACGGCTTCGTGCCGCAGACGCTGGCAAAGTATCAGGAAAAGGAGCTCAAGGCCATCACGGCGGGCGATCTCGGCCTCGAAACGGAGGAGGAGAAGAAGGCCGCCGAGGAAAAGAGCGAAAAATCGAAGCAGACGCTCGAATTCGTCAAAAAGACGCTCGGCGATAAGATCAAGGACGTGCGTCTGAGCGACAATCTGGGCAGCCACCCCGTCAGCGTCGTCCCGGACGGCGGCATGACGTTTGAAATGGAGAAGTATTTCAAGCGCATGAACCCCGAAGCCGGTATGAAGGCCGACCGCATTCTTGAGCTGAACGCCGATCACCCGATCTTCGCGAAGCTGCAGATCGCAGTTGCACAGGACGAGAAGAAGGCGGAGGATCTGGTGAATATCCTCTACACGCAGGCACTGCTCATGGCCGGTCTGCCGGTCGAAAACGCAGGCGAATACACCGATCTGGTTTGCAGCCTGATTGGATGAAAAGCATACCGCTCCCCTTGCCGCGCAGCAGCCCGGCAAGGGGAACTTTTTGCACTTCAGAATCGGGCCGTCTTCGGAAGCTGTGATTGTGTTTTGAATGTGCGTCTGCTATAATGAGGGAAACAGGAACCCTCAAACGCTTTGCGAAGCGACGCAGCTGCCGCCGGTACGTGCCGGAGAAAGGACCCGATACTATGGAAAACATTCTGATCAGCGCCTGTCTGCTCGGCGTCTGCTGCCGGTATGACGGCGAATCGAAGCCCATCATGCAGACCGTTGCGCTCATGGAGCGCTACCACCTCGTCCCTGTCTGTCCTGAGCAGCTGGGCGGACTGCCCACGCCGCGCGAGCCGTCGGAGCGGCAGGGCTGCGCCGTTGTGATGAAGAGCGGCACGGATGTCACGGCGCAGTACCGCCGGGGCGCGGAGCAGACGCTGCATCTGGCCCGGCTGTACGGCTGCAAGGCAGCCGTTCTGAAGGAGCGCAGCCCGAGCTGCGGCAGCGGGCGCATTTACGACGGCACGTTCTCCGGCCGCCTGACATCCGGAGACGGCGTAACGGCGGCGCTTTTGAAGGAAAACGGCATCGCCGTCTACGGCGAGAGCGAGATCGAAGCGCTCCTGTCCCAGCCGGAGCCGAACGAGCCCCAGCAGAGCCTGTTCTGACACATCGCTTTTACAGTGAACAGCCGGCGGAACGATGCGTTCCGCCGGCTGAATTTTTTATGTATGCATTAATTTCGGATGGACATCTCCATCAGAGAGAGCGCCTCGCGCAGGCTGGAATAGAAGCCTGCCGCCGTGCGCGGCACAGGCTTGGCGCCCTGGTACCAGTCGCACTGCTCCAGCGCCGTGTCGCCGAGCGTCCGGGCAAGGCTCCTGCCGAGGCCCATCGCCTCGGCATACGGAAGGATGCGGTAAAAATACTGGCTGTCCTGTGCCAGCCGGGACTGCAGCTGGCTCTGCGTGACGCGCCGGAGGAACTTGCGGTAGCCAAGCGCCTGCGCGACGATCTCGTCGCCAAAGGCGGTGCGCCTGCCGCCGTGGAGCGTCAGCACGCCGATCAGCACCTCGCAGGCGATCACCAGCAGCATCACAAGAACGCCCTCGCCGAGCTGCGCCATTGCCAGAAGCGCCGCCGCACACGCCGCAGCCAGTCCTGCCAGCGGCCATTTTCCCTGATAATACGCCGCAGGCGCATATTGGATCACCGCAAACAGTACACCGCCGAGCACGAAGATCACGGCCAGCAGCAGCCAGCGTACGAAGCCTGACGGCAGGATCGGGCTTGCCGCCTCGGCGGCAGTCAGCGCTCCGGCCAGAATGCCGAGCGCACGCATAATGAGCGGATTGCCGCTGGTTTTGCGGTACATCCGCCTGACCCAGTAGCGCCGCAGGACCTCGTCGGCCTTTTCCGCCGTGCGCTTGTACAGAAGACTTACGCCCTCGCACACGTCGCCCTGCGAAAACAGCATCTGGAACAACCTGACCTCTGCAGGGCGGCGCTCGTTGCCCATATCGACGCGGCGGCGCAGCACTACCCGCTCATTTTTGCCGCAGGAGATGGTCAGATATCCCAGACTTGCCCAGTGGCAGACCAGCATATTGAACTGGATCGGTCCGCCCGCCAGCAGGAACGGCATATCGCACGGCAGCGCCGCATCCGGCGGCAGCATCCGTGAGGATACGCGCACCCGTGCACTGCGCAGAGACGAGAACCAGTAAAGGAACGCCAGCGCGAGCAGCAGCAGAATGATTGCCGTGCCGGCCCAGCCGAACGAAAGCGTGGTATGCGCGCCGGAAAAATAGGACTTATCCAGCGTAAGGGTCATTTCGAGCGATTCATGGTCCTTCAGCCCCGTTTCGATCACGCCCGTGATGCGCGACTCGGAGACATCCAGATCGATATAGTCGGAGATCACGTCGCCGTGGTAGCCGCTGGTAAAGGCCGGATAGCTTTCAAACGGCTTGGGCAGCGTGACAGTAAAGACATATTTGGAGATGGGATAGTCCCATTTCGCGCTCATGAGCGGAAGGCTGAGCGTCTGCACGCCGTCGGCCTCGCTTGCAAGGCCCGAGATCGTATACATGACGGTAAACGAGCGCGTCCCGGTAAAGCCGTTTGCATCGGTCAGCACGAGCACGGGGCAGTCGCCGTCGGTCTGCTTCTGCGTCTGATAGCCCGCGACGGAGGCCTTCTTCGCGCCGGCGCTGAGCGGGAAGCGCAGCTGTGTCTGCGCGCCGCTGATCTCCAGCGTAAAGCTCTGCGTGACCTGACAAGAGCTGCTGCCGGTCAGGGTACAGTCTGTTTTCATTTCGGAAATAACGGGCTCCGCCGCGCAGACGCCTGTGCAGAGCGCCAGCAGGCACGCCAGCAGGAGCAGCAGCCGCTTCATGCGATCACCTCTTATGTTCATTTGCATCCAATTTACCACAAACGCGCCCATTTTGCAACCTCGGCCCGCAGGCCGCTTTTTTCTTCCGCCATACTTGGCGGAAGGGTACGTTATGTGATACACTGTCGGCAGAATGCTTTTGATCGGAAAGGACAGATTTTATGACGCTTCGCGATACCGCTGACCAGATCATCCGCGCAAGTCTGCGCGCCGTGCAGCCGGACGCCGCCGTGCAGCGCGCGCTGCAGGAGTTTTCCTGCGCGGGGCGCGTCGTGCTCATCGCCATCGGAAAGGCCGCGTGGGCCATGGCGAACGCGGCGTGGGACACGCTCAGCACGCGCATCACCTCCGGCGCGGTCATCACCAAATACGGCCATAGCCGCGGCCCCATCGGCCCGCTTCAGATCTTTGAGGCCGGGCATCCGGTGCCGGATGAGGCCGGGCTCCGCGCCGCGCAGGCTGCGCTGGAGCTGACGCGCGGACTGCGGGAGGAGGATTGCGTGCTGTTTCTCATCTCCGGCGGCGGCTCGGCGCTGTTTGAGTCTCCGCTGGTGCCGCTTGCCGAGCTGGAGGATATCACCGGCCAGCTGCTCTCCTGCGGCGCGGATATTGTGGAGATCAATACCATCCGCAAGCGGCTGTCCGCCGTCAAGGGCGGGCGGTTCGCGCTGCACTGCCGTCCGGCGCCGGTCTTCTCGGTCGTGCTGTCGGATATTCTCGGCGACCCGCTCGACATGATCGCCTCCGGCCCTGCAGCGCCGGACAGCAGCACGTGCGCCGAGGCGCTGGCCGTCGTGCGGAAATACGGGCTGCGCCTGTCTGACCGGGCGCTGGCCTGCCTGCAAGCAGAAACGCCGAAAGCACTGCCGAACGCAGTCTCCCGCGTGACCGGCAGCGTCCGCGCCCTCTGCGATGCGGCAGAGCAGGCGGCGCAGACGCTCGGCTACCGCTGCATCCGGCTGACCGACTGTCTGAGCTGCGAGGCGCGGGAGGCGGGGCGGTTCCTTGCCGCCGTCGCGCGGACGCACGCGTCACCGTCTGAGCCGCTTGCGTTTCTCGCCGGAGGCGAGACGGTCGTGCATCTGACCGGCTCCGGACGCGGCGGACGCAATCAGGAGGTTGCGCTGGCCGCTGCGGAAGGACTTGCCGGGCTTGCGCAGGCCGCCGTCTTCTCCTTCGGCTCCGACGGGACCGACGGCCCGACCGACGCCGCCGGAGGCTTTGTCGATCAGGACAGCTTCGCCGCGCTCCGCGCCGCCGGGCTTGACCCCGCCGACATTCTGCGGCGCAACGACGCTTATCCCGCGCTGGAGCGCATCGGCGGCCTCATCCACACCGGCCCCACCGGCACCAACGTCAACGATCTCGCCATGCTCCTCCTGCCGCGCCGGGAATGAGCGGCGCTATGCGTTTCCCTTCAGGATCTCCAGCGCCTGCTTTGTGTCGCAGTCGAACAGCTCGCGCTCCCCTGCCTCGACGAGCAGCAGCGCGTCCTCGTGCCGCCGGATGACGGACGAGCCGCCGCGGTCAGCCTCCAATGCGCACAGCTCCGGGAAGAACCGCGCCGGGAACAGGCACGGGTTGCCGCGCTTTCCGTTGTGCGCCGCAGCGGCAATGCAGTCCTGGTTCGCCCGCCACGCGTCCACGACGCGCCGCACCGTCCCGGCCCGCAGCAGCGGTTGGTCGGCGACCATATATAAAATACCGGCGCAGTCCGCCATCGCCTGCGTGCCGAGGCGGATGGTGCGGCTGATGCCGTCCTCCGGCCGGTCGTTCAGGATCGTATCAAAGCCCGCCAGCGAAGCCTCCTCCAGAAGCGCCGGATACTGCGAGACGACCGTGACGCGGGCGAACATCTCCGCCGGGATCGCCGCAAGCGCCAGCGAGAACAGGCTCTGCCCGTCAAAGCGCGCGGTCAGCTTGTTTTCCCCGAAGCGGGAAGCATTTCCGGCAGCCATGAGCAGGCAGCCGGCGGGAAGTGCAGAGATTGCAGCCATATTGTGTGCTCCTTGTGATTTTCTACAAAACAGTATAGCTATTTTTGCATATTTGCGCAAGAATCATACAGTTTTTTCGACATTCGCGAAAAAAGCCGTTATTCAGAAAGTAGGATAATGCTTTCACTTTCTCTTCAAATCCGAATATGCTACAATAGGAACAAATAAAAGTGGAAAAATGGCGGATTTCGTGCACGGACGCGCAAAACCCGCCTGTAATCCGGCAAATGGAGGTAACCGAATGAACATCGTAGGCAGAAGCGAGGTTCGTGTCGACGCCTTTGACAAGGCGACCGGCCGGACAAAATACTATGATGATCTGGCCCCGAAGGATGCGCTGCTCATCAGAGTCAAGCATTCGACCATTGCGCACGGCTTCGTCAAGTCGGTCGACATCAGCAAGGCCGAGAAAATTCCCGGCGTTGTCAAGATCCTGACCTGTTTCGACGTACCGGATATCCCGTTCCCCACGGCTGGCCACCCGTGGTCGATGGACCCGTCCCATCAGGACATTGCCGACCGGCACCTGCTCAACCGGCACGTGCGCTATTACGGCGACGATGTCTGCGCTGTCATCGCCGAGGACGAGGTCGCGGCCATGCAGGCCGTGCGCGCCATCGAGGTCGAGTATGAGGAGCTGCCGTTCGTGCTCGACGTGCAGAAGGCCATGGAGCCCGGCGCGCCGCAGCTGCACGAGGCGTTCCCCAACAACATTCTCAAGCATACGACCGCAGCGGCGGGCAATTACGCCGAGGCGATCAAGGAGCCGGGCCTCATCAAGGTCGAGGGCTGGTACGAAACGCCGACCGTGCAGCACTGCCACATCGAGAATCACGGCTGCTTCTGCTATGAGGAAAACGGCCGCCTCGTCGTGACCAGCTCCACGCAGATCCCGCACATCGTACGCCGCATCGTCGGACAGGCCCTGGGCCGTCCGTGGGGCGATATCCGCATCATCAAGCCGTACATCGGCGGCGGCTTCGGCAACAAGCAGGACGCGCTGTATGAGCCGCTGTGCGCCTGGTGCTGCACGCAGGTCGGCGGCCGTCTTGTCAAGCTCGACTGCTCGCGTGAGGAAACCTTCGTCTCCAACCGCGTCCGCCACGCCATCCGCACGCACATCATCTCCTGGCTGCGCAAGGACGGCACCATCGCCGCCAAGAAGGTCGAGTGCTTCTCCAATCAGGGCGGCTACGCCTCCCACGGCCATTCGATCGTGGCCAAGGCGCTCGGCTCATTCAACCAGCATTATCCCTGTCCCAACTTTGAGGGCGACGCTTACACCGTCTTCACCAACCGCCCGGCGGCGGGCGCCATGCGCGGCTACGGCATGCCGCAGGCGTCGTTCGCGGACGAGTCCCACGCGGAGCAGTGTGCAGAGGCTGTCGGCATGACGCCGCTGGCCTACCGCTGGCAGAACCTGATGAAGCCCGGCTACGTCGACGGCTTCTCGAAAAACGAGCTTTACGAGGACTCCTACCGGCAGTGTATGGAAAAGGGTATGAAGGCCATCGGCTATGAGGAAAAGGTGAAGGCCTATGCCAACCAGACCGGCCCCATCCGCCGCGGCATCGGCCTTGCGACCTTCTGGTACAACACCGCCGTCTTCCCCATTTCGCTGGAAACCTCCTCCTGCCGTCTGCAGCTGAACCTCGACGGCACGGTCAATCTGCAGGTCGGCGAAACCGAGATCGGTCAGGGCGCAGACACAGCCTACGCACAGATGTGCGCGGAGATCCTTGGCCTGTCCGATTATAAAAAGGTACACGTTCTGTCCTGTCAGGACACCGACGTGACCCCGACGGGCCTCGGCGCCTACGCCTCCCGCCAGACCTTTACGGCGGGCTTCTCCATCCGGCAGACATCCGAGATGCTGAAGCGGAAGATCCTCGAATACGCCTGCGAGCTCACGCGGCAGGCTACTTATAACATGGACATCATCGACTCCAACATCGTCCGCATCACCGACGGCCGTGTGCTGATGAGCCTGTCCGAGCTGTCCATGACCGCGCAGTATAACCCCGTCCATTCCGAGC
>OMDX01000747.1_pt1 | contig 12070 bp, 12 predicted proteins | sample 1673711 | NCBI WGS metagenome assembly OMDX01 (sample SAMEA103958123, study PRJEB25191) | human gut metagenome
TCTCACAGCGAAAGCGAGACGCGAGGCCCCAAGCAGGGCTTCGCGTCTCGCTGTTTTCTTTTGTTATCTCCGTCCCGCAAGGCAGCAGAGCAGGAACACGAGCAGGTTGCAGAGCACCACGCTCGCGCCGACCGGCGTGGAGAGGAGGTACGAGGCGATCAGCCCCGTGCAGAAGCACACCACGCTCAGCGCGCCCGCGCACACGACCACCGCGCGGAAGCTCTTGAAAATGCGCATGGCGGAGAGCGCGGGGAAGATAATGAGGCTGGAGATGAGCATGGCGCCCATCATGCGCATTCCGAGCACGACCGTCAGCGCCGTGAGCAGCGCGAGGAGCGAATGGTAGGCGCCCACCTTCACGCCCGTCGCGCGGGAAAAGCTCTCGTCAAACGTGACAGCAAAGAGCCGATGGTAGAAGAGGATAAAGAGCGCCAGCACGGCGGCCGCCAGCGTCACCGAGAGCGCCACGTCGCCGCGCGACATGGCGAGGATGCTGCCGAACATATAGCTGTCCACATCCGTGGTCATGCCCGTGGTGAGACTCGTGACCACAATGCCGATGGCGAGCGCCGAGGCCGAAAGCACCGCGATGGCGGCGTCCGCCCCGATGCGGCTATGCTCCGCGATGCGCAGCAGCAGGAAGGCCGAAGCCACCACGACCGGCACGGAGAACGCCAGCGGCGCGAAGCCGCAGGCGACCGCGACCGCCAGCGCACCGAAGCTGACGTGGGAGAGGCCGTCGCCGATCATCGAGTAGCGCTTCAAAACGAGCGGCACGCCGAGCAGCGCCGCGCAGAGCGAGACGAGGATGCCCACGGCGAAGGCCCGCAGGATAAAGGGATAGGTGAACATTTCCAGCAGCAGACTCACAATGCACCTCCAAACCGCTTGCCGGCGGGGGAGGCAAGATACTCCGCCACCGTGCCGAAAAACCAGCCGTCGCGTCCGATGTGCAGAATCGTGTGCGCCTCGCGCAGGGCGCCGCGCATATCGTGCGTGACCATGATGACCGCCATCTTCTCTTTTTCGTTGAGGTAGCGCAGGGTCTTATAGAGATCCTGCGTGGCGGCGGGGTCGAGACCCGTGACCGGCTCGTCCAAAATGAGCAGGCGGTCCGCCGCGCACAGGGCGCGCGCGAGCAGCACGCGCTGCTGCTGTCCGCCGGAAAGCTCGCGGTAGCAGCGGTTCTGCAGCTCCAGCACGCCGAGCTTGCCCATGTTCATCAGCGCCGCGCTCTTCTCCGCGGCGGAGTAGAAAAAGTGCAGCCCGCGCTTGTTGGCAAAGCCCGAGAGCACGACCTCGCTCACCGTAGCGGGAAAATCGCGCTGCGCGCTCGTCTGCTGCGGAAGGTAGCCGATGGCGCCCGCGCGCTGCGCGGGGCAGTCGATCGTGCCGGCGAGCGGAGGAAGCAGCCCGAGCAGGCTTTTCATCAGCGTCGACTTGCCGCTGCCGTTCTCGCCCACCACGCAGAGGTAATCCCCCGCGCGGACGGTAAACGTCAGATGCTCGAGCAGCGCGCGGTGCTCGTAGCCGAGGCTTGCGTCACGGCACGCAAGCAGAATATCCCGATCCATCACAGCAAGCCTCCTTTCAAAGCCTCGTAATTTCGCTGCATCAGCGTTAAATAGGTCTCGCCCGCGTCGAAGTCCGTGCGCGAGATGGTCTGCATCGACCACAGCCGTTCGATGCGCGCGCCGGTGCATTCGCTCACCGCCTCCGCGACCTTCTGGCTGCTCAGGTCGATGGTGTAGACGACCGGAATGTGCTCGTCGTTCACCTTGTCGATGAGGTACTTGAGCGTGGCGAGGCTCGGCTCGGTATCGCCCGAGCAGCCGTGGAACGCCGCGCGGTAATGGAGGTCGTATTCCTCACAGAAGTACAAAAACGGGAAGCGGTCAGCAAAGATCAGCAGATCGCGCACGGCGCTCGCGCGCAGGGCGCGGAGGTCCGCGTCGAGAGCTTCAAGCTGCGCGCAGTAGTCCTCGCAGTTCGCGCGGTAGAGATCGGCGTTTTCCGCGTCCGCCGCGCAGAGCGCGTCGGCGACGGCGCGGCAGAGCTTGATGGCGTTTTTCGGCGACGTCCAGATGTGCTCGTCGTACTCGACCTCGTCGCTGTCGTCATGGTCATGCTCCGCATGGTCGTGAAGCTCGTGGTCATGGTCATGGTCATGCGCGTGGTCGTGGCTGTCCGCGCCCTGCATCCCCTCGGAGAATTCCTCCTCGCGGGCATCGACAAAGTCCATCATGCGCAGCACCGTGCCGATGTCCTCGCCCACGGCGTCGAGCATATCGTCCGCCCAGACCTCGCCCTCGCCGCCGTTGTAGATGAAGACGTCGGCGCGCGAGATGGTCACGGCGTCGAGCGGGGTCGGCTCAAAGCTGTGCGCCTCGCGGCCCGGTGCGAGCAGCAGCGTCACGTCCGCGCGGTCCCCCGCGACGGCGCGGGCAAAATCGTAGTAGGGGAAGAGCGTCGTCACGACGCGCAGCCGCCCGTCGTCCGCCGATCCCTCCCGCACAGCGCAGCCGACGAGCGAAAGCGAAAGCACGAGCGCGAGCAGCGCGCCGACGAGCCGTATCCTGTTTTTCCTCACCGTCACGGCGCGCCCACCTCCCCGAAAAGACTGTTTTTCCAATCATACCATGCTTTTGCGGATTATCAAGTGATTTGTAATGAAATCGTCACACTTTCCCGCCGCGCCCTATGCTATAATAGCCACACCAGAGGATTTCATTCCAGCTTATTCTGTGAGGAGGCGCTGACCATGAAGCGTATGTTTTCTTTCTTCCTTGCCCTTGCGCTGCTCGCCGTGCTCAGCGGCTGCGGAAAGCAGGAGCCCACCCCGAGCAGGCCCGACGAGCCGACGCCACCGCCGGAGGAGGGCATCACGCTCGCGGAGCTGAATGTGGAATTTGTTGCGGGCGACCGTGACACAGACGCGCTGATGCAATTAAAGAAGGAACTGCCGCCACTGCTCATCGGCGCGCTCGCCGACGAGGGCGTGACGGTCGGCAGGGTCAACGTGACCTTCGGCGCAAGCGACGAGGCCACCGCCGACGCGCTCGCGCGCGGCTCGGTGCAGGTCGGCTTCATGCCGATGGAGACGTATCTGGCGCACGAGGACACGCTGCGGCTGGTCTCTGTGCCGGAGGAACCCGCCGGCGACACGGAGCGTGTCGGGCTGTATTTCCCGGTCTCCGACCAGAACCGCACGCTGCGCGCGGCGTTTGAAAAGGACGCGGCGGGCGGCGGCGCGCTGCACGCGTGGGAGACGCTGCTCGGCAGCTTCTGGATGGATAATGGGAGCGACCCCGTGTTCGCCGTGCCTGTGGATGACGATGTGGCCCGGCGGTTTCTCGACAGCATGATGGACGTGAACGCCAATGGCATGATGGCGGACAGCATTCCGCGCCTGACAGAGTACGTCAGCGCGGATGAGGTGTTCTCCACTGCGGATCTTGTGGTGCTGCACGGCGAGGCTCCGGATGAGGCGCTTTGGATGGAGATCTACGGCTGCACGGTCGGCGGCGAGACGGTGTCCGTCAGTACCGCTGACGCCATCGTCGGCGGCGACGAGTTTGCTGCGGCGCTGCTTGCCGCGCTGGAAAAACTCAGTGCGGACGAGACGGCACAGACGGTGCTGCGGCTCTACGATGGAGACGGTGTGCGCTACGGTGGGGCCGACACGCAGGCTGTGGAATTTGTGCAGTATCTGCTCGGCAATACAGAGGGCGTTTACCAGCTCACGAGCGAGTAAAAGAGAAACGCGCGGCGACGCCGCGCGTTTCTTAGCCTCTGCACAGGCTCAGATCATCATCTGTATCCCGTTGTCCTCAATGCCGATCTCGATCTTCGGCACGCCGGGGGCGTATTCGCCGTCGAGCGTCCATGGAATGCTGCCGTCGCTCTCCGCCGTGACATGGCGGACATGGCGGAAGATGAGCGCGTTGCTCGTTTCGTATTCCTCGTAAACGATGGCGCGGATGGTGCGCTGGAGCTGCAGCGGTGTTTTCGGCACGGGCACGAGCATCAGCTCAAACTGCCCGTCGCACAGGTCCACCGCGTCGGGTGAGAGCTTCATCAGTCCCGCGATGGAGGTCGAGTTGCATACCGCGCCGAAGAGGTACTCGCCCTCGAACACCTCGCCGTCGGCGGTAATCTTCATGGGATAGGGGCAGAGCGTTTCAAGGTCCTTCACGCCCTCGAGAAGATAGGCAAAGTGACCGAACATATTCTTGATGTCCTGCGGCACGGTGTAGGCCGTGCGCGTGAACGCGCCGAAGGACGCGACGTAAACGAAGTTCTTTTCATTGAACACGCCCACGTCCAGGTCGCGCGGCTGAAGGCGCATGGCGCTCTGCGCCGCGAGCGCGGGATCGGAGGAAATGGACAGGCTTGCCGCGAAGTCGTTCGTGCTGCCGCCGGGCAGGTAGCTCAGCGGCGGACGCTTCTCCCGCGGCAGGCGCATGATGCCGTTGACCGTCTCGTTGAGCGTGCCGTCTCCGCCGTGGCAGACGACGAGATCGAAATCTCCGCCGAAGCGCTCGGCCAGCTCGGTCGCGTCGCCGTGCCGCCGCGTCTCCGCCACGCGGACCAGATAGCCCGCCTTGGAGAAGATCGAAACGGCGTCGAACAGCGGTGCGCGCGATTTCGTCTTGCCCGCGCGGGGATTGACGATGAACAGCAGCTTCTTTTCCACAGCATTCGGTTAATTTTAGTATAGCACAGAAATTGTGCTATTGCAATTCCGCAATAATCATAGTATGCTAAGCTTGATCTATTCTGAATACGGGCAGGCACTGTGCCGGCCGAGGGCAAGGGAGGAAACATGAAGCAGAAAACCTATCTTCACTGGGGCGTGACCATTACCGCCGCGGCCTGCGCCATTCTCGTGTTTTACGACACCTTCTTTCAGGACGGCGTGCTGTTTATTTTTATAGAAAAGCTCTTCGGCATCCTCAAGCCCGTGCTTTACGGTCTTGCGATGGCCTACCTGCTCACGCCCATCGTGGACTTTTTCGACCGTCTCCTCCGCGACAGGCTCGGCGTCAAGCGCGCCGGACTGATGCGCTGCCTGAGCATCCTTGTGACCTGGCTCCTTGCGCTGGGACTCGTGTATCTGCTCTTCAGCATCCTGATCCCCGAGCTGGTCGCGAGCGTATCGCTGCTCTTTTCCAATCTCGAGAGCTATTACCGCACCATCTACACCTGGGTCACGCAGCTTGTGGAGGACAATCCCTACATCTCCGAGCGCGTGCTCACGCTGGTCCGTGATTACTACAACGAGCTGGTCGACTGGGTGAAGAACACCGTCATTCCCGGCGCACAGGTCGCCATCGTCGCCGTGACCGGCGGCGTGCTGAGCGTGCTGGTCTTTGCCAAGGACCTGCTCGTGGGCATCGTCGTTTCCGTTTACATCCTCGCCCGCAAGGAGACCTTCGGCCTCCACACGCGCAAGCTGCTCTACTCGCTCGTCTCCGCGCCGCACTATGAGCGCGCGCTGCGCGCCACCCGCGAGGCCGACCGCATCTTCTCCGGCTTTGTGCGCGGCAAGCTGCTCGACTCGCTCATCATCGGCATTCTGTGCTTCATCGTCTGCTCGATTTTGAAGTTCCCCTACACGCCCATCATCGCGGTCTTTGTGGGCGTGACGAACATCATCCCCATCTTCGGTCCCTTCCTCGGCGCGATCCCCAGCGCGTTTTTGATCCTGCTCGTGAGCCCCCGCCAGTGCCTCTACTTTATCATTTTCATCATTGCCCTCCAGCAGTTCGACGGCAACATCCTCGGTCCCAAAATTTTGGGCGAGACCGTCGGCATTTCGAGCTTCTGGATCGTCGTCGCCATCCTTGTCGGCGGCGGCTTCGGCGGCGTGCTGGGTATGTTCCTCGGCGTGCCGGTGTTCGCCTGCATCCATTCCGCCGTGAGCTTCCTGTGTGAATCGTCCCTGCGCAAAAAGGGCGTGACGGACGACGCGATATTTGAGCCCCGTCGGGTTTTGACGGGCACGACCACAACACCAAAAGGAGAATCCCATGAATAAGCACATCCTCACCCTGTTTCTTTCCCTGACTCTGCTCCTCTCCCTCGCCGCCTGCGGCGGGAACGCCGACACGACCGACGCGCGGCGCGACACGAACGAGATCGTCGTCGGCATCGCGCAGGACCTGGAAAACAGCCTTGACCCCTACGCCTCCGTCACCGCCGCAAACCGCGAGGTGCTGTTCAACGTGTTTGAGGGGCTCGTCAAGCCCGACGCGGACGGCAACCTGATCCCCGCCGTCGCCGAACGCTGGGAGAGCTCCGACGATCAGCTCACTTATACGTTCCATCTCCGCCCCGGTGTGAAGTTCCACGACGGCAGCGAGGTCACGGCAATGGATGTCGCATGGTCGATCGACAAGGCCATGCAGTCCGGCAGCTGGAAGGCGCTGGACAATATCGACGCCGTGAATATCGGCGATACCTTCTCCGTTGTGCTCAAGGCTGCCGACAGCGATTTCCTCTCCTACATGACGCTGGCCATTACACCGGAGAACCACGCCGACGGCGCGGACCCGGTCGGTACCGGCCCGTTTAAGTACGTCTCCCGCGCCGCGCAGCAGAATCTTGTGCTGGAGCGCTTCGCCGATTACTGGGGTGAGGGCGCGAAGGTGGACAAGGTCACCTATCAAATTTATGAGAATGCCGAGGCGCTCGTCATGGCGCTCAAGAGCGGCGCGGTGGACATCTGCGCCCACCTGACCGCCACGCAGGCAAACCAGCTCACCGAGAGCTTTGACATTCTCGAGGGCACCATGAACCTCGTGCAGGCCGTGTATCTCAACCACGCCTACGAGCCGCTTGCGAACGAAACGGTGCGCAAGGCGCTGTGCTACGCGCTCGACCGCGAGCAGGTCTTTGACGTTGTGGCCGACGGTCACGGCACGGCGGTCGGCAGCAGCATGTACCCCAACTTCCGCAAGTATTTCCTGCCCGAGCTTGCCGACCTCTATCCGCATGACACGGAAAAGGCCAAGGCGATGCTCGCCGAGGCGGGCTATCCCGACGGCTTCGACCTCACCATCACCGTTCCCAGCAACTACCAGCCGCACATGGACACCGCGCAGGTCGTTGCCGAGCAGCTCCGCGCCATCGGCGTGAACGTGACCATCGACCCCGTCGAGTGGGCGAGCTGGCTGGAGAACGTCTATTCTGGCCGCCGCTATCAGGCTACCGTTGTCGGCGTGGACGCCAGCACCCTGACTGCCCGCGCCATGCTCGAACGCTTTACCTCTACGGCGAGTAATAATTTCATAAATTATTCCAACGCAGAATACGATGAAGCCTTTGCCGCCGCCATCCGCGCCGCGACCGACGAGGAAGCGACCGCCCAATACCTCCGCTGCGAGGAAATTTTGGCCGAGACCGCCGCGAACGTTTACATTCAGGACCTCGCGGACCTCGTCGCCGTGCGTAAGGGGCTCACCGGCTACCGGTTCTACCCGCTCTACGCCATCGACCTGAGCACCGTGGCCTACACCTGACGAAAATCCGAGGGCAGACGCCCTGACCGACAAAGCGAGGCGAACACCATGCGTTATACAGCGAAAAAAATCGCAACGATGCTGCTGACGATGGTGATCGTCTCGTTTTTGACCTTCGTTGCCTTCTCCCTCCTCTCCGGCGACGCGGCGACGCGCCTGCTCGGTACGGAGGCGACTCCCGAGCGGCTTGAGGCCCTGCGCATCGAGCTGGGGCTGAACGACCCGCTTCTCGTGCGCTACGGCCGCTGGCTGTGGGATGCGCTGCGCGGCGACCTCGGCACCTCGTACCGCTACGGACAGAGCGTGAGCTCGCTCATCGCGCAGCGGCTGGGGCCCACGCTGACGCTCACGGCGCTCGCGTTCGCGCTCATCGTGGCGGTCTCCATTCCGCTCGGCGTGCTGTCGGCCAAATACGCCGGCGGCTGGCTCGACCGCGCGCTGACCGTGATCAATCAGGTCGTGATGGCGGTGCCGCCGTTTTTCACCGGCATCCTCTTTACCTATCTCTTCGGCCTTGTGCTGCATCTGTTCATCGCGGGCGCGTTCCCTGCGGGCGGCGTGGGGCATTACATCGGTTATCTCTTCTTCCCCGCGCTCGCGGTCGCGCTGCCGCGCATCGCCATGACGGTCAAGCTCCTGCGCACGTCGATCTTAGACGAGGCACAGCGCGACTACGTCCGCACCTCCATGAGCCGCGGACGCTCGCGCAGCGGCATCCTCTACCGCCATGTGCTGAAAAACACGCTCGTGCCGGTCCTGACCTTCCTCGCCATGACGGTCGCCGACCTGCTCGCGGGCAGCGTCGTCATCGAGCAGGTGTTCGCCGTCCCCGGTCTCGGGCGGCTGCTGCTGACCTCCATCGAGGGGCGCGACGAGCCGGTCGCGCGCGCCATCGTTGTGCTGCTGGCCTTCGCCGTCATTCTCTGCAATCTCCTTGCCGATCTGCTCGCGCGGCGCATCGACCCGCGGCTCGGCAGCGGAGCGGGAGGTGCGGCATGAGAAAAAACACCTTCCTGCGCGTGGGCCTCGTGCTCACGGCGCTGGTCGTCGGCTTCATTGTCCTCGGCCTTTTCTGGACGCCCTACTCCCCCAACGCCATGGACTTTTCACGCCTGCTGCCGCCGTCCGCCGCACATCCGATGGGCACGGACAAATTCGGCCGCGACATTTTGAGCCGCGTCATGGTCGGTGCGGGCGATACGCTGCTCATTGCGCTCGGCACCGTCGCCATCGGCACCGTGGTAGGCACGCTCGTCGGCGCGCTGACCGGCTGGTACGGCGGCTGGGTGGACGAGGTGCTCATGCGTCTGAACGACGCGCTCGCCTCCTTTCCGAGCATTCTCATTCTGCTCGTGCTCGTGAGCCTGCTCGGCGGCGGGCGAGAGCACATGACGCTTGCGCTCGGCATCGTCTTCATCCCCAGCTACGCGCGTATCGTGCGCAGCGAGTTCGCCCGCGCGCGCACGCAGAACTACGTCCATTCGGCGGAGCTGATGGGCGCATCCACCGCGCGCATCCTCTTTGTTCACATTCTGCCGAACATCTGGCACACGCTCGTCTCCGCCATCACCATCGGCTTCAACAATGCCGTGCTCGCTGAGGCGGCGATGAGCTACCTCTCCATCGGCGTTTCGCCCGACGAGGCGAGCCTCGGCTATATGCTCTCGGAGTCGCAGAGCATGCTCGACTCCGCGCCGTGGTACGCGCTCGGCACGGGCGCGGTCATTGTGCTGCTGATCCTCGGCGTGAGCCTGATCGGCGAGGGCCTGCAGCGCGGCGAGAACTGATTTTCAGAAAGGAGATGCCCCCATGGTCGAGATCCATGATCTGCACGTCCGCTTTCACGGCGCCTCGCGCGAGGCCGTGGCGGGCATCGACCTGACCATCCGCGACGGCGAGGTCGTCGGGCTCGTGGGCGAGAGCGGCAGCGGCAAGACCGTGACCGCCATGACGCTCTCGGGCCTCATCGAGCGCAAAAAGGTCACGCTCTCCGGCGAGGTGCGCTTCGACGGGCGCGATATCCTACGCCTGCCCCGCGCGGAGCTGCGCGCCATTCAGGGCCGCGAGCTCGGCGTGGTCTTTCAGGAGCCGATGACCGCGATGGACCCGCTCATGCGCATCGGCCCGCAGGTCGAGGAGGCGCTGGCTGTCCACACGCAGCTGACGAAGGAGCAGCGCCGCGCGCGTGCGCTCGAGGCGCTGCGCGATGTGGACCTCCCCGCGCCGGAGGAAATTTACCGCAAGTACCCGCACGAGTGCTCCGGCGGTCAGCTCCAGCGCGTGATGATCGCCGCAGCCATCGTCACCGATCCGCATTTGCTGCTGCTCGACGAGCCGACCACCGCGCTCGACGTGACCGTGCAGGCGCAGATCCTCGCGCTTTTGCGCCGTTTGAATCGGGAGCGCGGCATCTCGATGCTGCTCATCTCGCACAATTTGCAGGTCGTGCGTCGCATCTGCTCGCGCGTCGCCGTGATGCAGCGAGGACGCATCGTCGAAAAGGGCGCGCCCGAGCAGCTTTTCACCGCGCCGCAGCACCCCTACACCGCCGAGCTCATCAACGCCATCCCGCGCCGCGTGCGCAGAGGTTAACGCCATGGACGACCTTGTTTTAGAAGTCAAAAGCCTTACAAGCTGGTACCGCGACACCGATGAGCATGGGCGGCGGCACGACCATACCGTGCTGCACGACGTGAGCTTCACGCTCCGCCGCGGCGAAATTTTGGGGCTCGTGGGCGAGAGCGGCACCGGCAAAACGACGCTGGTGAAAAATATCCTCGGTCTGGTCAAGACCCACACGGGCGAGATCATCCACTACACCAAGCGCCCGCAGATGATCTTTCAGGACCCCTACTCCTCGCTCAACCCCGCCTACACCGTCGGCTGGAGCTTAGAGGAGCCGCTGCGCATCTATGGCAAGTACGACGCCGCTGAGCGGCGCCGCCGCGTCGCGGAGATCGCCGAAAAGGTCGGACTTCCCGCCGAGTGCCTGACGCGCAGGCCGAACGAGCTTTCCGGCGGGCAGCGCCAGCGTGTTTCCATCGGCGTGGCGCTCATTCAAAAGCCGCGGCTCATCATCGCCGACGAGCCGGTCAGCGCGCTGGACGTGACCATTCAGCGCCAGATTTTAGAGCTGATGCGCACGGTGCGCGACGAGCTGGGCATCTCGTTTCTCTTCATCTCACACGACCTCAACGTGGTCAATCAGCTCTGCGACCGCGTGATGGTGATGAAGGACGGCCGCATCGTGGAGGAAAACACGGTGCAGGAGCTTTTTGAGCACCCGCGCGAGGCCTACACGCGCGAGCTGCTCTCCGCCGCCGACTGAAAAGATGAAAGTGCTGCTTCTTCGCCATAAAAAACTGCATCTCTGGCTGCTCGCGGACCTTGCGTTCCTTGCGGCCTTTTTGCTCGCGCGGCGCAGCCGCGCCGCCATGAACGCCCTGACGGAGGGCTTCACGAATCCGCTGCGGCGCGCGATCGGACAGCTCTGCGAGCGCGTGCCCTTCTCCGTCGCGGAAAGTTTGTACGTCCTCGCGGCGCTGGGCTTTCTCGTCTTTCTCGTGCTGGGCGTGCGCGCCGTCGCGCGCAGCCGGCACAGAAGCGGCACAGTCTACGCGCTCGTGCTTGGGCTTGGGAACGCGGTTTTGACCGTCTATGTGCTCTTTTGCCTGCTCTGGGGTGCGAATTACTACGCTGACAGCTTCACCGACAAAAGCGGCATCGATGTCGAACCGGTCGCCGTCGACGACCTCGAGCGCGTGACGCGGCAATTCGCCGCACTGGTGAACGAATGCGCCGGAGACGTCCCCCGCGCCGCCGACGGCGCCTTTGCCGGCGACCGCGCGGAGATCCTCGCCTACGCGCCGAAGATCTACGAAAATCTGTATGAGGAATTTCCGTTCCTCGAAATGACCGACGTGCCGCCCAAGGCCATGCGCTTTTCCCGCGTGATGAGCGCGATGGGCTTCACCGGCTTCTACTTCCCGTTCACGGGCGAGTGCAACGTGAACGTCGATTTCCCCGCCGCAACGCTGCCCACCACCGTCGCGCATGAGCTTTCTCACCGCCGCGGCATCGCGAGCGAGCAGGAGTGCAATTTCCTCGCGGTGCTCGCGTCGCTGCGCTGCGACGACGCCGCCTACCGCTACGCAGGCGCGCTATCGGGCTACATCTACCTTGCCAACGCGCTTTATTCCGCCGACGCGGAGCGCTGGCGCGCCGTGCGAGAAACGCTCAACGAGCGCGTGGTCGCCGACCTGCGCGCTTCCGGCGCCTACTGGGCACAGTTTGAGGGGCCGGTGGACACAGTCTCCAACGCCGTCTACGACGGCTTTCTCAAAAGCTACGGCACCATCGGCGTCAAGAGCTACGGCGCCTGCGTCGACCTGCTGGTGGCGTATTTCAAGTGAAACAGAAGCGACTTGCAATGCAAGCCGGCTTCGCGCGTTTTCGTCTGCCGGCGCGAGTGCGCCGCCGCAAGCGTTTTGCGCAGCAAAACCTTGGCGGAGGGCGAATTCACTTCGCCCGAGCATTTTAATTCCCGA
>OMDX01000755.1_pt1 | contig 11957 bp, 8 predicted proteins | sample 1673711 | NCBI WGS metagenome assembly OMDX01 (sample SAMEA103958123, study PRJEB25191) | human gut metagenome
CTGTATCGGGAAGCACCCGCCGCGCTTTCGCGCGGCCGCTCCAAACTGGCTGCGGGCCGGTCCTGCTGAAGGGCTCCCACTGTCCCCTTCTCTCTGAAAGCGCTCCGGAACGCTCGGTTTTTCAACGCGGTTTTTTCGATATCGCAGATATTTTACCACATTTCCTGCGATTGTCAACATGAAAATTCACCCGTAGACCCACGCGTTCGGCAGCGGCCGCCCACCGGTGTAGCGCAGGGTCACGGAGGACGACTGCGTGACGTATTCGCCGTCGTACCACAAGATGGCGCTCGAGCCGCCGTCCATGTTGATGGCGTTCCGGCAGCCGTAGGCGAGCAGGATATCCGCGCAGGTATTGACGCTCGTGCCGCGGATGCCCTCGTCCGGGTACCGGCCCTCGATGACGAGCATATAGATGCCCTGATCGCCCGCGCCGAAGCACGCGCGCGGCTGCTCGCCGGTCCAATCCTGATTCTCGAGCTTTTCGCCGTCCCGGATGAGCGCGGGCATGAACTCGGCGGCGCTGTACGTTCCCTCTCCGACCGGGTCGGACGCGGGGACGACGCGGCAGTCGAGGCCGTTTTCGCTCAGCTCGATGCGCTGATAGGCCTCGCCCGCGAAGTGCGTGCCATGCCCTTCGCCGTTCGACATGCACCAGCCCGCAAGCTGGCTGCCGTCGCCCCCGCCGTTCGGGTCGAGGAAGCCGTTGGCGTTCATGGCGAGGATGCCGCCGTGGTCGGACGCGATGTTCCCGGCCAGCTCCCCTTCCGCGCCGGGATCTGCGGCCATTTCCAGCCGCAGAAGCTCCGGATACCGGCAGACGGCAAGCACGCCGCGGTAGCCCTCGCCCGTCACACGCACGAGCAGGATGCCGTATTCGGCGTCGATGGCCAGCACCTGGTCACCCTGTTTGGTCTCGATGCTCGTGCCCGCGTCGTCAAGGCCCGCTTCGTTGATGCGGATGTGCTCCCAGCCGTCCGCCAGTGTCTCCGGGTGCTCCGCCAGATACCGCTGGAACGTCGCGTAGTTCAGCATCGGAAACGCCATCTGGAAGCTGGCCTCCGGGTCGTCTTCGACGGGCTGCGGCGCTTCCGTGTCGGCCGTGGGCTCCGGCTCCGGCGCGGGCTGCGGCTGCACTTCCGGCTGTGCCGTCTCGGGTTCCGGCTCCGGCTGCGCAGACGCGCCGGTAAATGTGCAGGCCGCGAGCGCAAGGCACAAAAGCAGGACGAAAACCAGCGTACAGGCCGCCATTTTCGGCTTTTTTGCAATGAGCGTGATGCGCTCTTTGAGGCTCTTTTTGCCCAGCTGCATCGTGGTCGCGCCGGAGAGCAGCTGGCCTCCGCCCGGTCTCACCGTCACGAGGCCGAGCAGCGCCCGGCCGTAGGCCGCGCGGCTCTCGCCGTCCAGCCCGCGCAGCACCCGCGCGTCGCACGCCAGCTCGCAGTCCCGCCGGGCCAGCGCCGCGGCCAGCCAGACGAAGGGGTCGAACCAGTAGACGCACTGGCAGACGAGCCGCACAAGGCTCCACAGCTGGTCCTTCGCGCGGAAATGCGCCAGCTCATGCCGCAGGACAAAGCCGAGCGTCGCCGGATCGGCGGCCGCCTCGGGCGTGAGATAGATCTCCGGCCGGAACAGCCCCGCAAGGCATGGCGACGGCAGCCCCGGCACGAGCCAGACCGGGATGGGGCTTTCCGCGCAGGCAAGCGGCTGCCGCACCCGCCGCAGCTTCCGGAGGAAGGCCAGATTCTGCGCCAGCATCACGCCCGCCAATATCGCCGCCCCGGCGAGCCAAACAGTTTTCAAAATCGTCCGGACCGGAAGTTTTTCCTTCGTCTGTGCCTGCGGCTCTGCCACAGCCGCGGGCTGCGCAGGGGCCGCTTCGGCCGCGGGCTGCGGGGCGCGGCGGTCTTCCGGGGCGGTCAGGCGCTGCACGGCGGCAGGCACGTCCGCCGCGGCGTTCATCACGCTGACCGGGCTGCTGACCAGCGGGACCGGCAGCAACAGCCGCAGCGCGGCGAGCAGCCACAGCGCATACTGCAGCCGCGGATCGATCCTGCCGCGCAGCAGCCACCGCAGGGCGGTGAGCGCGAGAATGAGAACGGTGGATGAAACGAGGACTTCCGTCATACCGCCTCTCCCCTTTCCTATTCGCCGCGGCCCGCGGCCTTGTCCAAAATGGCGTAGAGCTCGTCCAGCTCGTCCTTTCCGATCTTTCCGTGATCGGCAAAATTGCTGACGAGCAGACCGAGCCTGCCGCCGAACGCGCGGGAGAGCAGCTGCTCGGTCTCCTCGAAGCCCGCTTCCTCGCGCGTGACGTTCGGGTAGTAGCGCCGGGGCTTGCCCTCGTAGCGGAGCAGGCCCTTTTCGCTCATCCGGGCCGCCATGGTCTTGCTCGTGCTGGCCGACCACCCCGCGCGCACCTTCAGATCCTCCACCAGCTGCATGAGCGTCTGCGGCTGCCGCTCCCACAAACTCTGCAAAACCGTCCACTCACTCTGACAAAGCTGCATCTGTATTCCCTCCTGAGTTTACTCTTGTAAACTCAGGATACCACGTAAGGCTACGACTGTCAACCTCCCAGCACAAAAACTCCCCCCACAAAAAGGTGCAGACCAGCAAATCCGGCCTGCACCTTCTATTGACTGCAAATGTTCTAAGGCAACTAGCTGCAAATTTGGCCCCCCGTATCAGGCGGCGCGCAGCAGAAACTCGTAGGGTGACTCTCGAGTGGAACGACGCCTGAAGCATTGATGCTCACCTGAATTCAGAGGCAGAACGCACCAAACGCGTCCCCAAGCACTCTTTTCTCCCCTATCTTTTCTCTTGCGAGAGAAAAGATAGGGCCGTCGGAGACATCGGGAAGTCGCAAATCTGCGACGACCTCTCAGTCTGCTTCGCAGCCAGCTCTCCTGGCAGGAGAGCCTTGGGGTCAGAACAGGGTCAGCTGGCTGGTGAGGGGGAGGGTGCCGAAGGCGCCGGCTTGCTGGAGCTGGTCGATGAGCGTCTTCGATACCTTCGGGCAGGCGTCGGCGAATTCCTCGACGGAGAGGAACTCCATACTGTCGCGGCAGTTCATGATGTCCCATGCCGCCGTCTCACCGAGACCGGACACGGCCACGAACGGCGGGCGGAGCTGCCCGTCCTCGATCAGGAATTTTGTCGCGTGCGAATGATAGATATCGATCGGCGCGAAGGAGAAGCCGCGCAGGTAGAACTCGTAGCAGACCTCCAGCGTGGTGAACAGATCGTCATCCTTGGCCGTGGAATCCTCGTCCGCCTTGATCTCCTGCAGCTTCTTTTTGACAAGCTCGATGCCGTGGCACATCATGCCCTCGTCAAAGCCGCCCTTCTGGCTGCGGCGATAGAAGTAAGCGGCGTAGAACGCCAGCGGCTGGTGCACCTTGAACCACGCGATGCGGAAGGCCATCATGACATACGCCGTCGCGTGCGCCTTCGGGAAGAGGTATTTGATCTTCTTGCACGAGCCGATGTACCATTCCGGCACGCCCGCGGCCTTCATCTCTTCCTCTGCGCCCTCGGGCAGACCGCGGCCCTTTCGGACGGCCTCCATGATCTTGAACGAGCGCTTTTCCGGCATGCCGCACTTGATGAGATAGAGCATGATATCGTCGCGGCAGCCGATGGCCTCACCGACAGTCGCGGTCTTCGACAAAATGAGATCGCGCGCGTTGCCCAGCCACACGTCCGTGCCGTGGGAGAAGCCGGAAAGGCGGATGAGGGTATCGAACTTTGTCGGCTGCGTCTCCTGCAGCATGCCTCTGGTGAAGCCCGTGCCGAATTCCGGGATGGCGACGGAGCCGACCGGCCCCAGGATCGGATCGTTCTCATACCCCAGGACCTTGCTGGAGGTGAAGATGGACATGGTATCCTGATCGTCGAGCGGGATCTTCTGCGCGTCGACGCCGGTCATATCCTCGAGCATGCGGATCATGGTCGGGTCATCGTGACCCAGCATGTCGAGCTTCAGGAGGTTTTCCTCCATGGAGTGATATTCAAAATGCGTGGTGATCCACTCGGAGTCCTTGTCGTCCGCCGGGTGCTGCACGGGGCAGAAGTCCCAGATCTCATTTTCCTGCGGGATGACGACGAGGCCGCCCGGGTGCTGGCCGGTCGTGCGCTTGACGTTGACGCAGCCGAGCGCCAGCCGGTTCTCCTCCGCCTTGGGGACGGTCTTATTGCGCTCCGACAGGTATTTTTTCGCGTAGCCGTAGGCCGTTTTTTCCGCGACGGTGCCGATGGTGCCCGCGCGGAAGACATGGGTCTTGCCGAACATCTGCACACAGTAGGCGTGCGCCTTGGCCTGATATTCGCCGGAGAAGTTGAGGTCGATATCCGGGACCTTGTCGCCGCCGAAGCCGAGAAACGTCTCAAACGGGATATTGAACCCGTCCTTGTCGAGCTTCGCGCCGCACTTCGGGCACACCGCGTCCGGCAGATCCGCGCCGCAGGCGCAGTCGGCCGGAACCTCAAACGTCGTGAACTTGCACTGCGGACAGCGGTAGTGCGGCGGATAGGAATTGACCTCCGTGATGCCGGACATGAACGCCACGATGGACGAGCCGACCGAGCCTCGCGAGCCGACAAGATAGCCGTGCTCCAGCGAGTTCTGCACCAGCTTCTGTGCCGACATGTAAATGACGTCGTAGTGGCAGGAAATAATGTCGTGCATCTCCGTGTCGACGCGCTTCTGCACAAGCTCCGGCGGGGTTTCGCCGTAGAGCCGGTGGAGCTTGCCGTAGACGAGGGCTTTCAGGTCCTCGACGGAATTTTCGATCTTCGGCGCGAACAGATTGTGCGGCACGGGCCGCAGCGACTCGCACCAGTCAACGATGCGGTTCGGGTTCTCGATGACAACCTCATGCGCCTTTTCCGGGCCGAGATAGGAGAATTCCTCCATCATCTCATCTGTCGTGCGCAGATACAGCGGCAGCGGCCGGTCGGCGTCGGGCATCTGCTTGGTGGCAAGCAGGATGTGGCGGAAGATTTCGTCCTCCGGGTCGAGAAAGTGCACGTCGCCGGTCGCGACGACGGGCTTTCCCAGCTCCTCGCCGAGCTTGACGATGGTGCGGTTGAAGCCGCGCAGCTCCTCCTCGTCCTCGGCAAGCCCCTTGTCGAGCATGAAGCGGTTGTTGCAGATGGGCTGAATCTCCAAAAAGTCATAGAAGCTAGCGATACGCTTCAGCTCCGCCCAGCTCTTGTGGTTCAGAATCGCCTGGAACAGCTCGCCCGCCTCGCAGGCCGAGCCGATGATAAGTCCCTCGCGCCATTGCAGCAGCTCGGACTTCGGCATGATGGGCACGCGCTTGAAATACTTGAGATTGCCGTAGGAGATCAGCCGGTACAGATTGCGCAGGCCGATGGAGTTTTTCGCAAAGACGATGATGTGCCGCGCACGGCGGTCAAGGATCTTGCTGCCGGAGCGCAGCTGCTCCATGCGCGGGTTGATCTTTTGCAGCGAGTCCAATCCCTGCTCCTGCATCATCTTGAAAAAGCGCATGAGCAGATACCCGCAGGTGATTGCGTCGTCGGAAGCGCGGTGGTGGTTGAAATCCGGCAGGCTCAGCGCGTCGGCAACGATGTTGAGCTTGTACTTGCCAAGCTCCGGCATCAGGTTCTGCGCCAGAATGAGCGTGTCGACATACGTCGGGTGGAACGGCAGGCCGAGCTTTTCGCACGCCGCCGTCACGAAGCCGATGTCAAAATCCGCGTTGTGCGCGCACAGGGGGCGGCTGCCGACGTATTCCAGGAATTTCGGCATTGCCTCGGAAATATCCGGCTGCCCGGCAAGCATCTGGTCGTTGATGCCCGTCAGATCGACGATCTTCGGCTGTAGGGGCCGGTGCGGGTCGACGAAGGTCTGGAACGTGCTGAGAACTTCATTGCCCTTCATGATGGCTGCGCCGATCTCGATGATCGTATCGTGGAGCGAGGACAGACCGGTCGTTTCCAGATCGAACGCGACGTATTCCCCGTCAAAGGAGAAATCCTCCTCGCCGTGGACGGCGATGCGGTCGTCGACGTCGTTGACGTAGTAGCCCTCGCAGCCGTAGAGGATTTTAATGTTCTGGTCCGTCCCCGCGACCTTGGCCTTGGAGGCAGCCTTCATCGCGTCCGGGAACGACTGCGCGCCGCCGTGATCCGTAATGGCGATGGCGCGGTGGCCCCAGCTGGCTGCCCGCTTGACGGCAGCGCCGGTATCGGTCAGCGCGTCCATGGAGGACATGGTCGTATGCAGGTGCAGCTCGACGCGCTTTTCGGGATACGTATCGCGGCGCTTGGGCGCCTCGATCTTTTCCATGGCGTTCGGCTGAAGTACCATTTCGTTGTCATAGCGGTCAAAGCTCATCTTGCCCTGTACGCGCAGCCACATACCTGGCTGGACGTTGTCAATGATGGGCTTGGCCTTTGCGGCCTCCATGAACTGGTTCACGCGGACGGAGCTGGTATAGTCTGTCATATCGAAGCAGATGACCCACGCCCCGCGCTTTTTCAGCTCCCGGTGCTGCACGGCGAAGACCTTGCCCTCGACGATCACGCGGAACATATCGAGGTTCAGCTCCTCCATCCGCACGGGCCTGCCCGAAAACGGCCTGCCGTAGAACAGCGCGCCCGCCGGCTCTGCCGGTGTGGAGGCAGCTCCGCCGGAGGCTTTTGCGCCGCCCTGCGGCACGCTGGCCGTGATGGCAGGCGCGTTTTTAAGCGCCTCGGCGCGGATACGCGCCGTCTCTTCAAACAGCGCACGGCCCTCTAAATTGCTGTGCGCCTCGACCTCGATCTTTTTGGAAACGCCGAAGCGGTCGCGCAGGAACTGCTCGGCCTTTTTTGCGTTCTGCAAAATGCTGTCCTTGCCGTTGGCCTTGAGCCGGATGACGACGGCCTCGTCCGTGACCTCGTAGCCTGCTCCTGCCAGAATGGCGGCAGACGGCGAAAAGGCGCGGATAAACACCTGCGCCAGATCGCGGAAATCCATATTCGGAAGCTCCGAGGCGGGATAGCGCACCGAAAGCTTCAGTTCCCGCAGGCCATATTCCTTTTCAATGTCCCGGCAGAGCGCCTGCAGCTGCTTTTCTGCCAGATACTGCTCCGCCTGCGCGTCCAGACGGATGGTGCGCGCTTCCCGGTCAAGCTCCGCGTGGACGACGGCAAGGCGTCCGAGCGCCTCCACCAGCTCCTCCGGCAGCGGGAAGCCCGGAAACAGCGCGGGGAAATAAACTTCATTCATATGTTCAAGCTTCCTGTCTGAAATTCACGTTATGTCTTTGTTCGCCTGCGCTTCGGCTGCGGCTTCTCTTCCCGCGTCAGATCTGCAAGCGTGTAGCTGCACAGATACGCGGCGATGACCTGATCAAGCCCCTGCCACAGCGGGAGCGTCCGGCAGTTGACCGCGTTTTCGCACTGCTGCCCGCGCTCCAGACACGTGACCGGGGCCAGCGTCCCCTCGGTCAGGGACAATACCTCAAACGCGGTATACTCCTTCGCCGGTTTGGACAGGCGGTAGCCGCCGCCCTTGCCGCGCACGGCGTCGAGCAGCCCCGCCTTGCTCAGCACGGCCAGAATGCTCTCCAGATATTTTTCGGAAATGCCCTGCCGCTTCGCGATCGTCTGCAGCGGGATATAGCCCTCGTCTATATGCTCGGCCAGATCGATCATCACGCGCAGTGCATAGCGGCCCCTGGTGGAAATCATCATGTTTGGTTCCTCGCTTTCTTTTAACCCACTATACTATAGGGTAAAAGGATTATCAAGCGGAAAGCCGCAATTTACAAGCAATTCTTTTTGTGCTACAATAACCAAAGCATCGGTTTGGAGAGAACGCGACATGACGAAGGATCTGACCCGGGGAACGCCCTGGAAGCTCATTGTGCAGTTTGCCCTGCCGATCATGGCGGGGAATCTGCTGCAGCAGCTGTATAACACCGCCGACACCATCATCGTCGGCAATTTCAACGGCCAGCAGGCGCTTTCCGCCGTCGGGGCCTGCGCGTCGCTGACAGTTCTGTTCACGGCGCTTGCCATCGGCTTTTCCATCGGCGCAGGCGTGCTGATCTCGCAGTATTTCGGCGCTTCGCGCGAGCGGGAGCTGCGGCAGTATGCCGCGACGGCCATTGTGCTGATGCTGGCAATGGGGCTATTCATGTCGCTTGCCGGCGTTGTGAGCGCGAGATTCCTGCTGGAACGAGTGCTGGGCACGCCGGAGGCGCTGCTGCCGATGACGCTTCTGTATTTCCGCATCTACGCGGCGGGACTGGTGTTTCAGTTCGGGTACAACATCGCGGCGGCCCTTCTGCGGGCGCTGGGCGACAGCAAGGCGACGCTGTATTTTCTGCTCGTCTCGTCGATTTTGAACGTCGTGCTCGACCTTGCGTTTGTCGCGGGGCTTGGGCTGGGCGTGGCAGGCGCGGCCGTCGCCACCGTTATTTCGCAGATCGCCTCCTGCGTCATCGGCTTTGCATATATGCACCGGAAATACGCCCTTCTGCGCTTCTCGCTCCGCGAGCTGCGGCTGGACGTGAAAACGGCGGGCCGCATTCTGCAGGTCGGCGCGCCGATGGCCATTCAGCAGTCCATCGTCTCCTGCGGCTTTCTGTTTTTGCAGCGGCTGGTCAATCTCTACGGCGAGAGCATGATCGCGTCCTATACCGTCGCCACCCGGATGGAGAACATTCTGATGATCCCGATTCTCGGCGTGCAGAACACCATGGCGACCTTCGCGGGCCAGAATATGGGCGCGCAGCGCCCCGACCGCGTCTCCAGGGGCCTTGGACAGGGCGTGCTGGTGTCGCTTTCCATGACGCTTGTGCTCTGCCTGTGCCAGATCTTCGGCATTTCGCGCATCATCCGCGCGTTCCAGCTGGACGAGGCCGCTGCGGCCATCTGCCGCCTGCATCTGTTCAGCTCCGCCGTCGCGATGCCCATTTTCGCGGTCTATTTTCCCGCCAACGGGATGTGCCAGGGCGTGGGCGAGGGCTTCCACGCCACGTTCTTCGCGCTGCTGGCGCTGGGGCTGCGCGTGATCTTTGCCTATGCGCTGCACAACACGGCTCTGTTCGGCTATACCGCCGTCTGGTGGAGCCAGGCCATGGCGTGGACCGTGACGCTCCTTGTCTGCTATGCGCACGTGTTCCGCGGCAAATGGAAGAACAAATCTCTGATCTGATAGGGAGGCATTGCGATGCAGCACCGCTTTTTTGCGCTTATTTCCCGTATGCGCTACATTGGCCGCTGGGGCCTCATGCGCAATACGTTTGAGGAAAACATTCAGGAGCACAGCCATATGGTTGCCGTGCTGGCACACGGACTGGCTGTGATCCAGCGCGACATCCTCGGCCAGCCCGCCGACCCCGACCGCTGCGCGTCTGCAGCGCTGTTCCACGACGCGTCGGAGATCCTGACAGGCGACCTGCCCACGCCGATCAAGTATTATAACCCGGAGATCAAAAAGGCCTACAAGCAGATCGAGGCCGTCAGCTGTGAAAAGCTCCTTGCTCTCCTGCCGCCGGAGGTGCAGGAGAGCTACCGCCCGCTGCTGTTCGAATCCGACCCGGACATCGCCCGCATCGTCAAAGCGGCGGACAAGCTTTCGGCGTATATCAAATGCGTCGAGGAGCTGAAGGCCGGCAACTCAGAATTTGCGGCGGCGGAGAAGCAGACGCGGCAGGCGCTCGTCGACATGCAGCTGCCGTGCCTTGATTACTTCATGGCGCATTTCCTGGACAGCTTCCGGCTCACCCTCGACGAGCTGGAGTGAATTTGACGGATCTGTCAATTTTCATGTTTTGCGGCGTCCAAAATCGCACAAAACTCACAGTTGTATTTTTGCGGCCGCGCCGCTATAATGTCCTCCAGTGAGTTTACGAAAGGAAGTGCGCGCCATGACGATCTTCAAAACGCCCGTCTGTCGATGTGCTTCCGTTTTTGTTTTTGCTGGGGAACCTGTTGTTCCGGCGTCGTATTTGTTTTTGCAGAAGGAATTGTGAAGCTGGTGTTTCCGGTTTTCACAATTCTTTTTTTATGCACGCATACAGCCCGGACCGCCCGCAAAAACGCCAAAAAGAAAGGAGAACACCATGGGAAAAAACAAAATTCCGGAAACCGGCATCTATGATGCCAGACAGCTCGGCAGAGGCAGAATGCTGCTGCTCGGCTTCCAGCACATGTTTGCCATGTTCGGCGCGACCATCCTCGTCCCCATCCTGACGGGCCTCGACGTTTCGAACACGCTCCTGTTTGCGGGCCTCGGCACGCTGCTGTTCCACCTCATCACCGGCGGCAAGGTCCCGGCCTTCCTCGGCTCGTCCTTCGCCTTCCTCGGCGGCTACGCGACCATCGCGCCGATGCTCGGCGAGCAGCAGAACATCCCCAACCTTGAAATGCTGCCCTACGCCTGCTTCGGCGTGGCCTGCGCAGGTCTTGTGTATGTCATTCTGGCCGGTCTGTTCAAGGCCTTCGGCGCGAAGAAGGTCATGCGCTTCTTCCCGCCCATCGTCACCGGCCCCATCATCATTGCCATCGGTCTGAACCTGTCCTCCAGCGCCATCAACAACTGCGCGCAGAACTGGTGGATCGCCATTGCAGCCATCCTCATCATCGTTGCCGCCAACATCTGGGGCAAGGGCATGATCAAGATCATCCCGATCCTGCTCGGCGTCATCGGCTCTTACCTGCTCGCGGTCATCTTTGATGCGGACACCCGCGCAAACCTTGTCGCAAACGTCTCCGCCGCCAAGTGGTTCGCACTGCCCATCAAGATGGAGCAGACCGTCTTCGGCCTGTTCGCCTCCGGCAGCGTTGACGGCCACAAGCTGCTGACCGCCGCCATCACCATTGTCCCGCTGAGCCTTGCCACCATGGTCGAGCACATCGGCGACGTGTCTGCCATCTCCTCCACCTGCGAGCGTAACTATATTGAAGATCCCGGCCTGCACCGCACCCTGATGGGCGACGGCCTTGCAACCACCCTCGCAGCCCTGTTCGGCGCTCCCGCCAACACGCTCGCGTAGTCCTTCTGCGCTTCGGTCGCCGTTTCGTAGGCCACGGCGTCGTCGACGTGCGCCGGCTCGTCGAAGCCCGCCAGGATGCTAGCCGCGGCGGGGCGGGTGAGCGCGTAATGGATGCACTGCACCGGCGTGAGCGCCACCCCGAAGGGCGACGCGTCGGCGGAAAGCAGGCGCCCGCCCGCGTAGCCCTTCATCACCGTGAGGGCCACATCCTTCTCCTCGGCCCGGGCGTACAGGCGAGCGCGCACGGGTTCGATGCCATCGCCGGCCACGTTCTCGTAGTCGCCGAACAGATCTTCCAAATCCTCGGAAGCCGGCATCATGTCGAAGGCCGGGTTCAGCGAGAACATGATGACCTCGATCTCCGGCTCGTCACAGGCGAGCAGCGCCACTTCGGGATTGTGGGTGGAAAGGCCGATGTGCCCGATCTTGCCCGCAGCCAGAAGTTCGCGCACGTATTCGATGAAGGGGCCGTCCATGATGGCGCGGAACTCGTCGCAGGCGTCCACGTAGTGGATCATGCCCAGTTCGACGTGGTCGGTGCGCAGGCGCGCCAGCAAGTCCTCGAAGGCCGGGCGCACGTGGTTCAGCTCGCGGGTGCGCACGTACTGGCCGTCCTGCCAGGTACTGCCGATGTGGCCCTGGATGATCCACTGATCGCGCGTCGGCTCAAGCGCCTCGCCGAGGGCCGAGCGCACCGCCGGATCGCTCATCCAGCAGTCCACGATGTTCACACCGGCCGCAGCGCCCCGGGCGGCCATGGCGTTCACCTCGGCCTGCTCCATCTTGCCGATCCACTCGGCGCCGAACCCGATAACACTCGCCTTCAGGCCCGTGCGGCCCAATTTCCGATACTCCATGGCACGTCCTCTCTTCTTCGCAAACCCTATGCTGCCGCGACGTTCTTCTTCGATCATCTTGCCTTATCGCGACCTTCTC